>OGPQ01000554.1_pt1 | contig 31368 bp, 27 predicted proteins | sample 1552971 | NCBI WGS metagenome assembly OGPQ01 (sample SAMEA2580232, study PRJEB22360) | human gut metagenome | biome: human gut; feature: human-associated habitat; material: faeces | place: Denmark | collected 2008/2010 | reverse complement strand
TGAGGACGGCAAGGTAACAATTTCCCGCATTGCCGGCTCAATTACATACCCAAGCTCAATTATGCTCGTGGCGGCAATGAATCCATGTCCCTGCGGCTTTTTCGGGCACCCTACGCGGCAATGCATATGCTCGCCCAAGGCCGTGCGTAATTACCTGAATAAAATTTCAGGGCCTATGCTTGACAGAATTGATATTCATATAGAAGTGCCGCCGGTAAATTATGAGGAATTAAACTCCACCGGCAAGGAGGAAACCTCGGCGGAAATTCGCGCCCGTGTAAACCGCGCAAGGCAGCTCCAAACAGAGCGCTACCGCGGAACGGGCATTTCCTGCAATGCAAAGCTCACCCCCGCAATGCTGAAAAAATACTGTGCGTTGGATGATATGGCATCGGGATATTTGAAGCTTGCTTTTGATAAACTCGGTATGTCGGCAAGGGCATATGACCGCGTTTTGAAGATTGCAAGGACGCTTGCAGACCTTGAAGGCAGTGAAATTATAAAAAGAGAGCATATTTTTTCATCAATTTCGTTCAGAACACTTGACAAAAAGTACTGGAGCGAGTAAAATAGATATTGTCAGTTCGGTACGGTGTGTTTTTTAAACTTCACCCTACCGCTGTTCGGGGGCGTAGCTCAGCTGGGAGAGCGTACGGTTCGCATCCGTAAGGTCGAGGGTTCGATCCCCTTCGGGTCCACCACACTCGGGAGATCTCGTTTTGAGATCTCCCGAGTTTTTTCATGTTTTCAGGATGCACGATAGTACACACTCTTGTCCCCTTCGGGATACAGGAAGTCGAAGAACTGTGTGACGCTGATTTTAAATTCCACTTCGATTTCAAAATTCTTTCCGATATTCACCCGCTCAATGAGCTGCCGCAGGATCATCTTCTTTCCTTCAACACTGCTCCCCGCATACAGGTCGGCCCAGGACATAATCTTGTCATACTCCTTTTGGACGGCAACGGCAGAGTTCTTCAGATCAGCCGCTTTTTCTTTGGCCTGTTCCAATTCCTGTGTCAGTGCCGCCAGTTTGCTTCGGGTATCCTCTATCATCTCACCGAGGATGTCCGCCCCAAAACTGCCAGTCCCGTTGATGGTTTTGATGATCTCTTTCTTGTAGCTCTCCAGCTCCCGTTCTGCGGCGGCATGGAGTTTCTCCAGATTTGCCACCGAACTGTTTGCCAGTTGGAGTTCCTTCTCCCGCTGCTTTTGAATGAGCTGGCTCCTGGGTGCAGTCTTCATCCGCTCAAAGAGTTGAATGACGATCTTATCAATAATGCCGTCCAGTTTCTCACCGGAGTACCCGGTCTGACCATCACAGTCCTGAGGATGGCGGATCTTGTAGTGGCAGGCGTATCGGATACGGGTTTCCCGTTTGGGCTCACCCTTGGCGCGTCTGCCGCTGCTTGTGGTCAGCACCAGCTTAGAACCGCAGTGGGCACAGTAGACCATCCCTGAGAGCAGCGCCTTCCCCTTGGAGTTAAAAGGCACCTCATTGTGGTGCATTGTCCTGGCTTCCATCAACTCCTGTGCCCGCTCATACAGATCCAGAGGAACGATTTGCAGCTCCGGAAAGATTTCTGAGCGTGTTTCCCCACTGCGCAGGATTCCCACATACATGATGTTCTTCAGCATTTTGATGATGGTGGTATTGGCGAAGTTGGTCCCCTTTCGATTGAGATAGCCGTTGTTATATAGCCACCGGGACAACCGCTGTGCGCCGAACCCCTCATAGACATATTTTTCAAAGATGATGCGCACCACCGCAGCTTCATCCGGGTCAATCAGAATTTCGTTGACTTCGTGATTCTTTTTATTGAAGCGCCCCTGCTTTTCCAGGCGGTATCCATAGGGAACGATCCCGCCGCGGAACCTCCCCTCCTGCACGATTTGCGACAGGCGGGTCTTTGTTCGGGCGGAGGTTTTGAGGCTCTCGCCGGAGGCCTGCCAGTAACGGATATAGTTCAGCAGTTTGTCGATATGATCGTCCATCTTCTGTTGCCCTTCCATTGCACTCCACACTTCGATTCCGTTGCGGATGAACCACTCTACTACGAAGGGTGTCTCATCGTCCCGCCGTCCCAGGCGGTCGAACATGAACACCAGCAGGATGTCAAACTTCCGTTCCTCAGCGTCCTGGCGGATCTCCTGAATGGCGTCGCGGTCAGCGGCAGCCACCTTGAAACCGGAGACGCCCTTTTCCGCAAACTCTTTGATGATTGTCCATCCCTGGCTTTCCGCAAATTCACGGCAGTATTGTTTCTGCATCGGGATATCATCTTTTTCTACCTGTCCTTTGGTAGAGACTCGATAGAGGCAATATACTCTCTTGTTTTTTTCCATGATTGCACCTTGTCCTTTCTGGTGTAGGACTGCGGTGCATATGGTTTGCTGTTCATTCAGTTGTCAAGGTTCATATGCACACACAGTATCCCACACTACTGGTAAAAAGTCTACTGAATCAAGCGGGCTTGTTCAGATTTTCAAAGTCCTGCGCTATCAACAGCGTCTGCTCAATTGCAGACACTGTGCCAGGTTGTGTAACGGCGTTTTTGAAGCGGAGGGCAACAATCAGTCCGTCCACTTCCATCGTGATATATTCTGTCGGCTCAGAGTATCGGGGATGCTCCCGATCATACATCGCCTGCTGATAACTCATGTGATCATCCTCCTTTACATGGTCTGCTGCCAAGTTGGTTCTTCTTCGTGATCGTCCTCCTTGTGACCGAGGGCGATTTTCTTTTGCCGCTCTTTCCGAAGAGCTTTGCTGTCGGTTTGGTGGTGCGTAGTGGTAGCGTCCATCACAGGAGCAGGCCCCTGGCCGCGCTCCAGAGCGTGTCCAAGCTGGACCACACCACCCACAGCACCAGCCCAGTCAGCGCCAGGGCTGCCAGTCCCAACAGCAGACTGGTCCATGGAATGTCCGGCAGACTCGGTCTGGGCAGTCTGATGCCGGGCAGAGAAAAACGCTTCTCGTTCCGCTTCCCAGCCTGTTCGTTCATCTGCTCCAGATGCTTCACCGCTTTCAGCAGCTCCTCCATCTGCGTCCGGGTCGGGAGCTGCACCAGCAGTTCGCTGCTCTTCTTCAGATAGCCAGTCTGTCTCTCGGTGTGGTCCCCCAGTGTGTAGAGGCTGCTCAGCAGTTCCTCCCACTCCGCTTTCGTGGGATGCACTTCGAGGAGCGTTGTCGGCTCCTGCGCCGGAGGCTGCGTAGTCTGTACCATCTGCGCGGGACGGTTTTTTTCCAACAGCTCGTCCATAGATAATTTCTTCTCTGATCCTGAATTCATATTCCATATTCTCCTTCAGATATTTGTCCCCGAACAGCAGGCGGTCACGGCACTGCCAGCCGCTGGGTGTGGTGTAAGTGATGTTCCGCCGGGAGGTTTCCCAGCGTACCTTGTAGCCCTCGCTCTCCATCAGCGCAATAAACTCCGCACGATTAGAGGCGTGGCGCATACAGTCGTTGATGATATTCATGAGCTGCAGTTTTTTGCTCTGGCCACGGGCGGCCGTATGATACTCGCCAACCGTCATAGTTTTCGTTTTCTGCTTCCTATCCTTGGGCTGGAACACAGGGAGAGAAAACTCCATACATACCTGATCGTTGCGCTGCCGCAGTTCCTGGAGCTGCTCCTTTGCGATGTGCAGCTTCTTTCCTGTATCGAAGTTAACGGAGTTGATGAGGAAGTGGGAATGGATGTGTTCCCGGTCTGTGTGGGTGCAGACCAGAACTTCATACCCCTCATAGTACTCAGCCAGCTTCAGTGCCGCCGCATGAGCGGCGACCGGATCGACCGCTTCGCCTTTTGGAAAGCTCTGCACCATGTGGTAGAACAGCACACCGTCGGTTTTGTGATGCAGCCGCTTGGTGGTCATGAAGTCCGCGTAGACAGATTCCGGCTGGCAGTTGATGCCTGTGACCAACTGTTGACCGTCACACTCGGTTTTCTTGTTCTGCATGGTGTACCGCATCACGGCTCCCATGCATCCGGTGGTCTGTCCTCGCTTGTAGTTAGTGAAGCTGATAATCGCCATTTTTTACCACCGCTTTCGTTCCAGAATCAACCGGACAGTGGCGCAGAGTTCAGAGAATGCCTGGCGTACGCTGTCCAGATTGACTACCGTGACGCGTCCCATATGTGCCAGGGTGACGAGTTGATTCAGATTTCTGCCAATTGACTTCAGCTCCTTGAGCACTTCTTTCAGTCCATCGACGACCACAACCTGCTTTCCCAGACAGCAGGCCGTCACATAATCGCTCATGGACATCCCGGAGCGTTTCGCTAATTCCTTGATGTCCTCCCGGTCTTTGGATGCCATCCGGGTACTGAACTTGATATCTTTTTTCATGTCGTTTCCTCCAAATCACAGATAAAGTGGGTCCGGGCTTCTGCCCGGAAATTATGCGGAAGGCGGGCGGCGGCTTTGCCGGTGACCAGACAAACGCGATGCTGGCCACCTCCAAGGAGGTGATTCTCCCGCGCCGAACACCCGCGCTCCTCCTTCGGCCACAAGCGGCCCAACACGGCGTTTCTTTTGCTTTGCGGGAGTTTACTCGCCGCACCTGGAAACCGCCCGCAAATCACCGCACAGCGCCTCGACAGGGTCGATAGGGACGATTTCTCCGGCACCCTCCAAATCGACACTATCGGCACGGCGCAGCTCAATCACTCGCTTTCCGTTGCTTCGGCGGATCACTGCAGCAATTCCGTTCTTCCTTAGGGCCTCAACGCTTTGCAGGATCATCCTTGAAATCTTTTTGGGCGTTACCCCTTCAGACTTATCAGGGTCGATCTTTTCGGAGAGTTCCGTGGGAGTGCCGATAAATATTGTTCTGCTGCTCATGAACGCAGAGAGGAGAATGACGATCCGATCCTCACGCAGCACGGGTTCTTCTCTGCTGTCCGAAACCAACTCCCACACATTTTCCTCGCTGCGTCGAAGCTCCAGCTCCCGGTATTCGATGTCCCGGCCCACGCAGGTCAGTCTGGCTCTGCCGCTGCCCCGCTTTTCTTCCACCAGTGTGAAGCTGGAATCCACCGCGCCGCTGATGGCAGTGGTCCCGGAGATCCGGTGGAACACATCTTCCGCCTTTTCTTTCCGCAGATGATGGATGAGCAGGATGGCAATGCCGTGCTTGTCCGCCAGCCGCTTAAGCACAGACAGATCCCGGTAGTCATTGGCGTAGGTGGCGTCGTGGATCGGACGGACCATCTGCAGGGTGTCAATGATGACCAGCACTGTGTCGGGATGTGCGGCGATAAATGCGTCCACCTGTTCCTCCAACCCTTGGCCGATGAGGGCGCACTCCGTGCAGAAGTGGACGCTGTCTGGTGCATCCTCCGTGATTTCAAAGAGTCGATTCTGGATGCGGAGGACGGAATCCTCCAGACAGAGATAGAGGGTGGTGCCCTGCTTGGTGGTCATGTTCCAGACCGGTTCTCCCTTGGCAACTGTCACCGCCAGCCATAGAGCAAGCCAGGACTTGCCCACCTTTGGTGAGCCAGCCAGGATGTGCAGGCCCTGTGCAAGCAGGGTGTCCACCACAAAATTGGGCGGCTCCAGTGGACGATCCATCAGGGTCCTGCCGTCTACTGTGATCAGGGGATGGTTCATTTTGTTGTTCATGTTTGGTACCTCCATTTCAAGAATTTGAATACAAAAAGCTCCCACCTCAAAAGAAGTGGGAGTAGTATTCATTTTGATTTTGAAATGGTTTGTGGTAGAATAGAGCAAACGGAGGTGAGCCAATGGCGACCTATCAGATCTACGAACTCTCTGCCCGGGCGGTGATGAGTTATGCCGCGGAGCAAGACGGCGTTTACACCTTTACCCTGAACCGCAGCGCCACCGAGCACTGCAAGGTACCGGGAGCCAGGCACGAGCAGGACAGCTGCGCCATGTTCCACCAGCTGATGTACCAACTCCACGGGAAGGGCTGGCGGGAGCGTGGCGAGGAGAAGGTAACGGCTCTCTCCGATGTGCTGTTCTACATGGACTTCGCCGGGATCTTTGACCGGCGTGGAACCGGAAGGACGCAGCAGGCCCGCCGGGAGAAGGCCAGAGACATGTTCCGTCCCGAGGGGATCACTCTGGACTTCGGCAGCGGCCCACACCGCTATATGGCCTTTGAGCGCTCAGCCAGCATGAGCCGCCAGTCCCGTCTCTCCTTTATCCGGGCGGATCTGTATGAACCCATACGCCAACGGATCATGCTGAATATGGAATTGAGACGCTGCCAGCTCAGTAAACTCTACGCCTACAACGGTCTCATGTTCTCCAGCGGAACCCGGGTAGACGGCATCCGCATTGACAAACCTCACCGGGTCATCGTCATAGACAATCCAACCAAGAGAGTGGAGCGAGCCCCTGTCATCACCCTGCGGGAAGACAGAGAGCCGGGAACCTTTTACCGGGCAGATACACTGGAAGATCTGGACATCACCTGCTTTGACGGCGTAGGTCTCATCTCCAAGGAGTACGCCCAGGTGGTGGACAAGGCCTGCTGCGGTAGCCACACCCACACCTCCTTCCAGATCCGTATGCCCTACATCAAGGGGATGCTCCATCAGGTGGATTTCAAGGACTTTTTGAAGCGCAGCGGCACCCAGAGCATTGTGGATATTTGGGGCAAGGCGCACCCTGTCCGCAGTGTGGACATCATCCTCACTCGCAGTCAGTTCAAGGCCTACGGCTGGCTGCGGGAGAACGGTATAACCTGGGAAGACTACTGGCACACCTTCCGGGACTACAACCACGCCCTGTACATTACCAATCTGAGCAAGATAGAGCCGGAGAAGCTGGTGGAGCTCAACTACCAATTTCTCTCCACCCTCTCCATCCAGCCGGAGGAGTTCCGTCCTGCTGACCTGCCGGAAGGCTGGGACCACAGTCCGCAGGATGATTCTCGCCAGTGGCTGACCAAGGCCACTGAGACAACCTATTTCAACTTTCGAGCCAACGAACGCTACCGTCTGGCGTATTTCCATCAGGGACTAAGCCAACCCAGAGGGAGCCGGGCGAACATCATGGCCCGGGTACTGGAGAAGAATCCGAAGTTTATCTGTGAGCCTATCTACGCGGAGCAGTTGGACGGACAGGCCAGGAAAATTCTCAAGGGCTACGCCGTTGGGCGGTTGCTGGTGCCGGGGGATAACCGTTTTCTCTCCGGTGACCTGCTGGAACTGCTGCGGCAGTTAATTGCGCCCCGTGTGTTCCAGCTGCCAGGTGAACGGGACTTCTGCAATCAGGTGATGGGAGATTTCTTTGCGGAGGACAGCTTCTTTGCTCCTGGCGCAGCCTATGACCACGAGGACAGCTGCACCCTTCTCCGCAACCCTCACATCGCCCGGAACGAAGAATTGCAGCTGTCGGTATATCCAGAGGGTGATGAACTGCGTCAACACTATTTTGGTCATCTCACAGATGTGGTTATGGTGTCCGCTGACAGTCTGGCGGCGGAGCGGTTGGGCGGCGCCGACTACGACGGCGACCTGATCAAAACCATTGCCGATCCTATTCTGAACCGATGTGTGAAACGGAACTATGACTACGATGTCCATCAGCAGCTCTCCAACAACGCCAACCTGCCCCTGCTGAAAATTCCATCCTTGTCCGCGCCCAAGTCCGACGCCAACGACTGGCAGGCTCGTTTTCAGACGGTAGAGAACACCTTTGCTGCACGCATCGGACAGATCTGCAACGCTGCCCTGGATCGCAGCGTCATCGCCTACAACGACCACGCCGACCCGGAGGAGCGCAAGCGGTGCCGCCGGGACTTGGAGGCTCTGGCCATCTACAGCGGGCTGGAGATCGACGCGGCCAAGACCGGTGTGCGTCCTAACCTGGATGAATTTCTGGGCGGACGGAAGGTAAAGCGCACTCCTTTCCTCCAGTACAAATATCTGGCCGAGCGTGCGGAGGAGCGCCGCCGCACCTGGTATGAGCCCACCCACCGGGAGCGTCTGGATGCCTTCTTTGCCGGGATCGACTGGGACACGGTGGACTCCCCGGTGGAGCGATTGCCCTGGCTGGCCCGCCAGCTGGAACGCAACACGCCCAAGATCCAGAAGAAACCGGCAAAGGACGGCGAGTTATTTACTTTCGCCCAAGAGCGAAACTGGAAAAAACAGTTGGATGAGAACATTCTTTCTTCTGTTTCTGCCTTGCTGCGGGACTACGAGCACTGCCTCTCCCGCATCCGGGCCTGCCGTGCCCCTGCCAAGGGGCAGCAGCGAAAAACGGACGTTGACCGCATTCTCTACGCCAGAGGACAGGAGGAAGTCTGCGACAGCGATGAGCTATATGCCTTCTTCCAGCAGCTCTCCCCGAAGCGTATTGCCGCTCTGCGAAAGGCGATTGTGGAACAGCAGTGGCACCTGATGACAGAAGCACAGCGAGAAATATTTCTGCGGGAGTGGCTGCCGGAGGCGGCGGACTACTACGATCTTCTGACCGACTTCCGCCACGGCGGGTTCCGTCTGCTGGGAGATCTGGTCTGTGACGTCGACGATCTGGAGGCAGCACGGGAACGGAAGCAGCTCCGCCGCCCGGCGGACTCCCCGGCCTTTCAGAAGATGATGGAGGCCTATCTGTCTGCTTCCTTCAGCGGCAACGAGCGGGCCGTGGTGTCCAGGGTTTGCCGCAAGCTGCTGAATAAGATCGTCCGTCCCAGCCTGGCGGCGCCCTATATGGTAGCCCTGGGTAAGCGGAACCTGCTGTGGGATCTGCTGCCGGACCACATTGAGGAACATGTTCTGGAGGTGGACCATGCTGAATGAATGGAAAGAATTTCAGGACTACACCTGTGTGGTAAACTACACTGCCCGGAACAAGCAGGACACCACCTATCTGGGCCGGTTCACATTCGACACCATCCTTGATTTCGAGGGGCTCAACCGGGTGCTGACCATCCTGGCAAGAGGATTTCTGTTTCATAATGAGGACGGCAGTTTGGCGGAATTGCCCCGGGAGCGTATCGACTATGCCAAGCGGGGCCTGTACGCCTGGTGCAGTGTGCCGGACAGCAAAAAAGCCACGCCCCGGGAGGCGTGGCAGTTTGGCAGTGATTTTGGGGAACTTCATTCGGAATTCCCCAGCCTTGTGGATGAAAACGGCAGCGGATGGTTTCATAGGCATGTGCATCGGGTGGCAACCTTTGTGCAGGAAAAACCGGAGAGGGTGTCCAGCAGCGCCCAGAAGAAGTGTGCCGCCATTGAAAAAGGCTTTGACCAGGCCTGGCAGGACAAGGTGATCCAGATGCAGATTCCCCTGTTCGCCCCCACCACCAAAGGGCAGTGGGGCCTGCGGTTTGACAGTTTTCTGGCCCAGGCTCTGGAACTGGGGCCGCTCCGGACGGAGGAACCGATACTTCCACCCGCATTGGTAGAGCAACTTCACAGCCGCACGCCTAAGGGCGTTCCCGTGGAGATGGTGGAGACGCTGGCAGCCTACTACCTTGCCAATAAGCCGGAGGATTCCGACTGGGTGGTGCTGCCGGTGGCCAATTTTGATGCATACTTCGGCACCACCAGCTTTGGGCGGAAGTATCTGAAACAAATCCCGGAGACCATTTTAGAGCGATCTGAAACAGGCTTTGGACTGTGCCGGTATCGGCTGGGTGGCACCATTGTCATTAAGTAGGGATAGCATCAGGCATCCATCTCCGCTTCTTCCACTGGAGATGGATGCCTGTTCATTTCAAAATGATTCAGTTCGTTTGCCATTTCCCACGCCAGACGGAATCCGCAGATAAAGCTATCCACGGAGCGTTGCTCTATCATCAGGTTCTGGGCGTCGATGATCCGCAGCACCAACTTCCGCTCAGGTTTATCCAATCGCTCAATGAGCTGCCGGTGGCAGTTTTCCACTTCCTGTTCGGATTCCACCATGGGCAGAGGTGTATAAAATCTATCGTACAACAATCTCAGCGTTTTGTTCATGTGCCTCGCCTCCTTGTAGCAAGACACAATAGCACAGGTTAAGGAAAATAGCCAGCTCTTTGCGGATATTTTACAACCAGAAAGTTGCGCTTTTATCCAGGGTCTCTTTCCTCTGTTTCCAGTCCGGCATCAGCATCGTTAGGAACGCATAGAACTGCTTTGAATGATTGGGGTGAACGAAATGGCAAAACTCGTGCATCACAACATATTCGATACAGTTGCGTGGGGCTTCTAATAGCCTCTTATTCAGCGTAACAATTCCCTTTTTGGCCAGACAAGATCCCCACCTGGTCTCCATATTCCGAATCCGTAATTGTGGCATCGGTACCCCATATTTTTGAAATACGGGGTAGGTCTCCAAAATAATTTCACCGAAAATGGATCGACACTGCTCATCCAGGTAACGGGTCACCATCTTTTGCTTTTTTGCAAAGTCTTCCGTGTCTTTCACACAAAGATGAAGATATATCCCATCAGAGGAAATTGCGTCCCGCAGACTGTTTTCCACTTTCAGGCGGACTCCTCTGCCCAGCAGATAGAAAGTCTCTCCACTGACATACTGCTTGGGTTGAGGGGCATACTGCGCCATCTCACGAAACTTTCTTTGTGCTGAGCGAATATAGGCTCCTTTGCTTACCACAAAATCATCGACTTTTTCAGCCGGGACATCTGGATTAGCTGAAACATAAACCATACAATCCTTATGAACCCGCAGATTGAGATTTTTTACCTGCTTCTGCTCCAGCAGGTAGTGGATCTCGTTGTTTCCATATACAACGGTTCTTTCCTGCGCCATTGCTGTCAAAACCTCCGAAGTGCTACTGTTTTGACATTTTCGATGATCTTATCAATGGTGTCAAAAGACAGTTTTAATCCCCGTTCTTTCTCATAGTCATAAAAAAGGTCATCAATATCCTGCGAGATTCGGTCGTGGATTGTTTTGTTGTTGGTCCAATCCACTTGACTGTGGTTGGCCACAATTTTTGTAATCTCTTCCGCAATCTCCGCAGCAAAATCAGGAGAAACTTCCGCTTCTTTTGCTTCGTCGAATACCGCTGACAGAACACCGTAAAACGCCTGGGCGTGGACATTATTCTTAATGGATTCCGGATAGGTCACGGTGCTTTTTCCGGCGTGATAGTCTTCCATGATGGTACGCATCTTTGCCAGATATTCGGCCTCAGAGATCACCTTTTCCTTGTACTGCTCCAATGCGTCCTTGATCCGCTTGGAGAAACTGTCGTAATAGGCGGGATTCTCCTGATATTTTTCGCTGATGCTGCGGGTCAACTTGCTGGTAATAGCGTCCGCCTTTGCTCGAAGAGATCCCAATTCCTCCAATTCCCGCTCAAAGTCATCCTTGTTCAGAATATCGATGGGGCTGGTAATCTGTTTCAGACCGGCTACCGAGAGGTGTGTATCAAGAAGATTTTGCATCAGCGGCTCATATTCCCGGTTATCAATGGCATCGCAGTAACGGATTTTCACGCTACGGCGTACCTTGGAGAAAAAGATAAAAGTGTTTTGATACTGCTTCAATTCATCCTTCGGAATGGCTGCATACGCCTGTTCCGCATTCAGCACCATATTCAACGCTTTGCCAAAGGCACAGAGGAGATTATAAAAGTTCTCTCGCTTCTTATCGTCAGCAAGAAACACTTCCACTTCTTCAGTGTCGCGTGGATTTTTCAAGTCTGTAAACAGTTCCGTCAGCCGGGTATAGGCTTCCCGCAGGCCAGCCACAGACGACATGACATCCACCACGACGCCCTTCAGGTCTCCACTGTCAAAGTTCTCCAGCCCGGCGCCACTGTACAGATCCATAGCGGTATCCAACTTCTCAATCAGTCCACGGTAGTCCACAATGAGGCCATAGTCCTTGCCTTCATACAGACGATTGGTGCGGGCAATAGCCTGGAGCAGACCGTGTTCTTTCAACTCTTTGTCAATGTAGAGCACCTGGCAGATGGGGGCATCAAAACCGGTAAGCAGCTTACTGCACACAATAAGAATATCGATGTCCCCTGCGCAGAACTGGTTCTTCATTGCCTCTTCGTAGGCATCTGCGTCACCGTAGCGGTTCATCATTTTATTCCAGTAGGCAATGACTTTATCGTCGGCACCTTCGTCTATATCGTCTACACTTTCCCGCAGATCAGGCGGTGAGATCACCACGGCACAGTTCAAATCCCCAAATTGCTCGAAACACTCCAGATACCGAATCGCATCCCGCTTGTAGTTAGTGGCCAGCATAGCCTTAAAGCCGGTGTCTTTGTACCCTTCGATGAAGTGCTCATTGATGTCCAGAGCAATCCGCTTGATACGGGCATCGGTAGAGGTCAAGCGTCGAATGCTGCTCCATTTCCGGGAAAGATCATCCCGCTGCGCTTCCGTAAGCCGCTTGGTGGTCTGTTTGAACCAGAGGTCGATATTTGCCTCGTCCACATTCTGTTCCACAAAACGTCCTTCGTAAATGAGCGGCACAATGGCTCCGTCATCCACACCGTCCTTGATGGTATATTTATGGATTAGCTTTCCGAACTTGGCCATGGTGTTCTTCTCTTTTTTCATCAAAGGCGTTCCAGTAAAGCCAATGTAGCAGGCATTAGGGAACACCGCTCTCATTTTAGTGGCCAGCAGACCATAGTTGGAGCGATGGCTCTCATCCACCAGCAGGAACACATCCCGTGAAAAGTTCTTGTGCTCCATTTTCTCAGCGGTATTGAACTTATTGATAATGGTAGTGACCACATCCGCCTTGCCGCTATTCAGCAGCTCTACCAGATTCCGTCCACTGGTAGCTCTGGCCGGATTAAGACGGGTATGAGCAAAGGTGGCGGCAATCTGACGATCCAGTTCCTTGCGGTCAGTGACAACGACTACTTTCGGGTTGCAGTCGGCCAGTTCCATTAAGATATACTTTGCCAGCATAACCATAGTCAGGCTCTTGCCGCTGCCCTGAGTGTGCCAAATGACGCCGCTTTGTCGGTTGCCCTTTTCGTCTGGCTGTTGAATGGTCTTGATAATCTCTTTGATGGCGAAATACTGCTGATACCGGCAGATTTTCTTTACATTGGCGTCAAAGAGCACAAAGTACCGGATCAGTTCCATGACCCGTGCTTTGCTGAACAGAGAAATCACATTCCGATCCTGTTCAGTGGAGGTCCGGCCAGTCACATGCTGGGCCAGTGCCTCTTCCAGAAAAGCGGTGTCCTGTTCCTTCCATACATTCCAAAATTTTTTAGGCGTGCCGGTGGTGGCATACTTCACAGCGTTTTTATTGGTCGCCATCACGATCTGAGCAAACTTGTAGAGCTGTGGGATATACTCCTTTTGCTGGTTGCGGATGTTCTGCTCCACAGCCTGTTCTACGCTGATCTGGGGCGTTTTACACTCAATGACAGCGAATGGGATACCGTTGATAAACAGCACGATATCCGGCCGGGCATTGTGAAGTTTGTCCCGGCTGTCTACTGCAAACTCCTCGGTAACATGGAACAGGTTGTTCTCCGGATGTTCCCAGTCAATGTATTTCAGATTGAAACTGAGGGTTTTACCCTCACCGACAGTCTCTGGATAGCTTTTGCCCAGCAACAGGGCATCATAGATTTTTTCACTGGAGCGGATCAGGCCGTCAGTTAAAGGCTCGTCCAGATCTTCCATAGCCCGCTCGATGTTGGCGGCGGAGAACTCGTTTTCCGCACCGGCGAAGGCATAGCGGTTGAGCCGCCGCAGCTGGCCCCGGAGGATGTCTTTCAGCAGCACATGGTATCGGCTGCCTCTCTGCGCCTCGCAGTCCTCCGGTGATATGTAGGTATAGCCCATGGACCGCAGCAGATCAATGGCCGGCTGCTGGCTGATATTCTTTTCTAAGTACAGGGATTTGTCCATGGTTGCCTCCTTTCGGAAATATCAGTAAAAGCAGGAATAGCGGGGCGGGAAATCCCGCCTCGCTCTCCTGTCTCTGGATTTACTTTTCTTTGCGGACTCCCTTAAAAGGAGTTCCATCCTTTTTGACATCCATAAAACGACCGGTGTCACTGTCTCGCTTTACCCATTGTTTTGTAACAGGGTTGAAAGTCTGAGAACGGTCTTTTACCGCACCGTTTCTATGTCCATCACCACTGGGAGGATTGGTTGCCATGCGTGTTCACCTCCTTTCAATACCACCTGTGCATGGCAAAATAGGCAAGGGTTGCCTCACAAATCTCCTCAGGAGACTTGCCGTGGTCAATAATTTCTTTCAGGTCAGACTTCATCTTTTCCGTGTAATTCTGCCCATTGTCCACAACCTTCTTTAGCAGTTCCTTGAAGGTATGTTCCTGCATTTCTTTTTCCGTCATGTTTTCACCCTCACAATGCCCGTCAGCAGCAACTGCATCAGGGCTTTTTTCTTTTGTTTTTCTTGCTCAATGTCCTGCTGGAGCAGGTCAATTTCATGGTCAGCGGTAGAAAGGACTTCAGCAATGGCGTCCTGTTCTTTAATAGGTGGATATGGTATCCGAAGACGGCCGAAGTCCTCATAGCTGATCTGCTTCCCGTCTCGAATTCCATAAACTGCGACATTCAATCGGTTAATATAATCCGTACTTTTAAAAAACTGCTTATAGTATCCGTCGGATATTTCCTTTCTGGAAGATAAAACTGTATAAGCAGGACTAACAAGCCCGGTATAAGTAGAACACTCAATACCACCTTGGAATGAGCGGAGGCTGATTACAAAATTACCCTTGGAAACTTTTTTGTAGTTTACTAAGGAACAAGCGTCATATTTTATATCAATATCCACTTCATCCCTGGGTACAATACCCCTGTCTTGCGTAGAAGACAATACAGCCAAATCACCCTTATGGTCTTTATCAGAAACGCTCTGAAATATTTCTTTTGCTTTTGGGAAGCTCCATGCCCCGTAAAACCCCGGCAAGCGTTTTTTGCCGGTCAAAAGCTGCTGCATGAGATACTTTTTCTGCCGTTGCTTTTCGCCAAGAAGCTTTTCTTTCAGATCAATTACTTTGTCCTGAGTAGTGAGAATACTAATAATTTTCCTCTGTTCTTCAATCGGTGGACACTGTAACGGAAGTTTTATCAGCGCTTCCTTCGTAAGTTTATATCTTCCAGCTCCCTGTCGGGTAATTGCATCAAATAATGATTTATGCTGATAGGCATAATAAAACCATTCCGTCTCACACAATTCTGTCCCACGCAATACATGGGCATGATTGTTAACAGTATATTTCCCGTCTACATACATTGTCATTTCTCGGTCCTTGTACTTGAGAAAATGATCTCCATCTTCGCCAATCAATACTGCTGGCCCCTTTGATTCGTATGTAGCAATGTATCCTTGTGCTTGTGTAGGACCATAATACGGATACGGCCCCGGAATAGTTTTGCGCACATCTTCACTAATGGGTTTTCTTTCATGGTTACATATACTCAAGCATTCGTGTATTTGGTAACAGCGCCACATGTCAGGTATTACCCCTACTTTTGTCTTTTTATAACCCTCTGGAATGCTTCTAAGTTGGATGCGCTTAATTTTGGCTTTTACTTGCGGTATCATGTTGTTCCTCCACTACTTACATCCCTTATAGCACTTGGATTCTCAATTCAATTCCCTGCTCAAAGCAACGAAGAATCAAAGCGTTCAAACAATGCTTTGCTATATTTGATGTATTATTCAGCAATGTCTTATTAGTTGGCCGAATCGCAATAATATAACGAATCTGGTTGTTTTTCATACATGAAAGGAATTCGTCTACTGTAGGAAATACAGTTGTAATATTTTTGCCGACCGTGTGAGTCGATGCTTTATTGTACAGCATTCGCATGTACGACCCATTGTTGTAGTGCTTGATATCCATGATCTTAGTGACTGACAGTTCTACCTGACGGTCCAATGCACGCATATCACAGTCAAAACCATCTTTTACATGTACTACAGTTACTATATCGTTTTCGAATTTTAACAAATCGGCGAACTCAATAAAGTCTGGTTTCACTTTATGCAAATGAATATAATCCTCCTGAGTGGATACTGTTTCATTAAACCAGTCCTCATCATTTCCTGGTGTCCAATGTGTTTTTAACTCAGAAGTATAAAATTCATTGCGCAACTTTCCGCTTAGTGAATCATTAAGGCGCTCCGTATAAGACGCACCAAGGTGATAATATTTACCATAAAAGATAAAATAGTTTGTACCTGCCACCTGGATTTCACCAGAAATGTGCCGGAGCAAAGGTGCATCTGTAATGCCTACAATATCTCCTTTATCCGTACGAATATTTACCGAATGAGCAAAGGTAACAAATGCGGATAACGTGTTTGGATTCCCATCCAAGTATGCATTATACGCGGTTAACACAGCTTGTGGAGCAGCATAATCGTCAAAACTGGCATACTCGGTTCCTGATGTTGGGTCATAAAACACATAGGAATCTGCTGATATATAGGCTGTGGTATCTTCGTGAAACAAATCAAAAGTTATTTCTTTCCCAGAGCTAATCGCTGCATACATTTTTTGTATAACAGCATTATCATTTGCCAATATAATAGATCCATCCTTTTTTGAATTTAGAGGAGCGATTAAATTAAAGCGATCCTGATAATGTTCAAAATCGTAGCCATCAATAATCAACAGTAAATGTAGCAAACCGTCAAAATTTAGAGCACTACTAAACTGCACAAAGGTTTTTGCAGTAATCTTAACACTTTGCTTTTTAGATGTTGCAGAAAGATTTAGAAGTGATCTTACCTTGGGAGCATCTTTGAGCCTACCGGTAATCTCCTTGAACACAGTGTCCAACGCGCTTACATCGATGAAATCTATTTCGTTTGAGTATACCGTCTTGGTGCTATGTACGATGCTGGACATAGCATTGCTATCCAAAGATGTTATCTTAAATCGCTCTTCAAAAATACTCGCTACGATCAGGCCAAATTTGGGCAAAGAATACGCTTCAATCATACGAAAGCCTTGGCCGGTAGTAATCGCATAAATGTGCGTATCATTCCAGATAAATAAGACCGATGACGCACTACGAGGATAAAAAGTCACAGCGGTTTGATCTTCGGCAACAAAAGACTTACAGAATGATGCAAATTTGCTTTGATAGTTATCATCACTGCGAAAATATAGACATATAGAAAAGCCTTTAGTATCTATATTGGGTTTGAGTGTTTGTAACTTGTACCTTTCATCGATGCTCATTAATGTTGCAAGTGCATCAGCAATAGAGGGAGCGGGCACCCCACTTATTCCAGGCAACTTATTTTTATCGATCAAGAAAATGTTGTGTGTCTTGGTGTTTTTCTGGCGCGCCATATTTGTCCCTCCTTGTTTTTTAGTTTAAGCCCAACTCTTCAAGATATTTTGTCATCTGAGCCTGTACTTGCGCCAATTCCGCCTCAATATTGGCAATGTTCCGCTGTACCTCTTCAATATCCACCAGTTCTTCTTCCTCAAAGGTATCCACATACCGAGGGATATTCAAGTTGAAGTCGTTCTCTTTGATCTCGTCGAAGGAGGCCACATAGCTATACTTATCCTCGTTCTGTCGAGCTTGATAGGCATTGACAATGCGGGTGATGTCGCTGTCCCGCAGAATGTTCTGGTTCTTACCCTTTTCGAAGTTCCCGTCCCCAGAGGCGTCGATGAACAGCACATCCCGGCATGTCCGGTTCTTCTTAAATACCAGGATACAGGCAGGGATACCGGTGCCGTAAAACAGGTTGGCAGGGAGGCCAATGACCGCATCCAGCAGATTCATCTCTACCAGCTGACGCCGAATTTTCCCCTCGCTGGCCCCCCGGAACAGAACACCATGGGGCAACACCACCGCCATGCGGCCATTCTCCGCATCCAGACTGGAAAGCATGTGTAGCACAAAGGCATAATCGCCTTTCGAAGTGGGCGGCACACCCCAATCGAAACGATGGTATGGGTCCAGTTCAGCGGACATTTTCTTTTTGCCTTTGTTATCCGCTTCGGCCTCCGAGAGGAACCCGCTGTCCCACTTGTCCAGACTAAACGGCGGATTTGCCACCACTACCTGGAACTTCATCAAATTATCATCCTCAGCATTCTGAGGATTGGAGAGAGTATCGCCCTGCCAGATTCGGGCGTCATCCACACCGTGCAGGAACATATTCATAGTGCAGAGAGCCCAGGTCTGAGCGTTGAGCTCCTGCCCATAGATAGCCACCTTGCCACTGGGTACTTTTTTATAGGCTTTCAGCAACAAACCGCCGCTGCCACATGTAGGGTCGTAGATTCGGTCGTTCTCCTTGGGCTGCACCAGAGAGGCCACCAGTTCAGAGACCTGGCTTGGGGTAAAGAACTCTCCACCCTTTTTTCCGGCATCAGAGGCGAACATAGCAATCATGTACTCGTAGGCATCTCCGATGATATCGGCGGAACCCAGCTGACTGGGACGCAGATCCAGACCGTTGAAATCCTCCAGCAAGTTGCGCAGGGTAGCGTTCTTATCTTTGGGTTCCCCAAAGTCTACCTGAGAGTTGAAGTCGATGGCCCGGAATACATTGCGCAGCTTTCCACTGTTGTGTTCCTCGATATGGTTCAATGCCACATTGATTTTCTGGCCTATTTCAGCATCGTTCCGGTTGGCATAGAGATAGTCGAAGGTGGACTGCTCGTCCATTGCAAAGCGTTCCCGGCTCATGGCCCGTTCCACCCGGCGCATATCCCCGTCATACTGTTTGATATACCCTTCGCGCCTCTCTTTGGAAACATCGCTGAGGTACTTTACGAACAACATGGAGAGGATATAGTCTTTATAGCGGGAACTGTCGATCTTGCCGCGGAAACTATCACAGGCGTTCCACAGGACCTGTTCAATATCTTTTCTGGTTGTCATCTTCATTTCCCTTTCTTTGCTCTTTTGTACGCCTGATTCAGTACACCAGCATAATACTTTTCTTTTTCATCTGCCAACATCCTAAGTAATTGGCGTTCTCTTTTGGCCAGCAGATTGAACTGGGAGATTTTACGCTGATCCTCCACGGAAAGAAGGGCCAGTTCAAAGTCAGCTAAAAATCTTGCGTTAACTGCGCCAAGCATATTACTGGTTGCATTCTCATAAATTTTTCGTTTTATCTTTTCTGTATTCAGCAACCAAAAAAGATACTCCGGCAACAGGTTCTTATCTTCAACTCGAATCACTACAAAGTTTGAGGAAACCACCATTCCAGATGTAGTTTCATCAATCAGAACTGCTGTATAGGGAGCTGTAAGGCGGACAATGATATCTCCGCTTTGCGAGAGGTATTCTTCTTTCAGCGGTTCTTTTGCTTCATAAATATCGGCCTCTTTTAATTGAATTGTCCCTTCCTGCTGGATACACCGCAGATTAATCAAGGGATATCGATACTCACTTGGCTCTTTGGCCTGTTTTCTCGACAAGACCAGGCCGCTGCGAACACTCGCAAGGTCCTGCAATTTCATTCTTTCACCTCTTTTGTCACGGTTAATAAATAACAATAACTTTCCAAAAAAATTTTCCCTGATGAATTGTTCCCATTATACACCAGGCCATCTTTCCTCGTCAAGAGCAAATTTGTCATGGTAAAAAAATAACTTTCAATCTTTTCCGCATATAAGGTCGCTGTCCACTCCCGCCTTATTGAAAAACTGGGGGATAGTGTTTCTTGCAGTTGCTCCTCGTCCAGCATTTTCATCAAACCATACACCGCAGTCCGTGGGCAGAAAACTTACCACCTTGCGAGAGCGCCGCGTTCGCATCGCGGAGGCCGAGGGTTCGAATCCCTTCGGGTCCACCATATCAAAAACCAGCAGAAATGCTGGTTTTTCCTTTGTTCATGCGGGTTTTCAGCATTTTTAACCTTTGCAAATCTTGCTGTTTCTTGCGGTCTTTTTGCATATAGGCTACACAGAAACTACACAGTAAAATACCCCCTCCAGTTACGGAGGGGGTATCTCTTTACCACACCTTCTCTGACACTCCGAGTGCCTCGTACAAAAGGTGCTTTTGCTTTGTGCTTGCGCCTGGAACGGCCTTATCGATAGCGGCCTTCTTCTTTCGGCTTGCAAACCCTGAAATTGTTTTCCCGTTATCGCCCTTGTCGCCTACGATACCACGAGCTGCAAAGTATGCGGCGTAGTATTGGTCGTAGGTAACGCCCTGTGCGACATACTCGGCTGCCTTTTCTCCGACATCCTTGTTGTATGTCTTTAGTGCGTAGTCCTTAAAGATCGTCTCGAACATATCCTGCGCGTAGGCGATCTCTTCCTTGCTTTCGTCCTGAATATGGCACATGCCGGCTTTGATAAGCGTTGGCTTGAGTTTGCAGAATGCAAAAATATCTTTCCTGCAGATATTTTGCTACCAGCTCACTGCTTTCTCCCGTTACGCCCATGGCGTGGAAAAACAGTACCGCCGGATTTTTTCTTTCGCCAAGTGCTGCAAACCGCATGATCGTTCCCCTCCGTTCTCTGTTATAGCGGTTAGCTTTTGCTAACTTCAATTCCTTGGAAAAGCCACCCTCCGGCAGCATTTTATCCGCCCCGTCTCACCAACAGCCGACATCAAGCCGACCATCTTTACAATGTTGCAGGAATATTTTTACAGTCACATTGTAGCACCCGGCTTTTCTTTTTGCATGATGGTATCGTATCTAAAAAAACATTTATAATAAACCGATACAAAGCAGAAAAACGGTTCTAAAATGACACTATATATAAAAGTGCTCCGTCCGCTTTGCAGGCAGGCCTTTATGTTGAATCATCAGGAGGCAAAACAATATGAAACGCATCATCTGCACATTTCTTGCTGTTTTTCTATTGGTACTGGGCTGTGCCGGGTGCCAGCCTACCGGTGGAAATGACCCCACCCCAGAACCAACCCCAACGCCAACACCGATACCCGATGATCCGAAACCAGACGACGAGCCCACGGTGCAAAGCCCGGAACAGCTGCTGGCGGCCATGACGCTGGAGGAAAAAATTGGGCAGCTGTTTATTGTCAGGCCGGAATCGCTGGACCCCACACTGACTCCGGAGCAGGTACACAGCACCCGGGACTACGGCGTGCAGGCCCTGACCGAGGAGATGGCGGCCCAGCTGTCTAAATACCCCGCCGGGGGGATTGTTTTCTTTGGAAAGAACATCGCCGGGCCGGAACAACTGGAAGCCTTCCTCTCCGGCCTGAAGCAGGCGAGTGACCTGCCGCTGATGATCTGCACTGATGAAGAAGGCGGCAGTGTTTCCCGTATTGCCAATGCGGCGGGCTTCCAGGTGCAGAAATTTGATGGAGCAGAGGCCATTGGCGCTACTGGCGACCCCCATGAGGCCTATCACATGGGGCAAGTCATCGGAGCATATCTGAACCGGTATGGCTTTAATCTGGACTTTGCCCCGGTGGCGGATATTAATTCCGATCCGGAGCATATCATCATCGGTTCCCGGGCCTTTGGCAGCGATGCGCAAACCGTTTCCTCCATGGTAAACGCCATGATAGACGGCCTGCACGATGGCGGCGTAATGGCCTGTATTAAGCACTTTCCCGGGCACGGCGCCGCCAGCGGTGACAGCCACGATGGCTATGTGGAGCTGGATAAAAGCTGGGAAGAACTGCTGCAATGTGAGCTCATTCCCTTTATTGGCGCGCTGGAGAAAACTGACCTGGTAATGGCCGCGCATATCGCCACCCCAAATGTGACCAATGACGGCCTGCCCACTTCCCTTTCCTACTCCATGCTGACCGAAAAGCTGCGGGGTGAGTTGGGCTATGATGGGGTTATTATCACCGATGCCCTGGCCATGGGCGCCATCATACAGAACTATTCTTCGGCAGAAAGCGCCGTGCTGGCCCTGCAGGCCGGAGCCGATATTCTGCTGATGCCGTATGATTACATTGCCGCCTACCAGGGGGTGCTGGCAGCTGTGGAGGATGGAACCATCCCGGAGGAGCGCATTGATGAAAGCGTACTGCGCATCCTGCGGCTGAAAGCGGCCTATGGGGCAGAAAATTGACAGCTAAAAACAAGTTTTTCTCGCCAATTGTCTATTATCTGTTGCACTTTGTCCACGCGAATCGTTATATAGGGTGAAAGCGCTCCATAGTTACGCAATTTTACCGGGGCTGACCGGCATTTCCTACAAATGGAGGGAGACTTTTTCTGCGGAATGCCCATATCCTTTTCCGGGGAAATTTTGGTATAATGGAGCTGCAGAAAACATTTTTACAAGGAGGAAAATGAGATGAAGAAAACACTGTGCCTACTGCTGGCCGCTCTGCTGGTGCTCTCGCTGGCCGCCTGCGGCAAGCAGCCCGCCACCCCCACGCCTGACCCTACCCCTGATCCCGCCCCAAATGAAGCGCCCAAGCTGGTGGAAGCCCTCATCCCGGCCGAAGAATATCCGGATATCGTATGGGAAAATGCCGGCGGCGGGCCCTGCTGGAATGAAAACTACATTGTGACAGTGGGAAACGATGATTCAGGTAACTACAAGACCATCTTCTATTCCACCAACCGCCAAACCGGTGAGACCCGCTCCACCGAGCTGGACGGACTGTGGCTCTCCGATAGTCTGGCCCTATATGGGGATAGCTTTTATTGGCTGACTATTGAGGCCAACAAGGAAACTGGCGAGCGTGAGCTGCTCCTGCTGAAATATGACTGCGCCACCCTGGAAAAAACCACCGTATTTACCGAACCATGCGAATACTGGGCCGATAATAGCCAGCTGGCCATCGATGATGAGTGGGCCATCTATGTACTTACTCTCTCGGATTCCGAATATGAGATCCGCGGGTACTCCTTTGCCGATGAAAAGAACCACACCCTGATGAAGCTGGAAAGCAGCATCTTCCCCCGGCTGGTCCAAATGACCGATGGGTGCTATTCTGTCGCCTTGCAGGAATCGGACGGCTGGGTGACCCGGATCATCCGGCTGGACAATGACGAAACGGTTTGGGAAAACCGTTCCGAAAGCACCAGGGTCCCCACCCGGCTTGCTTTTAATGAAAGCTAGCTGGATCGTGCTGCGGGAAGAATCCCAGGCGGATCCCAATTTTGGCAGTCTGCGGGTATGGAACCGCACCACTGGCGAAGAGCTTAATGTAGATGGTCTGAAAGGGATGCTGTACCCCAGCAGTGAGTTGTATCTCATCGGCGACTGGCTGTACAGCACCCGGTTGGTCACCAACGAGGACGGCAGTCAGCGGCAGGCACTCATTCGCATCCATCTGCCGGGCGACCAGGCCGAACTGATTTATGATGGGGATGTATTCCGCTTCCGGGTCGACCCCATGACCGGTGAGATTGCCGTATGGCAAATCTATGATGAACCAAGCCAAAATCACAGCACCACCCGCAAGCTCATCCTGCTGAAGGCCAGCTAACCCCGGTAACCAAAGCCGATAAAAGCGCTCCCCTTCCCTACCGCACGGCAGGAGGGGGAGTTGTTCTTTTTTCCGGCAGGGAAAAGCAGTAAAAAAGTATTAAAAAACCGTTAAAATTATTTGGATTCAAGGCTGCGTTGTGCTAGAATGGGGATAGATGACCGGCCGCAGGAGGCATAACCATGGAGAGAAAAAAGCTATTGATCGCCGATGATTCCGAAATGAACCGGGCGATCCTTGCCAATATACTGGATCAGGATTACGAGATCATCGAGGCAGCCGATGGGCGGGAGGCCATTGCCGCTTTGCAGGTCTATCACGGGGAGATCTCCGCGCTGCTTCTGGATATCATCATGCCAGAAATGGATGGCTTTGCGGTGCTGGAAGAAATGCGCGCCCATGGCTGGCTGGAGGAAGTCCCTGTCATAATGATCTCGACCGAAACCGGCACCGCCACCATTGACCACGCCTTTGCGCTGGGGGCCTCGGATTACATCAGTCGTCCCTTCGCCACCCGCATCATCCGCCGGCGCATCATCAATACCATCTTGCTGAACGCCGAAAAGCACCAGCTGATGGACATAGTGGCCGAGCGCTTTTTGCGGGAGAAACGCAACAGCGATATCCTGGCGGCCATCCTGGGCTATGCGCTGGAGGCGCGCTGCGGCGAGGGCGGCACCCATATGAACGGGGCGGGGCACCTTACTAAGCTTCTACTGCTGGAGCTGTGCAAAAGGACCGACCGCTACGCACTGGAGCCGGATGATATCGAACTGATCAGCACGGCAGCCGGACTGCATGATATCGGCAAAGTTCTCATTCCGGAAAGCATTCTGAAAAAGCCCGGCAAGCTGACCGCCGCGGAGTTTGAGCTGGTCAAACAGCACACCACCTTAGGCGCGCGGCTGGTGGCGGAGATGCCGGCCTACCAAAACGAAGCACTGGTTAAATATATAATTGAGATCTGCCTTCGACATCACGAGCGTTGGAACGGTGAGGGCTATCCTGATGGGCTGCGGGGGGATGAGTGCCCCATTGCGGCGCAGGTCACCGCCCTGGCCGATGTATACGATGCCCTGACCACCCGCCGCAGCTACAAGGAAGCCTACTCCCACGAAAAAGCGCTGGCTATGATCCACGCCGGGGAATGCGGCAGCTTCAATCCCCTGCTGCTGGAGTGCCTGGACGCCCTTTCTGATACCATCCGGAGGGAGGATACCGCCCGGGAGGACAGCTTATCCCAGGAAAAGCCCATCTTTACCGAGGAACTATACCGGAACCGGGATATGGCCGCTGCCCGCATGACCCATCAGCTGGAGGATGCGCGTGCCCGGCAGGATTTCTTTACCAGGATGAGCCGGGAAATGTGGTTTGAATACACGGTGCAGCCCTCCTCGCTGCAGCTTTCCCTGGGGGCCATGCAGCAAACCGGTCTGCCCGCTGTGATGGTAGACCCGCTGCAAAACCGAGACTTTTTGACGCTCATCGGCGGGGAAACCGCGGAAACGGTGCGGCAGCAGCTAACCGCTATGACTCCGGATGAATCCTATGCCGAGGTTCCGGTAAAGCTGCTGCTGAATGGGCAGCTGCGCCGCTGCCGTTTGGCCATGTTTCTCTCCTGGTCGGCAGTGGAAAAGAACCGCTTCCGGAGTCTGTTCGGTAAGGTGATCAATGTAGAGGAAAACTACACCCGGTTGGAGGATCACGCTCGCGCAGGCATCCCACAGATGAAGCAGCAGGTGCTGCTGCCGCTCACCGCGGCGGATGGCGTCCTGCGTATTTCCGGGCAGGAGCTGGCACCCATCCTGCAGGCCTACCGGCAGATGTTCCAAATCGTGCGGCTGGTGGATCCGGGCATCTGCATGCAGGTGATCGCCGCAGATGACGGCCACACCATGGAAAAAGTGGGGCGCTGCTACTCCATCTGGGATAAGACCCAGCGCTGCCGGCACTGTGTTTCCCAGGAGGTGGTACGCACCCGCCGCACCCTGAATAAAGTGGAAGCAATCGGCAGCGACCTTTATTATATCCTGGCCATGTGCGTAGAGGTGGATGGCTTTCCCTATTCGCTGGAATGCGTCAATCCTATTTACTCGGATGATGTGCTTTCCGATGAGAATGAGAATCTGCTGAACCAACTGCTGATGCGCAACCGGCAGGTGTATACCGATTCCCTCACCAAGGTCTTTAACCGGCGCTACTGCGATGACCGGCTGCGGCGCCTTTCCGGCGAGTATGCCCTGGCCATGATCGATATAGACAACCTCAAGCAGATCAACGATTGCTTTGGCCACCCGGCTGGGGATACCGCCATATATCACACCGCCCAGGCCATCCGGGCCATCCTGCGCAGCCAGGATGAACTGGTGCGCTACGGCGGGGATGAGTTCCTGTTGCTGTTCCACAGTCTGCCGCAGAATATCCTGCGGCGCAAGCTAGAGGATATCTGCCGGGCGGTGCGGGCGCTGCGGGTTGCGGATTTGCCGGAGCTGCGCATCACTGTCAGCATCGGCGGTGTTTATGCCGCGGGGCAGATCAGTGAGCTGGTGGAAAAGGCCGATCTGGCTCTGTACCGTGCCAAGGCTCAGAAGGATAGTGCCGTGCTGTATGAGGAGGACTTCCATGACTCTGAATGAATTTTATACCACCGTGGGCGGCAATTACGAGGATGTCATTGCCCGCCTGCACAGTGAAGCCTTTACAGAGAAATTCCTACGGATGATTCCGCAGGATAACAGCCTGCCGCTGCTGAAAGAAGCAGCGGCAGCGGGCGATGTCCCAACGGCCTTCCGGGCGGTGCATACCCTAAAGGGCATTGCCCTCAATTTGGGGCTTACCGGGCTGGCCGCCGCCTGCGGCACCATGACCGAAGCCCTGCGCAGCCGGGATACCCTCCCGGAACAGACCGATGTCCTGCTCCGGGCAGTGGACCGGGAATACCAAAAAGTGTGTGATACACTAGCCCGGCTGAATCCCCACACAGAACCGAGGAAAACAACATGATGATAAAAAGCGGATACCAGGAGGGGCTACATTACCAAAGTGGCTCCCCTGCCCCACCGATGCGCTGGAGGAACAGCTGCGCGGCCAAATGAATTTTTCCAGTGGGGAGGGCACCGGGACGGCATTCCATGTCACACTGCCCTTTGCCATCGATCCCACCCCGACCGCCGTGGCTGATAACACAGCCGACTCCATTGATCTGACCGGTATGCAGATCCTACTGGCGGAGGATAACGAACTCAATATGGAGATCAAGCAATTTTTCATTGAACAGCACGGCGGCACCGTCCTCCCGGTACAGGATGGCCAAGAAGTTGTCAAGCATTTTGCCGCCTCCGCCCCTGGCGAGATCGACCTCATTCTAATGGATGTAATGATGCCGGTCATGAATGTCTACAAAGCCACCCGGGTCATCCGGCAGATGTCGCGTCCCGATGCAAAGACTATCCCTATCCTAGCCATGAGCGCCAATGCCTTCCAGGATGATGTACAAAAAAGTCGGGCCGTCGGTATGAATGGCCACCTACCCAAACCCCTAAGCACTGAAAACCTGCTGGGGGCCATCGCGCGCTACATCACCCCAAAATGATTTTATTCTATGTCCCCGGTAAAGGAGTCCATTCCCTTATGCACGCCAAGAAAGTTTTGATTCCGTTTCTCCTGCTGCTGGCACTGGTCCCGCTGTGCGCCTGCACCGCCACAGTGCCCACCCCTGGCGTCCCCCTGCCCCAGTTGGTGATCGGCAGTGATAATTACCCTCCCTACAATTACACCGATGAAAACGGCTTCCCGGCCGGCGTGGATGTAGCACTGGCCCGGGGGGCCGGCGCATTGGCTACGAGCCCGTCTTTCGGCTCATTGATTGGGACCAAAAGGATGAATTTCTGCAAAATGGTGAGGTTGATTGCCTGTGGGGCTGCTTTTCCATGAATAACCGGGAGGAAAGTTACCTATGGGCCGGGCCCTACGCCTGCAGCCGCCAAGTGGTGGCCGTCCGGCAAGATAGCGATATTCAGTCCCTGGGAGATCTCGCCGGCCATCGCGTCGCGGTACAGATCAGCTCCAAGCCGGAAGAGATCTTCTCCGCCGGCACCGATCCCCGTCTGCCCACTGTCAGCAATATCTACTGTCTGTTAAGGATGGAGGATGTGGTTTCTGCCCTGCGCAAAGACTATGTAGATGCCTGCGCCGGCCACGCTGCCGCCCTTACCGCGCAGCTGCAGTACACCAATACCCCCTACCGTCTGCTGGAGGAATCCCTGCTGCGTTCCGAGGTCGGGGTCGCCTTTGCCCGGGAAGGCGATACTGCCCTGCGGGACCGCCTGCACACCGCCCTGGTGGAAATGTTCGCCGATGGCACCATTGAGAAAATCCTGGCCGAATACGGTTTGGACCCGGCCGATGCTCTAGGAGGAACGGCCGGTGAGTAAACAACAGAATAAACGGATCTGGGACTGGAACCCCAAGCCTCGCTCCGTCATTATTGTAGGGATCCTGCTGTTTTTGCTGGTGGTGCTGGTACACGGTCACGCGGAATATCAGATCACCGCCTCCCTGGCGCGGGATACCGCCAACACCCTGCGGCAGCAGTGCATCAGCTTTTATAAGCTAGCCAGCGGCGACCGTGTTAAAAGCCTGTTCCGGCTTTCGGATAACCTGCTGGAGCTGAGCTATCACCTGCGGGATGATCCTGAACTCATTAACGATGAATACCTGGAGCAAAGCGTAGACCGTCTGCGCCTGACCGGCGTGGCCCTGCTGGATGGCGATCTAAGCCTAGAGGCCTCCGGTTATACCCGTCCCATGCAGGGCTCCCCCTGGCAGAATACCACCGAAGGCAGCCTGTTCTACAGGGTGGCCGGCACCAATAAAATCTATGCCGAACGAGTGCAGTATGATGGCCGCTACTATGATGTCTGCGCTGTTCCCCGGCTGGATGCCCCCGGTCTCCTCATCGGATTTTACGAACAGCCCGCTGGACTGATTCTGGATGTCGAGGAGGATATGACCACCCTTCTCAATGGTATTTACATCAATCGCGGCGGCACCTACATCATCACAGCCGGAAACACCATATTGGCCGGCAGCGATGATGCCCTTCAGGGCGAGAAAACCGACTCGCTCCCCATTCTGCAGGCGCTGAACCAGCTCCCTCACGATGACCAGCTCCACCTCTTCCACAGTGAAGGCGGCATCTACCTGGGCTGCCGCACCGCCTGCGAAGGCTGTCAGCTCTACATTTATTTCCCGGCGCTTTCTACCTTTGCCGCTACAGCGGCGGTATCCGCCGTGTTCGTGGCGCTGTATACCGCCTTTTGGTATATTCTCTCCATTGCTCGCAGCCGCGCCTTGTACCAAAGCAGCCAAAAGCTGCAGGAGAGCAACCTTCACCTGCAAAAGACTGTCAATATGCTGCGCTCGCTGCAGAACATCTATTTTGCTTCCTTCTACATCGATCTGACCCAGAATTCCTGCGAAAGCATTTTCCTGCCGCAGTGGCTGGGCCCCTACCCCCCGCCGAAAAGATCCTCCCGACATCCTGCCGCAGTGGCTGGCCCATTACCTGCCGCAGAATAGCTCCTACACCGATATGAAGGACGCCCTGACGCAGAATCTTGTCCTGGAGGAATACCGGCCGATGCTGGATGAGCAGCTCAGTCCCGAGGCTATCCGGGAGACCCTGCGACAGGAAAACCTCACCGATGTACGCCATAGCTTTTATATCGATTACCGGGCCTGGTGGGATGATACCCTAAACTGGAGCCGTGTCACCATCACTGTTGTGGATTTTGATGCGGTCGGTAAGCCCCACCATGTTTTGGCCGTGCTGCAGGATGTCGGCCCGGAAAAAGAACGGGAAGCCCGATACCAGGCACAGATCATTGCTGAAGCAGAGGAAGCACGGCTGGCCAGCATTGCCAAATCTGAATTCCTGCGCCGCATCAGCCACGATCTGCGCACCCCCATCAATGGCATCCAGGGCTACATCAATATGGCCGCTCACTATCCCGATGATCTTGCCCTCCAGATAAGCTGCCGGGATAAAGCTGCCATTGCCCTGCACACCCTGCTGGATATCGTCAACAATGTACTGGATATGAGCAAACTGGAAAGCAGCGCCATCGATCTCGAGCAGCGTTCCTTCTCCCTCTCTGCCACCCTGCAGGAGGTCAGCGCTGTCATCGAACCGCAGGCCGCTGAATTCGGCATCCGGTACGAAGCCCCCACTGAAGCCCCCCTGTCAAATGTCCGTCTCATCGGCAGCCCCAATCATTTGCAGCGCATCCTGTGCAACCTGGCCGGCAATGCCGTAAAATATGGCCGCAGCGGCGGCTATGTCCGGCTGGGCAGCCGGGTCCTTTCCCACAGCGAAGGCTGTGTAACGGTCGAATTCACCTGCGAGGATAACGGTATCGGCATGAGTGAGGAATTCCAACAGCATCTGTTTGAACCTTTCGCGCAGGAGGCCGATGACGCCCGCACCCAGTACCAAGGCACTGGTCTGGGTCTTTCCATCGTTGAAAAGCTGGTATCCGCCATGCACGGCACCATCACCTTCAATTCCCAAAAGGGTGTTGGCACCTCCTTTCGGGTCGTGCTGCCTTTCGGCATCGATCGCACCGCTCCCACCGCTCCGGTTCCACTGCCCACAGCCGATTTCACCGGTATTCATATCCTGCTGGCGGAGGATAACGACCTCAATATGGAGATCGCGGAATTCCTGCTGCAGGAACATGGCGCCACCGTGTCCCGCGCCTGGAACGGCCGGGAAGCCCTGGAGCTCTTTTCGGCCAGTGCGCCCGGCTACTATGATCTCATCCTGATGGACATTATGATGCCGGTAATGGATGGCACAGCGGCGGCCCGGGCCATCCGCGCACTGCCCCGCCCCGATGCTAAAGCCATCCCCATCCTGGCCATGAGCGCCAATGCCTTCAGCGATGATATCCGCCAAAGCCTGGCCGCCGGCATGAATGAGCACCTCTCCAAGCCCATAGAGGAAGGAAAACTGCTGGCCGCCATGGCCCGCCTGCTGGGCAAGGATGAAAAAGCTGTCCGCTAAATCCAGGTAATATGCCCAAAAGCAGCCGTTCCATTTTTGCAACATGTTTCGTTTTTGCATCAATAAATTCTGTTAATAAAATTTATACGCTTTCTGTACTATCTCATAATCAAGCCAAAAATTAAGCATTCGCAAAAAAGTGCGGGATGATATGTTGCATATTTGCATCATATTATCCCGTTCTTTTTCGATTTCCGCTCCTTTTTCTCGCGGTTTCCCCTTTCCCTGCGTTTTTTCTCCATGAAAAAGTATCCAAAGAAATCCTCCCCCATCCCACGCACCTGCCAAACTTTTATCAACCCCATTTACAAGCCCTTTCCCCCTCGCTATAATCATCTCGAAAGCGGGCTTTCCCCTGCATTTTTTCCCCCCCTGCCGCCGCTTTACAGGGAGATTCGTACAGGAACTGAGAGGTTTAATAAGATGGAACAGAATTTAAGCAAAACCCCGATCAAGTGGCGGGCTTCCGCCATTGTGCTGGCTATCTGCCTGGTACTCATGGTCGTCACCTCGGTCATCGGCCACAACATTCAAACCAGCGGCGGCACCGTCCGCACCGAAGAGCTGACCTTCACCACCGATGTGGGCGCCACCAGCCACGCCAAGCTCTATATCCCCGAAACAGCGACTGCCGAAACCCCGGCCCCGGCCATCCTGCTGTGCCACGGCTACACTGCCAGCCTGGATGCCATGGAATCCAATGCCATTGAGCTGAGCCGCCGCGGATATGTGGTCATGGCGCTGGATATGTACGGCCACGGAGAAAGCACCCTGCCCCCTGACGGATACAAGCAGGCGGAAATGGGCAATGTGGAAAATTACGCTCCCGATCTCGGCAGCTACTCCGCCCTGCAGCAGTTCAAAAATTACGACTTTATCGATCTGACCAAGATCGGTATGCTGGGCCACTCCATGGGCACCGCTGCCATTCAGGAGGGCGCTTATCTTGCCTATGCCAAATGGCAGGCAGCC
>OGPQ01000538.1_pt1 | contig 31916 bp, 61 predicted proteins | sample 1552971 | NCBI WGS metagenome assembly OGPQ01 (sample SAMEA2580232, study PRJEB22360) | human gut metagenome | biome: human gut; feature: human-associated habitat; material: faeces | place: Denmark | collected 2008/2010 | reverse complement strand
TTAATGGAGTACACAGGAACTCGACGTCAGGAGAGGTTCTGTGTACGGATAGAGACTTTTAATGGAGTACACAGGAACTCGACGTCAGGAGAGGTTCTGTGTACGGATAGAGATATTAGTAAGTAGTATATGTTTATAGAGTTAATTATATTTAATAAATATACCTATTAACGCGCGCGTAACAAGTGTGGTGTCAAAAATGATCTTCCACAAACACAGGAGTTTACCCCCCCAATTTTATTACGACAATTTCGTATAAACAACAAATGGGCGACCTTCCCAGGCTACCCATCCATCCGAATAACTTGTTTCGTATTGATGAAATTTGTATATTCGCAGCAAATAAAATATCATATGGGAACAAAGATAGCACTTTTACATATAATGAAATCAAATTTCGATAAGATTCTTACCGAAAGATATATTCCACGTAATATTCAGGCCAAAAAAGATGAGCTAGGATGCGTAAAACTTCCAGCCGGGTCACTTATATGCCCAGTCGATTTCAAACCTGTTACCAATAAGGAAGGCAAAAAAGTGACAGCTATAAAATATTCATTGAAACATGAGGAGTATCATGGATCAGGTATTCAGATCAGTGATGAATGTAAGATGGCAATGATATATCTTATTATCATAAACGTATTCAAACATGTGTTTCTAAGAAATAGGATGCATGGCGGGAATAGAGATCAGATAGAGATCAATACCAATGATTTTATTGATATCCTATCAGATGGATGCGCTTATTTCTGCTACCGTCATGTGTTAAGGGATTCTCATGAGGATATGAACTACCAGCTTATAAGCTTAAAGGCTTGGGCTGAAGGAGAGATTATGATAGCTTTATCGGATATCATAAAATACAAGCATAGGGCTAGTAAGACCCCAAGGATAAAGGATATGTTTGTAAAGAAAGGAGAATCTGTATATACCTGCCTTGATAAAAATCTTGATTCGAATACCAGAAGATGGATGGCTAACAAAAGTCGTAAATTAAATAGAGTCAAGATGTTATCAAAAATAATATTCTCAGCTAGAAACAGAAATATAAATAAGATATATAAGGTAACTAAAAAAAGAACTGTCAAATTCAATGTGTCATATCTTATGGATAGATTGAATATAAAGTTATCAAAAGAAGGTATGATGCTAATATCCCAAAGAACGGTATATCGGATGATAAAAGAAGTTCTTAGTATGTGCTGTAAGACTATATCCGATTTATATGATGAGGTAAAGAAAAACAACGGAATAGTTAATACCAAAGACAGGAAAAATATAACTATCGGACACCTAAGACTATCATACAGAGGAACGATAATGCATATAATCATCGCAGAAGATTTTATAAAAGACGTCTTTTTAGAGGTAAAAGGGTCCGAGATGAGTAAAGCCGGATGATTTGAGTATCAGATATAAAATTTAATATTTATATATTATTCACATTTATTTTTTAATAGTTAATTATAACTATTCGTATCTTTGTACCATAAACCTAAAAAGATATGGTAAAAGAAGATTTTAAAAATGAAAACGACCTCCTTCGTCATATTATGACGGTGGATAAAAACGTGGAGCAAGGTCGTGCCTTGAAAAAGATTTTCACCACTAGGGAGAATCTGTTTATTACCGGTAGAGCCGGTAGTGGTAAAAGTACGTTCATGAGACGTATCGTAAAGTTCTTGGGTAAGTGCGTTATCGTAGCCCCAACTGGAGTAGCGGCGTTGAATGCCGGGGGGCAGACTATTCATTCGTTTTTCTCTATAAAGAATGATCCGTACGTACCCGGGTTCGAGCATGGGATGCTGTCGAACAAGATCGAGGTCGGAGGGTTCGTGAAGTCGAAAGTAAAGAGACTGGACACGATAATAATAGATGAGGTGAGCATGGTACGCCCTGACCTCCTCGACGAGATGGCGGACATACTGCGGCAGTCGAAGCGAAGCAAGAACCCGTTCGGAGGAGTTAGGATCATAATGTTCGGAGACCTATCCCAGCTCCCTCCAGTTGTCACGGAGGATGACATCATTGATAGGTATTACGACAGTCATTTCTTTTTCTCGTCGAAGGCGCTCAGGGCGTCTGGGTTCTCCGTGATCAAATTCAATAGGGTGTTTAGGCAGAACGATAACGAGATATTGACCGTTCTAGAGGATATACGTAACGGAGTGATAACAGAAGAGTCGAAGAGGATAATGGAATCAAGGGTCATGGTCCCGGAGAACATGGATGATGTTGTTATCGTGTGCTCGACGAACAAGGAGGCTTCCGTGATTAATAACGAGAACCTGTCGAAGCTGTCTGGCGAGAGCTACGAGTTCGAGGCCGAGGTGGTTGGAGACAGACCGAACGCGCCGTGCGAGGACAAGCTTGTTGTCAAGGTGGGCGCAAAGGTCCTGATAACACGGAACGGGTGTGGTTACGTGAACGGTTCTACCGGAATCATAACGAGTATAGACGAGAAGGAAGAGGTCATATCGGTTAAGTTGGGTGACGGGAGTGAGGTAGACGTACGAAAGGAAAGATGGGATAAGTTCAAGTACAGGACAGTGGACGGTTCCTTGGAGAAGATGTCGTGTGGGTATATCATACAATATCCTATAAGGCTAGGGTACTCGATCACTAGCCATAAGTGTATAGATGAAGATTCACCTATATTCACCGACAATGGGATAAAGCCGATGAGGGATATCTCTGTTGGCGATATGGTCAATATAGGAAACGGGGAATACAGGAAGGTATTGGACAAGGTGTATTCAGGGAAGAAGGATACCATCAGGATAACGACTAATTTTGGGTATGAGATATGTTGCACGCCTGACCATAAAATCTTGGATAGCGACCTTGCATTTAAAAGGGCTGGTGAGTTTAATATAGGTGAGTTCATACCCGTAGCAAGAAAAGTAAGCGTGCCGGATATTGATAATCACAACCTGTCCATTGATTGGCTTATTGGTTATATAATAGGTGATGGATCATACGGTATTAGGCAAAAATCAAAATCAAGGATAGATATATCAGTTGGGTCTACTAATAAGAATATGGATGCATATGACACATTGTCTAAATGTTTGGATTATTTGAGAATACCTTACAATGTATATAACAAGAAGTCTATAAGTTCGACATCTGGGTTTGAATATAATTTCGTAATAGAGAATAAGGAGTTCAGAGAAAAACTTCTATCCATGGGTCTTGGGTACGAGACTAAAGAAGATAAGAGGATTCCAGAGTATATATATAAATCTGGTTTTCAGGAAAAATCGGATCTAATAAGAGGCTTGTTCGATTCTGATGGATGTTGCTCTATTGGTAATAGAACAATAAGATTGAGCCAAAGCAATATCCATATCATAAAATCTGTACAACTTCTTTTGCTTGAGTTTGGGATTATATCAAGTATCCATTTCCAAGACGTTAAGAAATATTATCCTGGCGCTAGGGGTAATTATTGCCTATTCATAAAAAAGAGCAGCATAAAAAGATTTGCGAAATACATAAATTTCAATATAGGATACCTAAGGAACTCTTGCGATGAATTTGCAAAAGTCGGGAACGTAAAATTCGACAGGGTTCCAAATATCGATCTGTTCAAGAAAGAATGCCTATATGGTTCCCACGTTAGGAGAAAGATGTACATGATGACATATCTTGACTATAATACGTTAAGGATGGCCGATAGCTTGAATGATTATTTCGATAAGATAGAAAAGAATGATTACTTCTTCGATGTAGTTAAAAGCGTGGAATCTACAGGAGTGAAGGATACATACGATATAGAGGTCGATATAGACCATCATTTCGTTTCAGGTGGAATAATATGCAGTAATAGCCAGGGTATGACTCTGGATAGCGTGTATGTGAATATGACGAGGGCTTTCGAGATCGGGCAGGTGTACACCGCATTGTCGAGATGCAAGTCAATAGGAGGCCTTTATCTGAAATCCGTGCCGAATGATGACATGATAGCGTTGAGCGACAAGATAGCATCCTTCATGGAGAGGTGCGAGGAGAACGGAGGTACTTTCAAACCGGAGATCGTAAGGGATCTGGGAATTGAGATGTTCGATATGAAGAAAGACGTGTTTAATTTCGATGAATTTGGATTATAATGGCTAAGAAAGAACTTTTTTCAGACGTAGATGAATTAGTATCATCTTTAAATAAAGAGCTTGGAGAAGGCTCGATAATGAACTTCGGTGATGATAAGCCTATAATATCCATACCAAGGGAAAGCACCGGATCGCTGGTGGTGGATAAGGCCCTCGGTGGTGGATGGGCGGTAGGCCGGATCCATGAGCTGGTCGGGATGGAATCTTGTGGCAAGACCATGATGTGTACGTTAAGTATGATCGAGTTCCAGAAAAAACATCCAGATAAGTTGGTAGCTATAATAGACGTGGAGAACGCTTTCGATATTGAGTACGCTAGGAAAATGGGATTAGATATAAACCGGTTTTTGATCTCCCAACCAAGCTACGGGGAGCTGGCTATTGACATCACAGCCAAGTTAGTCGAGTCTGGGAAGGTCGGATTTATTGTCGTAGATTCTGTAGCCAATCTGGTACCGAAGAAGGAGATAGAGGGCGATATGGAAGACAGCAACATGGGATTGCAGGCTCGTTTGATGTCCAAAGCCATGAGGGTTCTTACAGGAATCGTAAACAAAAGCGACTGTGTTCTGGTATTCATCAACCAGTATCGGGAAAAGATCGGTGTTATATACGGCGATCCTAAGGTAACGACAGGTGGTAACGCCCTTAAGTTCTATGCCTCTATCCGTATGGAGATGGCGAGAAAGAAGGTTATATTAGGAGAGGACGGATCTTCAGTAGGTCATGAGGTTAGGATAAAGGTTCTGAAGAACAAGACAGCCGTTCCATTCCAAATAGCAGAGACAACCTTGTATTATGGCGTGGGGTTTGATAAGGAACTTGAACTTTTGAAGTTATGCGAGGAAACCGGTATCTTTACACGTAAAGGATCATGGTACTGGTACGGGGATGTTCGGGTCGGTAATGGCGTTGAGAATACGTTAAGTATCATGAGAGATAATTGTGAGTTATGTCAAGAATTAAGAACTAAATTAAATATCTGATTATGGCAATAGGAGCTAAATTTATAGACGTAATACCATCAAGTGTCGAGAACGCCGCTGATGTTAAGAAAGAGGATGTAAAGAATTATCTGTTCGTAGGTATTCCTATGAGCGAGTTTATTGGCAAGAAACATGAGTTTGAGGGATATATATTTATGTGTCTACAGGGTGTTACCGGAGGGGTGGAGCTTGGCGGTGATATAGCCATAGCCGTATTGAGACCGGTTAGGCCAGCTACTGGACCGGCTTCTTACCATTTGGTGGATATCGAGAAACATAAGTATAATAGAACTGATGTGGTTCTATTATTCAGAGGAGGAGCTTTTAAGGTAGTTAAACGAGACGATTGTAATCTTATCTAAGATGGGAACATATATCTCGATAAAATCAACGGTAAACGCATTCAGGTACGGTATTGATCCTATACCTGAATGGTTCGATAAGATATCTAACAAGACTGATGAGGTTGATGTTATGGTTGATGGGAACAAGGTAAAGGCATTGGATATAAGGATAGAAAATGGCATTTTACGGGCTTTTTATGGTTATTACATAGGTCTGTATCCAGATAACTCTATACAGGTGTTTAGACCGGAGGATTTTCACTCATTATATACCTTAAAAATATGAATGCAGTGATAGGTATAGATCCGGGTATAGACACCGGAGGATTGGCTATGATTCCAGAGAACGGGGAGATTAAGGTAATCATGACTCCAAGGATATCTGCTAAGGGAGATATAGACCTTAGGGCCATATCAGGTTTCTTCCTCGATGCCGCAGATAAAATCCAAGAAGGAGGTGGGGGGACGCTGGCGATCGCCGTCGAGGACGTCCACAGCATCCACAACAGCTCGGCCGCCAGCAACTTCACCTTCGGCGGACGGCGCCGGGAACCGAACGCGCTCTTCGCTATGATGGTGGAGATGATGGAACGATACCACTCGCATCCGGACGTCAGGTTCATGTTCGAGGAAGTACAGCCAAAGACATGGCAGAAGGAGATCCATACGACTGCCGATCGGGTGTATTCGGCGGCTAAGTTAGACACGAAGGCTACATCCATCCGATGCGCCATCCGCCTTTTCCCTTTGGTGTCTTTCGTAAAACCATGGTCAGGTAAAGGAGTTCAACCTACTAAGATACAAGATGGGATGTGTGACGCTATACTTATAGCCGAATATATTAGACGCAAGCTTAAGTTATTTTAATACTATTAAGCGTTTATTATATTTGAATTAATATAATTATGATTACATTTGCAATGTAGTTCAAAAGTTGTTTATTATGTTGTTGAAGTGCTTGTCGAAATCATTAAATGAGAAGTTGAGTAAATTGGAGCTGGTTGTTAAAAACGCCGGATCTAATTCACTTTATAAGAATATTAAGATAGATGTTGTCAATAATCTAGCTTATATCACTTCCGTAAACGCCAAGGTATGTGTTATAGAGCGATTGGAGGTTGAGTCTGACTCTAACTTCTCTTTCTTGGTCGAGGCAAGCTCTTTCATCAGGTTTATAAAAAAACAGAAGAATGGTGAGATTAAGATCGTTCTTTCCGATAAGAAGGATAGTATTACCATATACTACGCTTCTGGTGAGTATAGTTGTCCGGCGTTTGACGTAAATACCTTTCCTGTGGTATATAATATTCCTGAAGGAGGTATTAATGTTAAGATGAATGATTATGTATCGATACTTAACAAGGCCAGTAACTATACGGAGATCAACGAGTTTTATCCTTGCATCGAGAATGTGGTTATTGATATTGACGAGATTAATATTAATATAGTAAGTACTGACAGGAATACTATTTACAGGTATTTTGTTCCTAATCAGGATAAGGTAGAGAAGGTATTCATCCCGGTATCAAACGCCTCCTCTATATTACTTGATAAACATATAGATAAGTCATTAGATACGTTGTATATCAAAGTAGACGATACTAGGACTTACTTCTCTACCCCTGATATGGATATGTATGAGATTCACTTTGACGGTAATTATCCTAACTGGAGGTTCGTGGACGAGCATTTTGTCAAAACAAGTACCTATGTCTTTGATAAAGATCTACTCGTCCAGGCCCTCCAGAATAATATCAAGGTAAATGAGTTCGATCATTGCAGATTGATATTCACTGAAAAAGGATGCGGTATTATGTCAGAGAGCCCGTCTTCAGGTAAATCATGTAAGGAAAGACTTACCCCTTTGTCTCATTATGGTGAAGATATTGTATGCAACGTGTTATGTGGAAGATATCTGGGTATCATAAAAAGCATATCGTGTAATAGGATAGTTATCGAGCATGACCATAAATCTCATTTCAATAAGGTTTATGGGGAGGATAATGAGAACGAGTATTTCTTGTCATCATCAGTTATTGTTTAATATTTAAAAATATATAAAATGGGAGTTAGAGAAAATTCATCAGGTGGTAATAACCATTACTTTAAAGTAAGTGGTAGCGGATTGTTATATCAGTCATCAAGAGAGCCAAAGGAAGGTTTCGAGGAGCATATAAACGATAAGACCGGGGCCGTTTCTTATTGGAGGGTATTTTGGAACGGTATAGAAGGTTATTTGTCTGATGTCAGCGTGAGAGAAGTAGAGTTCAATGGGGTAAAAGCCAAATACGTATCCATAAAGATAAGTGATGAGGATGGAAATTACTTCATAAACGTTCCTTTGATGACTCAAAAAGGGGGTATTAATAATTACGTGAAGTCACTGGTAAGGTACTTGCCTAATATCGACCTAAAACGTAAGGTGGTAATAAATCCTGCTCATTCTAAGAAAGGGGATCAATATGCTCCCGGTAATTTCTTTATCTCATACGCAAGGGAGACTCCAGATGGGAAGGACGAGCTTATCCAGCAATATTATAAGAACGGACAGAACGGATGGCCTGATAGGGTAGAGAGCACGGATATTATGGGCAATAAGAAATTCGATTATACGGCACAAGATACTTTCGCTTTTCAAGTATTTAAACAATATCTTGAAAAGTTCAAGGCTGAAAACGAAAAATCGGAACAGAATAGAGGCCAAAGCATAGGCGCTACTCCAACCGCACAGACACCCCCACCGTCATATCAGCCGCAAGCCCAGCCGCAGACGCCTCCTCCATCATACCAGCAGGCTCCGCCTCAGACAGCCCAAGCGCCTTCTTTTGGAGGTCAGCAGCCGCCACAATATCCTCCTTTTGGAGATGACAATGATCTTCCTTTCTGATTTATATGGATAAGATATTTGAGATAAATAATGTTGATTATAAATATGTAGAATTTGATTTATGATAGAAAGTAATTTTAATATATCTACTAAAGTGAACCGTGTCTCGATGCCTACCCAAAATAAGGTAGATACGGTTATGAAGAACTTAGGGCATCGACCTTGTGTAGCGTATTCCGAGGAAAAGAATATGTATTATAAGGATGGAGAATGGGTAGCGTCAGATCTTGACGCTACTATCTTACCTCTTAGGGAGATGTTCGAAAAGACATCTGATTTGAAGTTAGGATTGAAGATCGTTTATTTAATAATAAAATTATAGTATGGCTACGATTGAAGATATCAAAAAACTTCTGGAGAGTAAGTCATTTACATCAGCCAGAGATCTTGAAGAATTTGAGGAAAAACCGGATGATAAGCTTGATGAGGTTCACATGAATTGCGATCCAATGGTAGGGATAGTTGAGAAAGATGGTAAAATTTTTCTCAACTCTTTAAAATTCTCTAAGGCATGGAACTCATTGGGGAAGGATATTCCTATCAAGCAAGGTAATGCCTTCCCGTTGGGTCAAGGTGATGTTCTTGATATAGACACAGGCATATCGGCCTCATTCCCGGATGATACTGTCGGGATGGTTATGATGCTCCCATCGTTCACCAACGATACAGGCCTCACTTTGGTAGGATCACCGTTCGTTTTCTCTAATAACGAGAATATTACGATCAGAGTCTCTAATGTCCGTAAGGATATAGCTATAGTCGAGAAAGATAAGCATATAGCTGAGTTAATTATAGTCGGCAAGATAAAGGCCGATATTCGTAGAACTTATAAAAGTGTTGAGGATGTTCGGATTGAAGATAGTAAAGAATAGTTATATAAATACCCTAAAAAAAGATCTAGATGAGGCTATTAGCTATTCAAGCAGATTAAAAAGGGATTATGAGGATGCCCGTAAGAATATAACGGAATTGGAAGAGAAAATAAAGTATCTTGATACGCTTGTTGATTCTCTTGATATGGATATAGATTCCAAGGATTCTCATATAGTTAAGATGGGGAATGAGCTTAGTAAATCAAGAGAGCTATATAATGAGTCGGTAAAAGAGAAAGAAACTCTTAAACGGGCTTATATGGATATTGAGAAGAAACATAAGTTATCATCTAAATTACTCGATGAGGCTAGAAGAAGATATAAGGAACTCGAGGATCAGAATAAGGCTATGTCCGATCGTATCAAATATCTTGAGGCAGAGCTTTTAGATAGCGATGTACCTGATGAGGTTGTTGTTGATGAGGATAAGATGGATCCTAATTCCGGTCATATTGATATACCTGAAAATAACGCTCCTGAGGTTACTGATGCCGATGCCGGTAATGATGTAAATGTCGAGAATAAGGTGGAGGATAAGAAGAAATCTAAGAAACGTAAAAAATCTAAAAAGGATGAATAAGATCTTGTTATTATTGATAACTATCCTTACCTTAGCGGTTGTCGGATGCGGTACGTCAAGAACCTACTATACGGAATATGATACTACTGATATATCTTATGTAGTGGATTCAATAGTGTCTTCCGGTACCGTGATGGGCCAATGGAAGGAGTGGCGGTTTACGTTGGACGATGGTCGGGTCGATAAATTTGGTTTCACCGCCCTGTACGACGCCAAGGGAAAGGCTAGGGGTTCGATACAGGTAAGGCAAAGATCCGATACGTTTAATATCAAGATAATAGATTATCATAAAAAGGATAAGTAATGGAATACGGACTAGGTTACATACCATCACCAGTGGATGACAGGGACGCTATCATGAACATGCAGCACGAGGCTGTTCCTGATGAGTATAAGATCAATAATGTCGATAGCGTAGTGGATCAAGGTTCTTCCCCTATTTGCGCGGCAATAAGCTTGGCTGAGATACTTAATTGGAGAAAGAGTATAAGGGCTATTAAAAGACCGGCTAAGATCTCTCCTTACGATATATATGATCTGAGAGAGGATAAGGATCAGGACGGGATGGTTCTTCGTGACGCTATCAAGTCTATTAAAAACGTAGGCGTAGATGGGGAGAAAATAAACAGTTACGCTAGGATCATAGATCCGGTATCGGCTAAGGTGGCGTTGATGCTGAATGGTCCTCTGGTTATAGGTCTGTATTGCTATAATTATGGGAATCGATTCTGGCAAGGCCAAGGACAGAACTTGGGAGGTCATGCCGTTATCCTCACCGGATGGGACAAGTCCGGCTTCATCCTACAGAACAGTTGGGGGACGGGATGGGGTAGGTCTGGTGTAGAGACATTCCCGTTTGAGGATTGGTGCTATATGCTAGAATGTTGGACAATAGTCTCATGATATTACTATATAATTTTCGAGAAATTCCGTCCAACATCCTCTTGTGAAAGCCGATGTGGTATATTTAGGACCCGTAGATCAATTGGTGAGATCATCTGGCTCATAACCAGCATGTTGTCGGTTCAAGTCCGGCCGGGTCCACAGTTGGATTAATAGAGTTTGTCATTAGATTTAGAGTTTAGATTTTGTTTGATACCCTTGTTCGGGAGGATAGGGGTATATGGATCCGAGGATTATTGGATGATCGCCATAATATTGGAGATGCTGGTTCGATTCCAGCCGGATTCTCTAAAATATTGTTTGGTAATTATATACAATTTATAGATCTTTGAATAAGGGGGGAGTTAATTTAACGGATAGAATTTACGATTCCTAATCGTAGCGTGGATAAGGGTTCGATTCCCCCACTCCCCACATGGTGTTTTCTTAAACATATTCCCGTAGGTCGGTAATTAACGATAACCGGTAGACAGCCTACGGGAATCAACAAAATCTTACGTGCTTAAGATCGCTTTCAGTTCTATTTTTCGTGTGTAATCTATAGGAGGGTAGCACGGCCCTCCTATTTATGATAACTATTTGGGATGGATATTAATCAGATAAAAAAGTACCTGCCATCAGGATGGGATGTGGTTGATCTAATAGATCACGGTATAATCGATCTTGATATTATGAACGGAAAGATGATGGGGGAATATGTGGCTATGTTGATGATAAGGTCTTGTGAGAAGGCTACTAAGTCATATACCTTAACCAGTTTCTCGTTCCATGATAAAGATATGGATAAGTTGAGGATGTTGATAGGTAATGCTATAATGGCGGTAGGATATAGGAATAATCCTCTTACTGGAGATGGGAACACGGCAATCAAATAAAGGTGCTGAATACACTGAAAGAGGGATATTGGATATCCTTAACAGACAGTTCTTGGTGTCTCCCAGATGGATTATAAACAACTTATATGTCTATAACTGGGAGTCTGATTATTTGGCTATAACTAGATCCATGTACGCCTATGAGGTTGAGGTTAAGATCTCATTAGCTGACTATAACAAGGATTTCGAGAAAGAGGGTAAGCACCAAGTAATGCAAGGATGGTTCGAGGCCCGGAAGCAAGCCCTATACGAGACCGGGGACTGGGTCAGGTACGGTCGCCCAAATTACTTCTACTACTGCGTGCCGGATGGGTTGGTTGATCCTAAGGACATACCTCCGTACGCCGGGCTTACTTATGTTTGTGGCAGGAATTTGAGAAAGATCAAGGACGCACCTATCCTGCATCGTGATAAATTTGATCCCGAAGCTTATAAGATGGCAGACAAATTCTACTACAATTGGTGGAACGAGAGACGTAAGGCCAGACAGATAGAAGGGAAGGATATGAAAGATGAGTTCAGGAAGAGCATGAAAAAGGTGAAGGAGAAGATAACCGTCGATGCCAAGATCAGGGCGATGGAGGCGTTCTGGAGCGTCTGCGATTATGCCTACTGGCCGTATGGGGGAAGAGGGGTGCCCGGAATGAGACCCAACTGTTCCGCTTGTGGCGAGGAATGTAAATTACAATGTCCGAAAGGAAAGGAATTTAAAAACAAGATAAGATGAGCAAGATCAAAAATGTATTGGCAAAAGCCATTTCGTTGGCCTCAGAACAGCCTATGAGCTATAACGAGGCAATTGAGTTACTTAATGATATAGATACATGTAAGGTCAAAATATGGCTGGAAGAAGGAGCGATATCGCCTAAGTACGCACATAAGGAGGACGCTTGCATGGATCTGTTCGTTAAAAACATAGAACTTGACGGGGGTAGGATTATATACCATACTGGTGTGCATGTAGCTTTACCTGAGGATTATGAGATGGAAATCCGTCCACGTAGTAGTATCACAAAAACCAAGGCAATTATCCAAAACTCTCCGGGTACTGTGGATGAGGGATACAGAGGGGAGATTATGGTAGTATGTAGACGTATAGATCGTTATGGAGATCCTTCTTATTCTAAAGGAGATAGAGTAGCTCAATTGCTTATCCGTAGACGGGAACGGATCGTATGGGATGAGGTGGAATCATTAGAAGATCTTGGAACGGCTGATAGAGGAAGTAATGGATTTGGTAGTACGGGTAAATAATTGATGATATGGAAGATAGGAATACGTCAACTACGACTAATGAAAGTTTGAGAGAAGCAGGTAAACAATCAAATCCTGTTATGTATGGATGGAAATGTCCGGTATGTGGAAGGGTATATTCACCTTTCACGTCTATGCGCGCTTATCGCGGCAATAATAACATGAATCATATTACATGCAAGGTTACTGGATAATCGATATGAGCGGAAGAGTTAAGATAAAGTCCAAAGATAAGGATAAGAAACCTAAGATCGATGTATTTAAGGTAATAGAGAGCCGGTTTAAGAACATGAACGAGCTTCGGGATCTGATCGATACGGATCCAAGGAAAGGGCTGGTCAGGATCCGGGACGGGGCCGGCTTTAGGGAGGTGGAGCGGGGTGGATGCCTGCACCAGAACTACCTTAACCTGTTGGAGGAGGAGCTGGGAACTAAATTATCCATAGACCTTATGGATAAATATATTAAAAGGAATATCTAGTTTTATACATCTGCCCTAGGAATTACTTAGGGCAGGTTCGTTTTATATACCGAAGTGTCTACCACGATCCGGTTATCCAGATCCTCAATCAACTCAATGATCTCATCCCTTATGTCATAAGAAAGTAAGATCGGTATTATGGTTAGTATAAAAGATAGTATTATTCCTGATCCTATTATGATAGTAATATCATCACACTCTATATCTAACATCGGCATGACAAACATCAACCCGGCCGTGAATATCATTACAAACAACGTGGATATCTCATTTATCATATTCCTCTCCATTACGTCTTTAATCATATCTCCTCGACTTTAGTATGGTTTATTATCCTACTGATATGACGGATACTTAACCCCGTCCTGTCCTTTATCCTACCATATACGTAGTTTCTAGACACGACAGTGGCCAAATCACCTAGCTCATTAAGTATCTCATCATACATCTTATGTATCTCGTTGTCGCGGATAACCGTACTATCCCTTACATATATCTTCTCGATATCGTCATCGCAGAAGAAGATCTTGATTTTATGTAGTGTGTCTCTGAACATGATTGTAGTTTTGTTCCAAAGATATGAATTTTTGATATCCGGTCAAAGACAATACATGGAGAAGCCAAAAAGAACGGGAGGCGGTGGTAGGACGGGGGAGGCCCGGAAGGACGAGGTCTCCCTCCTTCCCTTGGGATTATATCCTTACCGTTACTCGATAGTTACCACGAGAACTTTTCCCATAGGCATAAGATTCACATCCCGAACAAAGATCAGTTACTATACAATTATCGTTTAATACATAATCACCATCCCAACCGGTAGAAGAAGTCCTGCGCCTAAACATATCCCCTCCTTATCTGAGGGTTAAAATACCCCCCCCCCATGTATTTATTTTTTTTATTCATAATATGTTATGTTTTAATTATATCGCAAATATAATAAAGTAAATGAGACGCTGGAAGTGGGGATAGGAGATGGGTCGCGTCGATAGAATGAGACGTAAGAAGATAATGGGAGGGAACCAACGAAAGGGGCGGAGTGAGGGTGACGGAACCAACCCTACGAGGATCGGGCATCCCCATTCCCGTTTGGCCGGTACCGTCATCCATGTGGTGATAATATCGTTATACTATCGTAAAGTCCCCTACACCAGTACGCAACTCATTATCCAGCATATAGGCGTAATAGGCTTGACCGGGCAATTTGTCCTCCACGAACCCTGTCATTATATTGTTAGCTGTATCATAATACTCATATATCTTGCTAGATCTCACTACTGTCGTCCCATATCGATTTATAAGGGATTGTATGTCGGTCACGTTAAGAGACGTAAGAATAAGAACCCTTACCGCATTCTGCCTGTTGTTAGTAACCGTCACGTAAGTAGATGATTGAGATGGAGGAGAAGCCGGAGTAGACCCATAGATATAACCATACCCCATAAGTGTTCGACTTTCCGAATGACCTTCCCATGTGGGGGTGAAGAAGTTCACATATATTTTATATGTAGTATTTATTATCGGAATTATATACGCTCCTTGGATAATTCGATAAAATCCATCGTATCCTGGATATACCTGAATCCCGCTATTGATTAACTCCTTCTTTGACGTGGACACAAAATCCCCAAGCTTGTAATTCATGACTATATCGGTCATCGTTGATTGTACCCTAGCGTTAGTGACAGGAATAGTCTCATATATCTCAGCGTCGAATATGGCGGTATATTTGGCATCGGTAGTAGAACCCTGATAAATAGCCAACGAATCGGTGATTATACCATTCGTATAATTATAGACTTGATCCGGTAGGCTGATACCTACCAAACTTATATTTATATAATTCCTGCTCGTTGAGTACGTGAACTCCGTGATACCCGTGCCAAGATATCTCCCTACATATACGCCATCCGCATAAATGTCGCATGATCCTTGGTTGGTGGAGAAGAAATATCTCCTCTCTGTTTTTGGGGATGAAAACCATCTTCTTCTAAACATATTTTACTCCCCCCCCTTCTTTTTCTATGTACTCTATCATTAAACTCATAATCTTATTCATGTTTTTATTTACGCCCTAAATATAATACAATTATAATTATATCTATTAAATGGGTTTGAGAAGATACCCTATTGGGAGATGGTTGCCTTTTATTGGATATAGGGTGCGGGACGGACCACATTGGGAGATGGTTGCCTTTTATTGGATATAGGGTGCGGGACGGACCACCTCCCCGAAATCGGCCCGGCCGGGCTGCCGTTTTTGGGCCACCCCCCCCAATCCACGAAGCACGGGAAACAGGAACGGCAAACGATCAACGAGCCGAAAAAGGAATGCTTATTTTGTATTTAACTTGTTGATTGTCAATCATATAAATCAATATTTTAATATACGTTTACATTTGATTAGATCTATTACATATAATCGTCGAATTTTTATTGCAAAATATTTGTTTGAAAATAAAACATGTAGTATATTTGCTCCTGTAAGATAACAGTATTAACAAACAGGCGCACCAGATGCCGATACAAGTCCCGAGGGTACGGGCAAATCTAATGACAAATAAAGAGTTAACTAAAGTACAAAGCGAGGTAAAGAAGGCAAGTGAAAAAACGTTAACTGGTGCTGTCAAAGCATGGTGTAACCTATTTAAGTCCGGAAAAGAGATCAACGAAATATTGAATGATAACGATATTAAAGTAGATAAAGCTATAGTACCGGCTTTGGTTGCTTTGGCAAAAGATAAGGAGGTGGTGATACAACTTTGTAAAGAGATATTGCCACGTGTAGATGAAACCTTTTGCGCCTACAAGGAGATCGAAAGAGTATATTTCGATAAACAGGAACAGGATAAAAACACGAAGTTATCAGAGGATAAGGTGATGGAAATATCGATAACAGGCAAAGCGCATAAACGCTTTGGATATAATGAACCTATAGAATACGAGGGGGGTGTATACTATGATGTGTTTAACGGGTCTGATAAACGTATTATAAAATGCGCCGTCCCTATCAAACGGTATACGTTTAATCTCATTGCAAAGTGTGTTACTTACTATTTGACGCACCCTAAAAATGATAGATAATTAGGCGGGCTATAATAGCCCGTCATGGTTGCATGCTATTGCGTCCCCGTCGCGCAACTGGACTCAGACTAAAATAGCGAGTTATTTAACATATTGATATAAGCATACACAAGTGGGTAGGAGTATAGCCGTTGGTGTTCGATAGCTTGTGTAAATAGGCCGCCGCTTAACAATGTGGTTTAGGTTCGTATCCGGTCGTGATAAGAACCGTTATTCTTTGGGCTTGTATCAAGACGGGTTAATACGTCCGGTTCCCGGATAGGCCGTGTAAAACACGGGGTATATTGGTGTATATACGCATGTATAGGGCGTATGTTGGTACGGTGCGTGAGTAGCACGTACTAAGTGTATTACGGGGTTATTACCGTGCCAATATATCAATGCAATAGCGTTTAAGGTCGCTTAAATACTTATGCGCTATATGTAGTAGCAAAATAACAACCCTTACAAGGGTGTTTTGTGCGGTTAAATTGACGGACGAAATACGCCTTGTCGGTACGTATCACGTGCTTCGTATGTGCGTATTTGGCCTCGTTCGATCGGGGCAAAGGGACGAATCCAAAGGGAATAAGGCGGGCGTGCGGGCGTTATGCTGGTCGTATCGATAACGCCGGACGTGTCGTTCCCGGCTTACCGTTTCTTATTGGTGCCATTTAAAACGAATAAATTATGTATAGGAGAAAGTTTGACAATCTGAATAGAAAGCTAGCACTTAAAAAAGAAAAGGCTTTAGAGGCGGTTAAAATAGCTCAAATGGAATTTTACATAGAGCTAACTAAAGAACTATACAAATCTAATAAATTAGATTGTAGTAGGGAGTCGGATAAGTGCAGGCGGAAACGTGTTAGTTACATGGCAAACAAATTGCGGCAATAGATCGTTTGTTTTTATTTGATTTTAAAGTTTGTGCCCTTCTGTACTGTAGTGATATAGGACGAAAGGGCTTTTTTGTGCCTATATTTTACAAAATGATAGAATGTGTATATATTTTGCTTACACATAAAAGTGTTGAGGCGGCAAATTTTAAGCCTTGATCGAAAATGTGTAAGTAAAATCATTCATTGCATATCATTTTGTATATATCTATATCCATGCAGGCGGGTATATTGTGCCCTTATGTATGGTTTCATGCGTGAATCAATCCTAAAAGGTATATAATAGGCGGTACTTATTGTATATTTTTTATCTATGTTTGGGCTTATCTTTCTTTAGAGGAAGCTCTAGGGATTGATGTATATTATGTTATTGATACTCAATTAATTATATTATTTGAGTGTAATTTTAAAATCGTGGTTACTTATTGTATATTTTATGGGATTAGTTATATATTTCGTACTTACTTTGTTTTGTGGGTACATGGCGTTTGAGTTAGGGCGGTACGTTATAGCTACGGGCGACGCCCTGCCTATAATCATAGTTTCTTTATTGGTTTTATTATCAATACATTGTATTAGGCAAGTATATAAGGCAATCAAGACCAAAGACCCCGATATCCTAGACTGAATCAGCGTTCCACGTGGAACAAAGTAGCGGAAGGTCTCAGGTTTTCGTGGTATTTTCGAGGGAGGTTCGGGATTTGCGTGATGGGACACCTCCAAAAAAGAAACAAGAAAAGACCTTTCCAGACAAGGAAAGACCTTTCCAAACAAGAAAAAACACCACCAAAAAAGAAACAAGGAAAGACCTTTCCAAACAAGGAAAAACCTTTCCAAACAAGGAAAAACACCAAACAAGGAAAAACACCAAAAAAGGAAAAACTCCAAACAAGAAAAAACACCAAACAAGGAAATACCTTTCGAGCAAGGAAACGTCTTTCAAGCAAGCAGGTGGTATCTTCCACACAAATATAGAAGTTTACAAGTGGTAGGAGTTTTCCGTCAAGGGGGGGGGCGGTTGTGAGTGATGGTGGGTATGGTGTTATTGGTGGGGAGAAATTGTTTATTAGTATGGGGGGATGCGAAGGAAACCAAGGGAGAACGGGGGGGGCGGTAGTGGCGTGGGGTCGGCCCCGCTGGTCGTCCGTCCCCTGTTCCCCTTTGGCGTTAGTGTAATATTAAAAATCTGTTAGTGATATGACGAAAGAAGAAGCAAGGAACGTATTTGGCGGTAGTATAGTAAATAATCTGCTGTCGCTAGGGGCTGAGCCTACCAACGTGGTAAGGCAAGACGGGTTGATAGAATGGAAAAGTGATGGATATATAGAGGTAGGAGGCGTACAGGTATGGGCTTACTATTACTTTGAGGATGGAGAGGACGTTGATAGGTGCGATTGGGAGGATCATATGGAGATAGAGATAGAGGAATGTTGGATTTAAAATCGGTTGATATGAGATTCATGTATTTAATGGAGCTTAGCGGAAAGGATATATACGTAGGCGACAAGAAGTGCGAGAGAGTAAAAATATATGTAGGCAGGCCATTGGAAGATACGCCTAAAACCTATAAACGAATAGGCGGATTTGTAGCGAAAGAACTATCCAACGCTTATAACAGCGGTTGTGTTTCCATCTATGAGGCAAAGGATAAAACGCTCAGATATTCGGTTTATCGAGACGGTTGTTTCTATCCTTATTACGGGAAATTAGAGGTGGCGGAATAACACCAAGGGGAACGGGCGGCGGTGTCACGGCGTGGTAGGCTGCGGGGGGCGGCTGGCCGTTTTTTCCTTTGGCGTGGTAATATAAAATACTAATAACATGGACGAGATTATAAAATTACAAGATGAGATACTGTCTTATCTTCGTAATAATATTACAAAGGACGAGGCGTATTATATCCTTACGACTGATAAGGATATGATAGAGGTTCTTATATCAGATAAGAAGGACGGAAGCAAACGTATCAAGATCCTTGATATGGAATATACTATCGAGAAGGATGATATGTTATTGCTATTCGATACTGATGGGGTAATAGACGAATGTCTTTTGGTTGCCAGCTATATAGGGGTAAATATGTATTTTCGCGGGCAAGATGTCAACGCTATTTTGTATAACATCAATAGAGAGAAAGTCATGAAATATCCTTACATAGCTATTCAGTTAGATAATATACAGACTATAGAAAAGCGTAGGGTTGTTTTTGAGATCACCGGGCATAGGCTGGATGATAACAAAGAGAGAATAGATTTTATGTTTATTTATTTTATGGCAAGATTATGCGTATAAGAAGAATTGTAAAGGAAAGGGATATTATGAAGGTATGGGTATTCGGGTACGATCGGAAACTTATGAAATCGGCGGCGGATTCCGGGTTCAGAAACATGTCGGAGGTATTATCTTACGCTAATTGTATGGCAGGAGATAAGCCTGTATATCATATTAGGGTCTCGAATGAGAATCGTGGCTGGTGTGGATCGTATACTATATATGGTAGGGAGATAGATTAGTTTGATCGTGAACAACAAAGGAGGTGCGTATGAATAATGTTATAACAAACGCCAATGGCGTGAAGGTAAAAGTAAGGGTGTATGATATTGGCGATGGGGAGATAGATAGATACACGATAATATGTGTAAGTGATAAGGGTAAAGATAGTAATGGGTTGGTATATTATCCTGTGTTTGCATGCGGCGAAAATCCATTTCATCCACAAGGGATAGGAATATATGTTGGTGATTATTATCCATATAGGAGACATTCATACGATTTCGGTAAAAGAGTTAAGAATCTAGCATCCTTACCAAAAGAGGTGATTAAGTACATAAAAATAATAACAACATGAACGAAATAGTTTACAACAATTACGATTTAGTGGCTTTTGAACAAGATGGAGAAGTGGTAGTGGCCGTAACATTTTACAGATATTACAAGAAGAAAGCTAAGGGCGAGGTTAATTATAGATGGAGAACCAGATGCCCGGAGTTGGTGGATAAGATTGTAAGACACCGTACCAAGGTGTTTACCGGCCAGCTTATTCAGTTAGCGAAGGCGTATGGGGAGAAAAGGGTCATTAAATATCAAAAACAGGAGGAAGAGGTATGTCAAAATACGACATAGATACTGATAATTACAAAAAGCGGTTTAGATATGATAGGGAGTATCTGGCTTTTATGCTTAACGTGTTTAAGGATGAGTATAAAGAGCATATCAAAAGGGATGGGATTAAGAAAGCTTTCGAGGACTACATAATGAGCGTTCCGTCTATATTCAGGATTCATATAGCGGATTGCGATATCAGGTATTTATTACGTTCATGGGGAGTGGAGTTCGATGATGATGATGAGATATACATCTTGTACAAAAAGATCATAAGGGAGGTCTTCTTTAAGATGTGTAATGATATGAACATTAGATTTTAGTTTGTTAATATTGTGACCATGACCTTGGCGGGGTGGAAGGATATATCATGATCGTACGTGTGCGGATATGATCCGGGGTCGGTTCCCGGTGCCTTGACACAACTTAATTAAATAGCATATGGACAATACTTTAAAAAGAGCGGCAGCGGAATTGAAAGAAGCCGGTTGCAGGGTTTTTGCGTGGCAGGATGATACTTATAATAGAAGTTGGAGTAAGGGTGATTATATAATGTTGTATTACGCCTTCCCTGATTCACCCAACATCGGGTATCTGAGTCATGGAGAATATGGAATGAGTGTAGCATATAGTAGAGCCTATATACCGAGCCGTGGAAGTGGATCGGGGTGTTGTGTCAAGGAGGAAGCTACGTTCGATCTTGCGACGGCGTTAGACGTGCTGAACGGGCCGTTACCTAGGTGGTGTAGGTCTTATGGGGTTTATCCAAAGCAGTACGATAATATTGATAAATGGTATAATAGCGATAATCATAACAAAAAATTATTTAAGGAGATTTGATATGGAGGTAAAAGATTGGGAAAATCTGGTTTTGAATACAGAAGTAGGATCACATTGTTTTGTTACGCTGATTGATGATAAGGACATCAGTAGAGGTTATGCGCAAATCAGACGTGCGGAGCATTTCGGATATAACATCTGCTTCACCCGGTTATATGGAAATAAGTTTTATTTCGAAAAAATAAAAGAAGGTCGTACACAACAATATATCAATAGGAGGAAATGATATGGTGATAGAGTTTGATTTTGAGATATACAAAAACGGAGATTACGATAAGGTATATCTCCGCGACGGGAAAGAGCCAAGAATATTATGTGATAATGGGAAGGGTAATAGCCCTATGGTCGTGATGATTGAGGATGATAAAGCGGATGATTATATTATTCTTCGTTATAACGAGACTGGCAGGAGGAATATCAATGGTCAATCGGGTCTCGATCTTATGTTATCGGTAAAAGAACGGGAACCAGAATTATGGGTTGTTGTCATATCTTATATGGATAATAAGGATAAGAGACAAAAGATGGTCTTACCTAATTTTTTCTCAAGGAATATAGGAGGAAATATATATCTTCAAGGAAGCTCTAAATCGAATGTATCATATTATGTTGGTAGGTTAGAAGAAGATGGGTGCTTCGATGAGCTGTGCGAGAAGATAAGGGTAAAAAGAGATCGTATTTATAACATGGAAATAATATCACTATCAGATGACAAGGCGACAGTTTAATCAGTTGATAAATGAGCTAGACGGCAAAAGCCCGTTTATCGTATTACATAAGGATGCCGTTGCGCCTAAATACGTGGGCGTGGAGGTGTCGAAGAATGGGATGGTATACAGATATGCGATAATAGGGATAAACGATGAGTATGAGGCTAAAAAAGCCCTTATTTCGAAAATATTAGGCATAGCTAGTTACCTAAATGGCGATAAGCCCTAAAAAAAGGGTTAATTAGATGTATTTATGACCTGCGACATCATATACGATATAATGCCATAAATGACGTTGTATAGAGGATATGTATGATAATATGATAGATAACGCATTCGTGTCTTGATATCATAATATTATGCCATTATATCCTCTTTTTGTATAAAAAAGATAACAAATGATACAAACATCTTGAATATGGATGAAATTAAGATAGGAGCTGAAATTGTATTTAATATAACCGGCAACCATAATATAGGATATGCCAAAGGGGAAAAGTATATCGGGACGGTGTTAAGCAAGGATCACCGATCACGTCTTTATGTACGGACAATAGGAATGCCTAGGGCTTGTATTGATGAGCGGGATGTAGAGTGGGTTATTGATCCAGATGGGGATTTTGATATGGATGAGGCGATCCCGAATCCTATGGCAAGGGAGTTGTATAAGTTGATGGGTAGGTACGTTTATACGTTCGGTAGGTCTTATGAAAGTATCAATGGCTATATCGTGTACGAGTGTATGATATAATGTTATGTATGCGTTGCATGATCATGGATTTGAGATACGGCATATTGATAGTTATTCTTGGTGGATGACCAATGAGAGGTTAATGTCCGAGGTAACATACACGGAGGGGGATATTCATATAATTGTTCATGAGTGTATGGAAGATTATGTGGATAATGTGAGATTTGGAGAGGAATTTTATAAAAACAAGGGAGTATGATAAGATACTTACTCGTAACGATGATGATAATGTTGACACCGCCAAAAGGGAGCGGTGGCTTGCCCCACGCCCCAAGCCCTGCCGTGGTAGAGGCAAGGGTATGGGATAAGCTGGCGGCCGCCCTGTCTTTCGTGGAGTCAAAGGATGACGATCGAGCGTATAACGCCTCATCCGGGGCTTTAGGGAGGTGGCAAATGAAAAGGATATACGTTGATGAGGTTAATAGGATATTACGCCTTAAACGGGAGAAAAGGAGATATAGATACGAAGATCGAACGAACCCTGTCAAGGCTAGGGAAATGTTCGAGATATATCAATCTCATCATAATCCTAAAAAGGATATAGATTGGGCTATAAGATTGCATAGGGGACTACATTCCCCTAAATATGTTAAGGAGGTTAAACGTAAATTAAGGGAATAATATGAATCGTGAGGTATTAATAAATATCATTAATAGAGGTAGAATAAGGTTTATCCCAGTAAGAAGATGTTTCTTATGCAATGAATATGTAGGATATAAATTCGTTAGGATGTGTGATGGAAGTATGATACCGGTATTTTCTAGTGGATGTAGGTGATGTCGTGGGGGCCCAAGGGGCAGGCCGTGGACGGATCGGGCTGGGTTATATCCTTCCACCTATCTTTCGGCTTGGAGAGCGGAACTCAGATTAAGTTCGATAGGGAAGAGGAGTACCAAAGGGCTTTAGATAGCTTAAATGAGAGGTTTAATGTAATATTATGATATGGTAAAAACAAGGATATTGATGGGATTGGCGGCTATGATGGCGAACATAATGTCGCAAGACAAGATATTTGCAGGGGACAAACAACGGTCCGGGATGGCATTCAATCCGGATTATAAACCAGCGAGAGATCGGAAGGAGTTGAGGAAGTTCCGGATCAAAGGAGAGGAGGTGGAGGCGTACTCAAAGAAAGACGCTATCAAAAGGTTGAAACATAAACATAAAAAGTAATATTATGAAAAGTGATAATGATATGAAAAGGAAGTTAGTTATTAATAGCGCAAAAGATGCTGAAATAATATCAGTAAGGTTAAGTCCAGATAAAACACCCATTGCTTATGAAAATAAAGTTAGATGTTTAATGTTGTCAGGATTAAGCCGGGAAGAAGCGGAGAAAGTAGCGTTAGAGCCAATGGATCTTGAGCTATATTATGAGATAGGCGCAGGACTGATGGCCGTTGACCCAGCGGCGGTGGAGTCAGGGACAATCCGGAGTCCTTATACAGGGGAGTTGTATCATGAAAATTCTTATACTTAGAGGAGTATTGAGATTTATAGTGATCAAGGCAAATGATGTTGTTTAATTTAAAAAAAATAAATTGTTATGAAAATAAAAGAGCATTTATCAGTTTATCTAGAGAGTGGATATCTTTTTGACGATATGTCAGGAAAATTAAAGTGGTTTGAGATTGATAAGATCTTGATCAGTTTTACATATGGAGCAGTTAGATATGTAGGAACATGGGGAGGATGTAGGACTGAGAAGACATTAAATGGGAAATTATTTTATTCGTCCGAAGAATGTTTTAAAAAGGATAAGAGCATCCCTAAGACAAAACTATCAATATATGATGTTTTTAAGTCATTATATGGATTCGCTCCAATAGGTGATGTGTGGAAATGCAAAAACGGAAGAGCTGTCAAGGGTGAGTTGGAATATTTTGATATTGAAATAGATAATAAAGGAAAAATTTATTGTAAGGAAACATATTACAGAACATGTGAAGATGTGTATAGATTTAATGATTTAACCGTAGTTGACAAGAATGGAGACATGAGATTAGTAAAATCTTCAAAAAGTAAATTAATGCTTACTAATGATCAATTAGATGTTGTGGAGAGAATGAAGGGCATCATTGATGACATGGTTAGGTTAAAGATGATTATGTATATTGATCAAGACTATAATCTTTGTTTTCTGCCTGGAGATAAAATAGAAGATTTGACAATGGATGAAACAGATGGATTTGTGGATACCACCGGTATAGTGACATCTATAAAATCTAAGGATGTGGTGGAGTTTTATGTAGAAAACCCATTCGTAAAGATAAAGGATGAGTAATATCTGAATCTGGATTGTGGTGGTTCGTGAGAATAGCCACAATCATATCTCTAAACGTGAACATAAGGAGGTACGTATGTCATTCGATTGACGTTAGGGATCTAGTTATATTAAAAGAGGAGGAATTATGAAAGAGATTGTATTAAAACTGTATGAGTTTGATGAGCTGTCAAAAGACTCACAAGAAAGGATCATAGAGCGTGAGCGTTGGAATGTAATGGAGCAATGTATGGATGCTTATGACATAGACTATAAAAAGTCAATGGAAGCCTTTGAAGATCTGACAGATACTAAGGTTTATGGTTGGGAAGTTGGATACGAGAGATATGATTTTAGTTATGAGTTTAAATACAAAGATCCTATTTATGAACATCCTACAGATTATCATCGTGATATATTCCCTGATAATCTATGCGGCAAATTACTATTCAGATATATCAACAACAATATTATGCCATATATTATCAAGGGCAAGTATTTCTCCACGTCAGGTAAATATATTGATGGGAAATACAAATACAGGCACAAGTATAGTAGGGTGATGTTTGACTATGGAGATAATTGCCCATTGACAGGGATGTGTTATGATTATTATCTCCTGAAACCTATAATTGATTATTACAATGTATGGTGTACTTATCCGGAGGATTTTTCTTTAGAGGATCTGATGAGGCAATGTTATGATAACTTCTTCAAGTCATGGCATGAGGAGTATGAGTATTGGGCTGATAATGAAGATGCGATACGTGAGGAGCTTCATCATAATCAGTACGAAAATCAACTTTATTATGAGAATGGGGATGTGTATGTTGGACAATTAAATGAAATAGCATGAAAACACAAGAAGAATATGCCCGTGAGATTGACGAGATTGTTCGTCGTGATGTAGAGAGTTGCCAGATTGACTGGTTTAAGATTGATAAGGAAATATTCATGCTTCCGGAAAACAAGAACAAGACATTTATTCTCGGAACACGAAAGACAGGATGTGATTTGTTGATACTGGGAGGCACTAATTGTGATGAAAGTTATTTGGATGGGGTTTTTGGGTGTCTTGGTAATGAGAAATTCTATGTTTGCCAGCCAATATCTCTTTATGAGACAACACGAAATATCCAGGAAAGACCTGCCTTGTACGCTTTTAAAATAGCGACCGAGTATTTCAGGGCGCATGGAATGGTTCCCGTATTTGAAAATTCACATTGTAAATTGATGAGATTATGAATATAGAGATAATAAGATATAGGCTTCCAGTTTATTGGGCTTGCCCGTTAATCGATGATGATTACGCTGATCCGAAAATAGCGTACAATGGTATCCTCATGAATTACTGGGATGTGTATGATTGTATGGATGAGGTAGAAGAACCGACAGATGATGATTGGTTGAACGCGGTAAGTAATTTATTTGACTCATATACATATGATATTAAGAATACGGATGTTGATAAATTCAAGATGTCGGATGTAATGAACGTATATCGTATTATTAATCTGTAGTTGTATAACAAAAAAAATATTGATATGAACAACTCTATGGTCGCTCACTTATGGGCAAACGAAAAGAAAGAATCCGCAAGAGGTAGTAATTTTTTCTTTGAAGGTAGAAGTATTTATTCTTATGGTTATCATTTTGAGGTTGGAAGAATCGTAAGAAATAAGTGTGGTAAAAAGGCGTATTTGCTTAACGATAAGTATTATTCTTCTTCCACCTGTAAACATCAACATTGTGTTCGTAGTGCAATACCAACTGGCTCAAAGGTATTTTATGTTGGATATAATATGTCTGATGATGGCAGCATGGCTTTTATCACCAGTCAATTGGAGCTTATCAAAGAGGTTATCGAGAAATACAAGAAGGTTAGAACAAGCCTGTCTTATAGGGATGTTTGGGGAGTATTTAGAAGTCTAATGGATTATATTGAGTTCTTTAATATGGGTACTCCCAAGAGCCTTCTTAAAAAGAGTGCAAACACATGGATCGGAACTAAACATGAGTTATCTTATGGATCGGATAAGATTAAAAGTGAATACGTCCATGAGTTAAAGCGTGTGTTTGAGGTATTGCTAAATCATCAAGCGTTAGAAACTTTAGGAACGACCAATGTGATAGTAGATGAGATTTGTGGTGAAGGAACGTGGGCTGGGTATGTGGCCAGATGTCAGAGATGGGAAGACAGTCAGGCGAAAAAAGAGGCTTTAATTTTTGAAAAAAGAAGAAAAGAAAAAGAAGATCGCAAGAAAAAAATTGAAGAACAGATCGAGATGTGGAAGTCTGGCAAGATTCTGAAATTATATTCACATTATTATTTGGAGGATGACCAGCCTAACGTATGGCTTCGCATTAAGAATGGCATAATTGAGACTAGCAAGAATATCAAGATAGGGCGAGCTGAAGCTGAGAGACTTTGGAAATTGATAAAGTTCTTCCATAATGGCGGTAAATTCCAACACGATATGGTATTGGATACAACCAGTCACAAATGGAAGATCAATAGCTATAAGAATGATATATTGGTTGCTGGGTGTCACAGGATAGCGTATAGTGAGATGGAAGGTATTGCGAGACAATTAGAATGGGATTAAACAGCTATCAAGTAACATTTGAGAGCTATGGCGATCGCTATCAGATTTACGGGAGAGACATCCAAGATGTCATGGGTAGCGTTACCGGTGGAGCCGGCGTGTATGGGTAAGGTGGGCGAGGGAACGAGGCGTCCGCCCATGTTCGTTGGATTGGCTGAACAGATAAAGCTACAATGTAGTGATATAATTAAAGTGAAAATAACAATATAAATACATGTAAAATTATGGGAAAGAAAATGATAACAATACCATTTGATTTAGAGTTGGCAAAGAAAATCAACAATGGTGAGCGCAATGGAATGATTGTAACGGTAGCCGGTGATGATTACGAGACAGAGTACACACCATATTTATATGATTTTTCGATCATTGATTTTACCGATGTCCATCCTGATGATGGGGAGGCGGAAGATAGGGTTGTTTTACAAATGTATCGTTAATAAGGCAAAAGATGAAAACAGTAAAATTATCTGATTTTTATCCTTATGACAAGGATAAAGGAGGGATACAAGGGTTACTCCATAAGTTTAAATATCAAATACTTAATTATTGGGGAGGAGATACCGGAATCCTGATAGGAATCACCATGGTATATGAAAGACATTTGTGGAACGAGGAAGTTAAAGTAATATGATTATGGACGATAATAGGATAATGGAAGCGGCTAAATTGATAGCCAACTCCTCAGCAGCCTTAATACAGGCTATAGGGATGATGAGTGAGAATATAGAGAGGGCTAACAGAGGGGAATCTCTGGCTTATACCGAAGATCAGTTTATGAAACTAATTCAAGATAACGGAATAACGTATAACGATGTAATACAAAGGGGGTGGATATGAAAAACGTAGAAAGAATAAACGCATTAAATAAAGTTTATTATGAATAGAATGAAAATATTTTTTAATTACTTATTCTTTAGGGATATGGGTAATCTTGGTGAGGGATGTCTTATAAGCGCATTCATCTGGCTTATAATCATGCTTGCCATTATTGGGGTATTTTGCTTATACTAAAGATCATTTCATGAAAGTGATTCAAGATAATAGGATAACGTATAACAATGTAATACAAAGGGGTTAGAGATTATGAAGGACGTAGAAAGAGTAAATGCATTAAATAAAATGCTATTAAATGCGAACGTAGTAGCTTATGGAGCTATGGTTGATTTGATCAAGAGAACAGGGAGACTTGATCTTGACATGGATAGCGGAACCCATGTAGATGATTTTCCGGCTGAAATAAGGGTCTTTACCGATATTGGGTTGATTTGTTTATCTATAACATCCGTGTATTTATCGGGGGAAGATAATTTGATGGTTGATGGATATGATGAAAACAATGATAAAGTTGATGGGGTGAATGTTTATTACGACCAGATAGACGAGGTAGTATATCTGGTTAAAATCATATTAGAAGAAATGGAGGGAAAAGATCATGGGGAAAGCAGTTAAGAAAGATGAGGATATTTTAGATAAGGCAAGAATGGAGGGCATGAATCAAGGGATATGGCTGGCGGTTCAGGAGCTAGCCTACGACGGGCGATGGACGCAGGCCGCAGAGGAACTGGTGTCTTCTTGTGGATTGACCGAGGATGAATGTAGGAAGCTGCAAGAAGAAAGCGGATCGTTTAATGATGAGATGCTTGAATTTATTGATATGGTATTTGGTCATACGGATATGATAGGTGAAGGTGAAGATGATACAGAATAAATATGTATAAATATCAAATAGTAATTATATACAATAAAAATTATGAGCTTAATAGATAAACTAGAAGACTTGGTGGCTAAGGTAGACACCGAATACCAAGAGAAGATGGAGGCAGTGATCCGGGAGATAGTCCCGGGGATGCCGGAAGATAGCGTACGTCATGCCGCCGAGTGTATGTGCACGGACAGGATGGGGAATATGATGGACATAGATGTTTATATATTAAGGGAAGAAGATAGGCCTTATGAATGCCATTATCTAAAGGATCTATTGGAAGATAGGGTAGCTAGAATAGATAAGATGCATGAGGATAAAAGTTACACATACAATATAGATGATAATTATTGGTGCGCTACATGTGGTTCCCATTCTCATAAAAAGGATTCCGAGACAGGGTATTGCTGGCATTGCGATACGGTTAATTGGGTTAAAGAAGATGGAGCAGATATTGGGGTATAATTATTAAGGCAATTATACTCTATTCTATATTATAGTTGAAGTGTGAAGTTATTATATATAATTACCTAAAATATAATGATATGAAAATTCAAGTAGAATTAGATTTAGAAGACGTGTTCAATGACGCTATGTATAATGAGGTGTCATTAAAGGAAGAGTTCACCGGCTCGGTAAGGCACATGATAGTATGTGAGCTTAAGAATGAGTTCAAGAATGAGTTGATGAAGGAGATATCCAAGCCTATATCAGATAAACTTACTGATATAGCGAGGGAGTCGATGAGTGAGCTGATCGAGAACGCCAGCAAGAAGAAGTATAAATTTAGAATAGATTATATGGAAGAAGAGCTGACGGTTGATGAGCTTATAAGAGGTAGGATCAAGAAAATCGTAGACAGCAGCATTGAGACAATCATAAGCTCAAGAGCTAAATCTTTTGTCGATGAGTTAAGGAAGAGGTATGACATGGCGTTCGCGACCTTCATTGTGGATAACATGAGAAAGCAAAATATGTTGAAGGATGAGAAGATAACTGAACTGTTAAAAGATAATCCAGATAAGAGGTAGGGAGGATGCCAAAGGAAGGCTGCGATCGGTGTTCATGACGCCGCCCGTACCGGAGAAGGTTAGGGTGTTATCCCCGGCATGGTATAGGGCGGCAGTGGAGTTTCAAGGTAGGCCGGAGCAGGAGCGACTAGCCTTTTGCTCATGGTGTTGTTGTTATGGAGGGTGTAATTTGTGCGCGGATATAAGCAAATACAACATAAAAGGACTTAAGATATATGGAGGATAATAATATGGAGATGGAGGAGCTTAAAAATAAATATAGTTTTTCCGATGGGTTGATGGAGAAAATAAAACACTCCATTGAGGTACTAAGAAAAGGGGAAGAATTTGCCCTAAGATTTTACGATAAGGGATATTATCTAGCTTTCAGCGGAGGTAAGGATAGTCAGGCTCTTTACCATATAGCTAAATTAGCCGGCGTTAAATTCGAGGCTCATATGAATATGACTACAGTGGATCCGGCGAACATAGTATCTTTCGTGAAGAACAATTATCCAGACGTGATAAGGCATGTTCCGGATATCAATTTTTACCAACTTATAAGAAAAAAGAAATGTCTCCCATCAAAAACTCAAAGATATTGTTGCGAGGTACTTAAAGAAAGAGGAGGAGGAGGTACGGTAACTTTAGTAGGGATAAGATCGGAGGAATCAAAAACAAGATCCAAAAGAAATGAGATCGGAACTAGTAAAAGAAAGTATGATATATCATTCGATCAGTTCGATGAGCATAAAGAAAAGATGGTATCTTGCGTTGGAGGAAAGGACAAGGTGATAATATCTCCAATACTTGCATGGACGGACAAGGATGTATGGGAGTTCTTGAATAAGATGGGTATCGAATATTGTGATCTATATGATAAGGGGGCGAAGAGAATAGGATGTATATTATGTCCGATGTCTAGTATCGGAGAGATGATGAGATACCCATTCGATTACCCTCATCAGACAAAGAAGTTCTTGAATGAGATAGAAATACTTGTAAAAAATGGTAACTATCAAGAGCTAGGAGAAAATCCAAATATGGTATTAGCATGGTATTTATCAAAGAGAACAGTGGATGATTTTAAGGGACTGGTGAGAAGAGTACAATCCGGAAAATTCAAGCCTAATAAAAAGAATAGAGAGCTATGGGATAGATTCATAGATTATTTTGATATAAAAAATGTAAAATTTTAAATATGACAAAAAGAGAGGCCATGATATTGGCGTTAGAGGTATTCGCTCAAAGCGTTGATATTTTAATAGAATCGGATAAGGTAAGTAGATCGATACGGACCACGGAAGATTATGATTTGGTAAATATAGCTTTCTATGATTTAGCGGAAAGCCTTCAGAAAAAAGCTGATGGAATGAAAAAAGTCAATTAACTATTATTATTTAATTTAATCCAAAAACAAAATGTCTACTTTTGTAGACACATAAAAATTACACATATGAAAAAGAGTAAATTTGTAAAGGAGTTAGAGAAGATCATCGATATGGTTAAGGCCGAGGATGATGGTTTCGAGTATGGTGGTAAAGTCATTTTCTATAAAGAAGATGATAGTAACTATGAAGTCTCGGTAATGAACATTGAGATGAATTTGGAAGTAGAAGCCGATGTTATGGCTGGGGGGGGTGGTATGGGGTTTTTCTTCCCTTTGCTATGCTCA
>OGPQ01000508.1_pt1 | contig 33255 bp, 29 predicted proteins | sample 1552971 | NCBI WGS metagenome assembly OGPQ01 (sample SAMEA2580232, study PRJEB22360) | human gut metagenome | biome: human gut; feature: human-associated habitat; material: faeces | place: Denmark | collected 2008/2010 | reverse complement strand
CTGTAGGAAGGAAAGTGGTGATGAGCGTTACCGGTATCGCCCTTGTCCTGTTTCTAACATTTCACATGGCGATGAACTTGGTTGCAATCATCTCGGCTGATGGTTACAACATGATTTGTGAGTTCCTGGGAGCAAACTGGTATGCGTTAGCGGCTACCGTAGGACTGGCTGCTCTTTTCGTAATTCACATCATCTATGCCTTCTGGCTGACAATGCAGAATCGCAAAGCGCGTGGTAGCGAACGCTATGCAGTGGTTGACAAACCAAAAACTGTAGAATGGGCATCTCAAAACATGTTGGTGCTGGGTCTGATCGTTATCGTAGGTCTTGGTTTGCACCTCTTCAACTTCTGGGCAAAAATGCAGTTGCCGGAACTGATGCACAACATGGGCATGCACGCTGATACACTGACGCTGGCTTATGCCGCTAACGGTGCTTATCACATCCAGCAGACTTTCTCTAGCCCGGTTTACGTAGTTCTTTACCTCGTTTGGCTGTTTGCTTTGTGGTTCCACCTGACTCACGGTTTCTGGAGCTCTATGCAATCACTGGGATGGAACAACAAAGTATGGATCAATCGTTGGAAATGCATTTCTAACATTTATTCTACGATTGTTGTACTCGGTTTCGCACTGGTAGTAGTGGTATTCTTCGTGAAAACACTGATTTGTGGCGGTGCTTGCTAAATAGTAAATTGTAAATGATTAAATTGTAAATAATATTATGATCAAGATAGATTCAAAAATTCCAGAAGGCCCGGTGGCTGAGAAATGGACCAACTATAAAGCTCACCAGAAATTGGTGAACCCCGCTAATAAACGTCGTTTGGACATCATCGTTGTGGGTACGGGTCTGGCAGGTGCTTCTGCCGCTGCTTCACTTGGTGAAATGGGTTTCAGAGTATTCAATTTCTGTATTCAGGATTCTCCCCGTCGTGCACACTCTATCGCTGCACAGGGTGGTATCAATGCTGCAAAGAATTATCAAAATGATGGTGACTCGGTTTACCGTCTGTTCTACGATACTGTAAAAGGTGGCGACTATCGTGCCCGTGAAGCAAACGTATATCGTTTGGCTGAAGTGTCTAACGCTATCATCGACCAATGTGTAGCGCAAGGTGTTCCTTTCGCTCGCGAATATGGCGGTACGCTGGACAACCGTTCTTTCGGTGGCGCACAGGTATCTCGTACTTTCTACGCTAAAGGCCAGACTGGTCAGCAGTTGCTACTGGGTGCTTACTCTGCATTGAGCCGTCAGGTAAACGTAGGTACTGTTAAACTGTATACCCGCTATGAAATGCAGGATGTTGTCATCGTTGATGGACGTGCCCGCGGTATCATCGCAAAAAATCTTGTAACAGGCGAATTGGAACGTTTCGCTGCTCACGCTGTAGTAATCGCTACCGGTGGTTATGGTAACGCTTACTTCCTGTCTACTAACGCTATGGGTTGTAACTGTACAGCTGCTATCTCTTGCTACCGCAAGGGTGCTGTATTCGCAAATCCTGCATACGTTCAGATTCACCCGACTTGTATTCCGGTACATGGTGACAAGCAGTCTAAGCTGACTTTGATGTCTGAATCTCTCCGTAACGACGGTCGTATCTGGGTTCCGAAAAAGAAAGAAGATGCTGTAAAACTCCAGAAAGGCGAAATCAAAGGAAGTGATATTCCGGAAGAAGACCGCGACTATTACTTGGAACGCCGCTATCCGGCATTCGGTAACTTGGTTCCGCGTGACGTTGCCAGCCGTGCCGCTAAAGAACGTTGCGACGCTGGTTTCGGTGTAAACAACACAGGTTTGGCCGTATTCCTCGACTTCTCTGAAGCTATCAACCGTTTGGGTATCGACGTTGTTCTTCAACGTTATGGTAACCTCTTCGATATGTACGAAGAAATCACTGACGTTAATCCGGGCGAACTGGCAAAAGAAATTAATGGCGTAAAATATTATAATCCGATGATGATTTATCCGGCTATCCACTATACAATGGGTGGTATCTGGGTAGACTACGAACTGCAAACCACTATCAAGGGTCTGTTCGCTATCGGTGAATGTAACTTCTCCGACCACGGTGCAAACCGCCTCGGTGCTTCTGCATTGATGCAAGGTTTGGCTGACGGTTACTTCGTATTGCCTTATACAATCCAGAATTATCTGGCAGATCAAATCACTGTTCCTCGTTTCTCTACTGATCTTCCTGAATTTGCTGAAGCAGAAAAAGCAGTTCAAGCTAAGATCGACAAGTTCATGAGTATCCAGGGTAAAGAATCTGTTGATTCTATCCACAAGAAACTGGGTCATGTCATGTGGGAATATGTAGGTATGGGACGTACGGCAGAAGGCTTGAAGAAAGGTATTGCCGAATTGAAAGAAATCCGCAAGGAATTCGAAACGAATCTGTTTATCCCCGGTTCCAAAGAAGGTATGAACGTAGAGCTTGACAAAGCAATCCGTCTGTACGACTTCATCACAATGGGTGAGCTTGTTGCTTACGATGCATTGAACCGTAACGAAAGTTGTGGTGGTCACTTCCGTGAAGAATACCAGACTGAAGAAGGAGAAGCTAAACGTGATGACGAAAACTTCTTCTATGTAGCATGTTGGGAATATCAAGGTGACGATGAAAAAGCTCCGGTATTATACAAAGAGCCGTTGGTATACGAAGCTATCAAGGTTCAAACCCGTAACTACAAGAGCTAATCGGTGAAGTTAAACATTTAAAAGAATTAGAAGAAAATGGATAAAAATATATCATTTACACTGAAGGTATGGCGCCAAGCTGGTCCGAAGGCTAAAGGTGCTTTTGAAACCTACCAAATGAAAGATATCCCTGGCGATACTTCCTTCCTCGAAATGCTGGATATTCTGAACGAACAGCTCATCAGCGAAAGAAAAGAACCGGTAGTATTCGACCATGACTGCCGCGAAGGTATTTGCGGTATGTGTTCTCTTTACATCAACGGACACCCGCACGGTCCTGCAACAGGTGCTACTACTTGTCAGATCTATATGCGTCGTTTCCAGGATGGTGATACGATCACTGTTGAACCTTGGCGTTCGGCTGGTTTCCCTGTCATCAAAGACTTGATGGTAGACCGTACTGCATACGACAAGATTATGCAAGCTGGTGGTTATGTAAGCGTACGCACAGGTGCTCCGCAGGATGCTAACGCTATCCTGATCGCGAAACCTATCGCTGACGAAGCTATGGATGCTGCTTCTTGTATCGGTTGCGGTGCTTGTGTAGCTGCATGTAAGAATGGTTCTGCTATGTTGTTCGTTTCTGCCAAAGTCAGCCAGTTGAACTTGCTGCCGCAAGGTAAACCAGAAGCTTTGCGTCGTGCAAAAGCTATGTTGTCAAAGATGGATGAACTGGGATTCGGTAACTGTACAAACACTCGTGCTTGTGAAGCTGAATGTCCGAAGAATATTTCTATCAGCAACATCGCCCGCTTGAACCGCGACTTCATCATCGCAAAATTAAAAGACTAGAAACTGCTAGATTTCAATAGCGAGAGCTTAATTTGATTAATGACAGAATCCCCTGCCGGCTAGTTCGACAGGGGATTTCTTTATATATGAGTAGATCACAATTATTATCAATACGGATCAGTAACATGAACTTTTAATTCATAAGTTTCACCGATTTCACTTTATAGCCAAAACTGTTATGAATGAGAGAATTACGGGTGAAAGCGAGGATTGAAATAAGGTAAAATCATTCGTTACCGCTTTCACCTGTCTTATTAAAATATCCCTTGAGCTAAAACAATTATCATTATAGCTAATCCAGATATGTTTATAGCAAATCCGCTTTCAGGTATTAATGAGTGAACTGTGCGGATGTAATACTTTGGCCGCCAGGTCTTAACACCTTAGTTCTCATGTGTTAATACTTGAGTTGTTGCATCTATATATCCAGCATCTTGGAGCTATATATCCAGCATCTTGGATCTATATGTCCAACAGTCGGTATGAATAAACTCAATAGGTGAAACCGGAAAGGTTCAGTTTCACCTGAATTTCTTCCTTGCTTTCACCCGCTGTTACCTTATTCATCGGCATTTAGAGAATTGGGTGAAACCGGTGAACCGCAATTATCTTACATAGTTGCATTTATGAAATGTCTTGCCTACGTAAATTACGTGGAGAGGCACCAAAAGATTTCTTGCAGAAATTAGAAAAATGGGGTAAAGATTCAAAGCCATATTTATAGCATATCTCCGAAATGCTATATTTAGAGTTATTCAAGTCGTCGAGAATACCTTCTTTACGCCGTGCCAGCATCCATTCATAAACAGGTTCATGAAAGACGTTATTGAAAATACGACGGAATGTACTAAGAGTATATCCGCCTAATTGAGCGAGTTCTTCTACTGTCTTTACTTTCTTATAGTTTTGAATAACGAAGTATTGGAAACTGTTTACGTACTTGGAAAGTGGATGCACCAAGCTCGAAAGATCATAATCAGAATAATAGTATCCCAACACAAACGCTAATTCTTTTCGTTTCAGAGATAGCAAATCCCGACAGACTTTATCCCCTTTCAGATAAGTGATAGACCCATTAAGGAAATATTGCAATTCAGGTATTATTTTTAATGGAGTATAAATAAGTGGAGGAGATACTTCCTTCATGATATGATTAAAACGGAAATCACAAAACAGTTCCGGCTGAATAAAACGATAATAAATGCACTCACATTCAGTCATAACAAGCATCTCAAACATAGAACCAATGGCCTGAAGGATAAATTCACCTCCCTTAAGCATGGTCCCTGCATATTCCTTACTATTGACCAGTATTTCTCCCTTCATCAAAAAAAGGATAAGATTTTCTTCACACTTTTGAGCCGGTTTATGAAAACCACGCTGATAAATCACATGAGTAATGGCATTACTCACCGCTTTTGGACATATTTGGCAATCCCAAGTTCCTTGACAAATAGATGGCATACGCTGACTGTGTTTGTTTTTGTTTATGCTGCCAGCAAAAATATATGAAATCTTTCATATTGCCATAAAAAAAGAGAGAAAAGTGAAAAAGAGGTTGAAGAGAGTAGGAGGAAAAAAGAAAAAACATAATTTCAATCTAAACCAACATTCAATTTAGCTTTTTTAAACAAGAATTCCCAGCTTGTTCTTTGGAAAAGCTGGGAATCCGAAAATAGCAACTTAATTTTTCAGTGTAAGAATACTTATACTAACTCATTTAGCAGTTTCTGCATCTTCTGATGTAGAATTCCAATTACTAACATTTGTATCAATACCAACATTAGACGCACCAGCAGGCAGTGTCAATACATACAATACATTCTGGCCTAATGTCCACTTCGCATTATCAGGAAGAGTTACTGTTTTAGTCCCCTTAAACACCTCCATACTACCTTGTTCTGTAGAATATGTTATTGATATAACTTTTCCACCAACTTCTTGAGGAAATAACATCCAAGAAGCATTAGCATCAGCTAATGAATAATACTCCTTATTTTCAACCTTAGTTGATGATTGCTTCACATTATAAATATAAGAAGCATCAGAAGCATTAGTCAAATTCCATTCACCATCAGCGTTATTAAAACTATATATACCTGTTCCACCTTTAACATTAGCTACACTAATACCAGTCACTTTATAAGTAAGATTTGGGTCTCCAGGAATAAATGCAAAATTAATACGAGTTAGAACATGTTTAAAATCTAAGGTCAATCTACCATCAGTTACCCCCTGTGTCTCTGAAGTTACATCAGTCGCGTGTGCAACAACTAAATCTTTTTGAGCTGCAGGAGTATCATCAACAGCAAAAGAAATTGTAGGATAGCCAGTAGATGGAAGAGAGTAAGACGTAGGATCCGTTGTCGGGTATGCAAAAAATTGTACTTTCTTTCCTGAACTTATCGATGGCCAATAATATATTCCCTTATCGGTAGTAGTCCAAGGTGCAGCAGCATTATCTCTTGTATATGAGATTCCATCCATGTATACATCTCCTCCTAAAGCAGCTAATCCATCATAGGCTGCAGCTGTGACATAAGAGTTCACTGTAAATCCTAAAAAATTATCACCAGTTGTATCTGCAGCTCTTGTAGCTTTCTTTACTACTGAAGTAAAATCAATCTTTGTTTGTTGATTCGGAGCATCAAATTCTTCATTCTGTGAGCAACCTGTAATTGCCAAAGCAGCTGTAACTGCCAATAAAATCTTCTTCATAACTGTATTTTTTTAAGTTTATAATATTGTTATATTTTGTTTATAGCATCTATTTCAATTCACGGGTAACTCAACATTATCTTCGGGTCCCCATCCATCAACATTGCCGCCCATTCCTCCACCTCCATCAGGATTCGGTGGTGTTTCCGGCTTATCAACCTCAATCTTATCATCAGGCGGTAACTCAATCTCCGGTGGTGGGGTTGGCTTTCCATCTTCCCCTGTTCCAGCATTTTCAAGTGTACCTATTATTTCAGTAACATCAATTGTTGCTTCCTGAACTGTATTATCTGTTTTGATAAATTTCAATATTAATATTATAGCACCTTTCTCACTAGAAGTTTCTCTCTCTGATGTTGACATTCGCGTCGGCATTGTCATTTCCTTTACTTGTTTGAAAGCGGTGAAAAATGCCGTTACCTTACTATCTCCCTTCTTTACCTCAAAGTAGATAGGTTGTGAGCTACACACTCCACGACCTTTGCCTATACAGTAACAATCGGATAATCCATCAATGCTTCCTACCACTGTTGCAACATACTCCAAGCCTTTAGCCTCTACTGCAAAAGAATATTTCTTCACCACAGATTCCAACTTCCAGTCTAAGCGAAGCACTTCTTCACTCTTCTCTATTTTCAGCTCATTTATATTCAACACATACAATGAATCCGGTGACCAAACCATCTTTTCCGTTCCTTCAATCCCTAAACCATTGCAGTTTCCCGTATAGGCTTCTATCGTTTCATAAGACTCTTCGCCCCTGATTCGTATAGATTCCGTGTTATAGTTGTAGACTACTACCGAATACCGTCCCGGAGGAACTTTCATTTCTCCGCCTCGCACCGAAAGGTATTTATCTACTTTCCTGCCATCTCCGTTCTTCGGATAAAAAATCACCCGAACTCCCTCCGGCAGTTGATCTGTCACTCCATCCCAATCCAGCTTTATATCTACCCCACTTACGGGATAATCATCCAATATATCGCGACGGCTACATCCAGTTAACATCAGCAGCGAGGACAAAAGCACAAGAAACTCGTATCTTGTATTTCGCATTGCGCCCTCCTATCTCTTTGTTGTTATCAGCCATACCAAAGAAACTTTCGCCTTGGTAGGACCAATAAAGTTATAACGCCCACTATTTGTCCATATAATATCTCCCTCATAAGGAGTATATTTTTTATATTCTGTTGTCAAATACCCTATGCCAAGACTGAATTCAAGGGAAAAATGCCGTGCCAACTGCCGTGCATATCCATAAGTCACTCCCGCAGCTCCGTAATACTTACCTTGATAGCCGTCTCCACGCAGCTGGAAGTCATATATCCCGCCTTCAGCATAAAGTCCGATAAAATGTCCGGTCAATCGGTCACGTTTCTGACGGTTTCCCAGCCAACAACGTCCTTCCATCCCTCCCGAAAGGAGCTGATAGCAGAAATCATGTTTGCTATTCAGCCACCACGGACATTTATATTCAGTATTCAAAGACCACCTCTTGCCTATCGGAATTTCCACTTCTATATTTGGCGCCAATGCCAAATCATATAACAGATTATTCTTCACTGCAAGTACAGTTTGGCTTTTCACCGGCCCTTCTGCCTCCGATATATCGACCTCACAGGCCTGTTTTTTTTCACTTTCTCCCACAGGCTTATCAGGTTGATCTTTCGGAAGCGCCTCTTCCTGCTTTGAAACAAACAACCCGGAGACAGAAGATACCGGTTCAAAAGCCTCTTTACCTAATTTCGAAGTTTCTCCAACAATCGTAATAACCGATCTCCGCAGTTCTGGAAAGATATTGTGAACAATGTATCGGTAAGCAATTCCCCGATTCAATTTTCGCAACAGTTGCTTCCGTTTATTGACATCATTCTTATGATAATCAATCAATATCAGCACTTCTTCCCGATCTGGTAAGTTAGAGTCGGATGCCACCAACTTACGAAACTCCGACCAATCCTCTCCCTCTGAAAAAAAATGAATCTTATCAACACTAACATCCGAATTATACCGTTGTAAGAATTCCTTTATCGAATCATTTCTCCGAGCAGCCAAACTTCTATTATAAGATTCATCACCATCAGGAGAAACAAAAGTTTCCACATTCAGCGCTGTTATATATTTCGTATTCAAATTTCCGAGAAGCAAAGAATCTAAAATTGTAATTACCTGATTATTATTTTTATAACTAAGATCCACTTTCGCTTCATTCGCATCAAAACATATCACTGCCCGCCGGATTGTATCATTCGCAACAGCGAAAAATGGAATCGAAGCATACCCACTTTCTGGAAGGCTTAATAAAGCCATAAGAATAGTCAATATATAGATACCATGTTTCATTGTCGTTCGTTTCTAATGACAAATATAGAAGTTAGAAAACAAACCGAATCATACTTTTAGAACAAAAATCAAGACATGAAAGATTCTGTGAAACGATTGAAACGATTTTGCAAGTTTTGAGAGTTTAAGGTCAATAATAAACAGAAAAAGGAAGTTCTGACAAGCGGCTTTTCCACATACACATGGATGCCAAGCTTCATCGCCTCTATACAAATCGGGAAATAACTATGATCGGGAGTCGCCAGGAATTTTCTACGAGATATTTTATACCCACCCAAAAATTTCATTGAAGAAATCATGTATCAAAGTGGGTTTATGAATAGATCACATTTATATAAGGAGTTTACAAAGCGGATGGGAGTGGTACCTAAAGACTACCGTTTTGCATAATAAAAAATAGAAAAGCTACAAAGGTCTCATATACTAGCAGCAATATCATTCCTGATCTGCTGAATTGCAAGAAGCAATCCAGGCAGATGCACTTTTACTATTTTAAAAATTTCTTCGGGGTCAATTGATAAATATTCATGAGAAATAATATTACGCAGTCCAATGATGCTCCTCCATGGAGTACCGGCATAATTTATCTAAAATTCATGATTAGTCAGATTATCAATATTCTTAACAGTCTCACCTATGGTTTGCAAACGCATACAAGTTGCATCAAAAATATCCATCTTATCAGGAGAAGCTAAGAAATCATTTACAGAAATGACACTACCACATCTTTCTATAGTTGTATTAATACGTTCTTCTACAAAAAGAAGCATATCCAATATGTCAGCATTAGATATAGATTGCGTCTTTCTCTATATGATTGCGAAATAAACTACGCATAATTGCGGTTAAAGACACGACATCCACTTTTGCATTAAAACGCTCTTCTAATGACTCTTTTATTTCCATTCGAGTAAAATAATCCGGTTCTTGAAGCTTTACACAAATATCAATATCACTATCCTCTTTCTGCTCACCACGAGCCACAGAACCAAAAAGTCCTAACTTTTCAATTCCATATCTCTCCCCAAATTCTTCCTTAAAATTCTGGAGAATAGCGATTATTTCATCTTTTGTTTTCAACTGACACTATTGTTATAATGCAAATATTAAAATTTATATTGGAATTAGCAAATTCTTAATCATATTTTGTAGTATCACTAATTAAAAAAAGATGCACAGGTCATCGAATTTTCATCGATCCCCTGTACACCTACTACTCTAAATTCTACTTCAAAACATAAATAGCCTAATTATGCTGCCGAATCCATTATTAACAACCATGTTAGTTTTATCCATCAAAAGTACAGAACATAATTACGTAAATAGTTCAGAAGTGCCCAGAACGCCATCATCATTGCCAATACAAACAAAACGACAAGTCCGATTGCCAAAGCAATCCAATGTTGTGAATGATCATCAGAATATTCTTTATGACCATCATTAAACTTGTATATTGTCCGCACTGTCTGCGCTCCTGCCAATAACCCGAACACTCCGGCAAAAATACCATTATGAATGTTTCCACCGCCACGAAGTGCCCGCTTATCAATTAAGAATTGAGGCGTCCTGCTCGCTACCACATACAAACCGGTAGCTATTAAAGTAGAAAACATCATACCGACTCCCATCATCCAACACATCAAGATACCCACAATGACACCTAACCAGATTAATTTCCTGGAACCATCAAAATGACGTTCTTCACCACTATTAATCACATCAGTCAATGAGTTTAAGCGTTCTATGACATCAGCGTCAGTAGGACACATACCGATAACCTGATCAATCAAAAGAACAGATTTCTTAATTTGCTTCATCTTTGTCGGCTTTCTGAATTCATCATCATCTGTTTTTTCAATCACCGTCCAAGTAGCAAAGGCCTCATCCATCAGCTTCCACGCCTCCGTTATCTCTTCATTCGTCATTTTCTCCGGCATTCCGGCTGCAAGGCGTTTATTCAACATTCCTTCTACCGTAAAAACCTCTTTATAACGTGCGCCCTTATACCATACAAAAAACATATGTCCCACAATAAATAAAACAACGGCAATATACAAAATCAGTTGGAGAACAGCCAATATCTTTACTCCCAAAGGAACTCCGTCATCCGCCGCAGCATCAGCTATTGCATCAGCTCCACTACCGCTTTTTACAAGTGTCAATCCATTAAAGGCAGCATCTTTTCCGCCTTTATCAAGTCCGGTAAACGACAACTTATCATCCTTATAAACGACTTTGCATTGACCGGAAATCCCGGCATCAACCTCCGGACGTCCGCCTACAAAAGAAAGAGTCAGTTCATTCCCGTTCATACTCTCGACGTAAAACTCATAAGTTGCCATCAAAGATTCCCTTCCACCGGGTTCCAGCATATTCACTTCCATAAATCCATTGCATCTGGCATTCTCATTATAAGGATTCAATTGCCAATTACCATCACAATTCAATGTGAACGCAACCTTTAAATCGCCTTCTTTATTTGCTCCTAGCCAGTCACCGCTAAAAACATCTTCCTGCGCAAATGCAGTCATCGAAATAACCATCATTACAATGGCACACAAATACTTTTTAATATTCTTCATAATATAATAAAATTAATATTTCAACACTTTGGCTGCCACGTTCTTAAATTGCGGCATAGCAAGCCCGATAGAAGCTCCAATATAAGTCGGATCACAAATTATGTACTTCTTTCCGCTTACAGTTATATAATCTCCGTCAATGTTTTCATCAAAACAGACCGCTGTTGCCATGTGATTGGAATATTCCAACAATACAACATCAAGCCCCATAAGAGTACGTACCAAATAAGAGTATAACACAGCACGGTCTTCGCAATCGGAATAAGGATAGTAGAACAGCTCATCCACAAAGAAAGGCTTTTCATAACCAAACTGGTCACCATCTGTCTTATAATCAAAAGCTGTCTGCACGAAATTAATCAGTATATTAGCGGCTTCCGATTGTTTTTTCCCTTGTACGGCAGCTTGCAATGATGGAAGCACCGTCTGTTGTACTTCCTGACTGACAGGAGCTCCCACATAGACAGAAAAGTCACATTGCGGATAATCCTTATAGAAGGAAATAAGTCCCGAATTTACTTTCGAGCAGACTTTGACGGATGGATAAGCTTTCGCTTGCAACGTTTTCTCCACGTAAGTTCCTGAAAAGGGTTGAGGAGCAGTGATATTCATATTTACCGGGTTCTTCGCATTGGCGAAATCACGGTTGTAAGTATAAATAGAATTAGTTTTATCCGGGGTAGTATCAAACCTGTAATAGTTTACTCCATTCAAAGTAATAAAACAGGTAGCATAAATCATGTTACCCGAAGCATAGAATAAAGTAAGGCGGTTATCCATACGCGCCACCTTAACCCTATATCCCGATTGAGAAAGGAGAAACATTTGCATAAGAGCTATTTCATCGGAATGAGTACTTCCACATAGTTCAGTAGCCACTTTCCTCGTCAACAGCAGATAACCATAGTCATTCAGGGCATTATCCTTTTTAAAAGCCAGACAGTCGTCTATCAAAGGCTGATAGTTGCTACGTGATAACGTCTCCCATCCGGCAGAAATATCTTTCTCTGCAATCCCTTTTAAAGTGAGCCGGTTCTTCAATGAAGCATTGACAACACAATCTTTACTATAGAACGAAAACTCTACACCGGAAAGTGAGCGTTTGGCCGGAACGGTTTCTTCAGGCTTCACTTCCGGTTTTATTTCAGGGAGCACCGCAAAATCCTTTTCCGGTTCTACAGCCACATCTTTACCTCCCGGTACAACCGGAACCGGTGTTTTCCCCTTTGAAGGAGAAAATGTCGCACTTGGAGTCACTGTCGGAATGGGGAGTCGTGTCACCTCCCCTACTTTAACCTCTTGCGGTTTTGTTGCCGGCTTCTTATGGTCAAAGCTGACCGGTTTTACAGGCTCCGGCCTTTGAGGACGTGCCACCGGCTTCTGCAAGTCATACTCTTTCCAGGTTTCTTTCAGAAATTCGGCAAATTCCTTATTCTGTTCGCTCACAAAATCATCAAACTCTTTTTGCTGCTGCTTCACAAAATCATCAAACTCCTTCATGTCTTTATCTATTTGCGCAAAAAGACTAAACGGCAAACACAATGAAAAAACTACCATAGATAGTATTCGTATCCTATTTTTCCTCATTTCCTTATTATATTTTGTTGTTCTGTTATCTGCCAATCCACATACAGCTTATTATTCCGTATATCTTTGATAAAGGGGGAAATAGACAAGACGGCGACAACCTTCTCCCGATACAAACCACAACCGGAATCAGTGCCGCCATTGAAACGATCGTCCACCTGCTTGACATTTACATTAGAAAACGGATATAACAACAGTGCCTTCACCAAAGAAGACATATAGGCATTCCAAAAGGCATTCCTCATATCCATCTTCTCCAATCCGTCCTGACCTCCGAAACCGGCATCTTCATACCAACAGCCTTCCTGTAAAGAACAAATTTCAACTCCGTTCATATATGAAATTATTTGAGGAGATGACTGTGTTCCCTTAAGCTGAAACCATGACTGGTCTGATTGCTCCCTACAACTATCCGATTCCAACAATAAATTGAATTTCACCTCTTCTTCCTCAACCCTTTCTTTCGTAAACAAAAGCATCAACTCACTAATGGAATGATAAGAAAAATCGCAACTATCATTCGATGGAGTAAAAGATACCTCCAGAAATTTCTCTCCAAATATAGAAGTATATTCATGCTCAATCCGGTAGGAAACATGTTGAACGGGATGTTCGATCACTCCCAGTACAAGCATTTTGTTTCTTTGGTCTTCGTATGTATTACTGGCAGTCTCCATGGTGGAAAAAACGTCCGAGAGAAGTCTCAATTGTACCCCTTGCTGCAATGAATACAGATAAGCCGCTCTTTGCAAAGCAAGCATCCTTGCAGCTTCGGATTTCATACAAGGATCAGATATACCAACTACCCGGCCTTTCCGTTGAGAAGCAAACACCCATTCCGGCAAAGTCTCCCGCTGTCCCGGTCTCCAGTCATAAGATTGGTTATAAACTGTATCAACAGGCATTGCCTGTGAAAACACATCAATACCGGGAGACAAAAGCAACTGGATAATAAAAATAACTACCCAATTATATCTTATATCCGACAAATTAAGCTTCATCATTCAATCTTCAAATAGTTGGGTAGTTATTAAAGAGATCATTACTATCCGCAATGTTTTAAACAAGCTGCTTATTGGGCGTTTTTACTCATTTCTTCTTCAAATACCTTTTTGAACTTTTCATATTCAAAGTCAATGCGCAATTTGTCATCATTCTTAATACGATTTGCCATAGCATTCATGATTTCCTCTCCTGCCAGTTCAAGAGAGACATATACTTTGTATTTACCATCAGGAGTCTTCATGGTTTTTTCACAAATTACACGCGTACCGCTCAATTCCTGTTCCACTACCGTACGGGTCAATGATTGATAACGACTTTTGCTTTCATCATTTTCACCTTGCTGATAAGAGGAAACATAACTATCGGTTACCGATTTCACTTTTGCATTGATAGCAGTAGCAATTTCAGCCCGGGCCTCCGTCATCGCTTTTTTCTTTGCAATAGACATATCCGTAGAAAGTCCCATCGAACTAGCTCTAAAATACTCTTTGTTCGTTTGAAATTCCGGTCCCGAACAAGGAACATTAATTTCTACGTCCTGTTGCACTGCCGGTTGCTGCACTGTTTGTGTTACAGGTTTTGAACTACCGCAACTTGTCATAACAACAATGGTTAGCAATGCTGTTCCCAATAAATTAATTCTTTTCATTTCAAGTCTTTTTTAATGTTAATATATGATTCATTTCAAGCCTCTCAACTTCACTATATTATTTTTGAAATCCTTCAATTGCAGCAGTGCCACAGATTGCAACTTACTTACCTCAATAACCATCTCCGTAGGCAGATCAGGCACAATGAGCGCAGTGACTCTGCGGTCATTGAACTTAGACCCCAGTTTGAGACTGACAATCGGAGATTCTTCACCTTTTTCGTTTATAACCGTCAGATTTCCACTATATAAGTCCACTTCGCAATCGTCAGCATTTGTATTCACAATCTTAAGATGTATCCTCGATTTGTCTCCCAAAGTTGCAAGTTTGTCAAATTCAACAAAGACACCATCCAACCATTCAACCCGAATTGCCTTTTGATTCTCTGGTTTGGCGGACTTAACCGGAACCAAAGGAGCAGGAATAACTTCCGGCACCACAACAGGGACAGATATAACCGGATCAGCTCCTTTTTCCGGTACGGAAGGACCGACTACCGGAACAGGAACATCCGGCAACATCTTCTGTCTTTCCGGAATCTTTCCGGTTCTGTCGAATGTTATTTTCTTCAATTCACGTGCAAACTCCCGGTTCAGCCGTTTTATCAATTCACGCGCCGCCATATTCTTGCCTTGAGAAGCGGACTTATTTTCAGGTACTAATGTCCGTTCATCATTAATAGAATAATTCAACATGGTTTGCCCCGTCCGGTTATTTTCTATTTTAATCCCCAACGTAGAAAAGAATTCGATGAAGTTATACAGTTCACCCGGAACGGTATTGCCTTTACGACACTTATTATCCAATGTAACGATAATGTCGGCTTCAGAAGGAGATGCAACTACGTTAAAGAAATGATTGTTCAGCAAACTCTTCACAGTTCGTTCCACCGCCTCTATATCGCTCTGCGCACTTCTAACATAAGCAGAAGTCTGTGTCTGCGCCGTGTTGACAGTCAACGTTGCTCCGGGAAGAGAAGAAAGCATTTGTTTGAATAAAGCTGCATAACTTCCCTTCCGGAACAAGCTGAACACATCATCAATTAATGAAATTCCAATTTCCTGCTGTGCCTGTTTAGAAGTAATATTGCGCACATAAAGAGCGGCAACTCCCGATTCGTCGGTGGGAGACATGAAAGACAAATCTCCCGACCCGGAAACAAACTCGGCTTTCAACCGGATATTCCTTAACGGATTTCCATTACGGTAAACACCTATAGCAATAGGCTCCCTTATACCTTGAAACGGCGTGACTGAAACGGTTGCCGGATTCAGAACAATCGTTATTCCATCAAATACTCCAGCCAAAGCCGCATATAGTTCAGTCGCCAAATTAATTGTCTTTCCTCCGTAAGAGCAGAACAACTCCTGATTAAGCACCGGGCGTATAGCCTCCATTCCATTTGAGAATAATTCAATGGCAGTCATTAAATCTCCCTGTTGTAAAGTAATGTGTCCCTTATACCAAAAATCGAATCCGTTACGGATTGCCTTCTGACGACGTGCTTCCACCAAGGCCGCATAATCGCCCTTATTCAGTTCATAATAAACCCAATACTCATTGTCACTTCGCCAGGAATCCACCAGACGAAAGTTCTCTATTTCCGCCCGGGCTTCTGTACGAATACTTTCTGCGAAGGTTTGTTTCACATTACCATCGTCCTCCAACGTATTCAACAAAGAATTGGCGGCAATCACCACTTGAATTTCAGATACAAGGTCAGACAAAGCGTTTTGCTTTGCCTTTTGCTGATAATCCCCTCCCGATATTTCAGCCATTCCTATTCCGATGTAACTTAAACCACTAACAGGATGCTGTTTCACCCAGTCAGGACGGTTCGTTTGTTGACCGGAAAGCGGAAAGCAAAACCATGAAATCACAAGAATAAATAAAAGCCAATGTTTCATACGTCCTTGATTTATTGAATAGTCAAATAGATGGTACTTCCATCCACTCTATGTTCACTATCTATTCCGGAATCATTCAGATAATTAACCAGATTATCCGCAAACGTGATGCAATCCATCGGCAAGCCGTCGCTGTCCTTTACAGGAATCTGTATCGAATCAAATATCAGACTATCGTCCACAGCACCTTGAATATGGTAGCGTCCTCCCTGGGCATTTTTTCGTACCCAATTGCGTATATGCGCCGAAAGAGTAGTACTACCGTTTATCCGGCTATTCATCGTATTGATAGCATTATCTGCGAGACTAACCCGAAGAACAACCGTATTCCCCTGTTGAACTTTCCGGGCAAACTCTTTCGAAATATCTTTCAGAAAACCATCCAGAACATCTTGTGCCGCGTATGCGCATAACTTATCCACGTCCGTCGTCCTAAAGCGGTTCGTCCAGCTTTTCCGGCTAGCCAAATCTACTCCGGTAGCCGTTTCACGAGCAGTCATAATCAATGAGACTCTACTTCCCGAAGCTGCAGATATGTCTTTTTGTAAATCAACAATCACATAGACGTCCGCTCCCGAATTCATCAACAACTGCTTATCATTGGAATCAGCATTCTTACTTTCCCATTCGGAAGCGCGCAAAGTTCCTGACTGTTTTCCCTCGGCAGCCACCGTCTTCACGCCAAGCTTAACAAATCCCTCCTTTACCGTACTTACGGCTATACGAAGATCAAAATCATTCTTCAGAATATCGGCGTATGAGCTTCGGTCATTGCTTTTATAGGGGACTACCATGATTGTCGGCAAAGCCATTTGTTGCCGAGTTTCCTCCATCGACATTTCTTCCTGGGGTCTCGTCATCAATTTATTCCGTATCAAGTCTTTTTTAAGCGCACCTAATAAGATTTGAGCCGTTACTGTACCTTTGTATAGATTGGAAGATTGCCGTACCGGATCTCCTACCGTTTCATAGTTCTTCACAAAGAGCATATAACGTGAACTGAAAAACTGATTCATATAGTAAGAATCTTCTTTCCCGACGAGCGGCTGTCCGTTTTCCACTCCGTCAATGCCGTTGAGGAATATAGCATTAAAGATCGACTTCAATGCCATATTATATACATCCTTCTTTTTTTCGGCTGTTCCGGAAGCGGTGATAACGGCTATGTTATCATCTGCCTTCACACAAGTTACGTCATTGGAGTATGACTCCTGTGCCATGAAATGAATAGTGTATACAACTAGCAGGTTCAAAAGCAGTATTCGTAACTTCATCATAGTCCAAGTCCGCCTAAAAAGGTATTTTTTCGAGAAAGAATAATCAATTTCTTTTCTTCTTTCGATGCTTTCATTATCTCCTCACCGCCTTTGCTCACGGTACATAAAGAACGCGTTCCGCTCAATACTTCTTTCACATTCAAGCGTCCGACTTCTTTCAATGACAGTTCTCCGGCAATATCCATCTCTATGTAAACGATAAATTTCTGGCCTTTTTGTACCCCTCTCTTGGTTCCAAGATCGATATATACAGTTTGTGCTTTATCTTTTTTGGTACTCTCAATCTGTACAATCGTTCCTTTCATTTTGAAATACTCGTCAACAAAATCGTCCATGCTTATTACTACATAATCCAAAGTCTTAATGATTGCTTCATCAGGAGTATCGCCAATATTCCCGGTCAGCCCCTCGTGAGTGAATGTCTGGGTTCCTTTGAGTGTACCGTTAGAAGGGTCTACTATTTTCAACGTGTAAGAAACACTCCCTTGATAATAGGTCTTCCCTTTACTATCTGTTTTTTTAACTCCCTGCATACTGGTAATATTTCCCTGAATAAGATATTGGGCGCCTAACGTTGTCATGACCTCGCTTCTGCAAACGGCATCTCCCATAGCAGAAGCCTCTTGGCGTCTTTTCGCTTCAGTCTTCAATGCTTCATTAGAATCAACATCAATAAGTTCTACACGATCCATCTTCTGGATACCTTCTATTACTTTATTACGCAATGCTTCCGCCAAAATATTACTGATAGTACCGGGACGCGAGAAATAATCAATATAGACTCTTTCTTTACCGTTTTCATCGGTTTGTGCATAGCCTAACATTGGAATTAGGCAAATAGAGAACAATAGTAAAATCTTCTTCATGTCTGTTTATTATTTATTATTAATGCTATGTTTGTTTTTTAGTGCAATATTTCGCTCTTTTAATACAATATAGAATGTTCTTTTTTCAATAATGATTTACTGTTATGAATGATTGTGTTTTCTCTGACTGCAAAGTTAAGCACACATTAAGGTGTATTGTATACACAATATTTACTACAACCATCCGTTAAACGAATAGTTATCTCCAAATATCAATGAGAAAAGGGAAAAGAGTGGTATGTTCAATAAAACGAGGTCGTTTTCCCGTCTCCAAGCTATTTGCACCATCGCATTTTCCACAGTTCTCTCGAATAAGTATAAAATAGCATTTGTTATATCCACTAAAATTGTTACATTTGTCCAATAATAAATTGCTTCCCAATAACAAGATACATGGAAACAGATTTAAAGAAGATAGTAGGACATCGGCTGCAAATGCTTCGTATGGAAAAGAATCTTACTCAAGAACAAATGGGAGAAAAGTTGAACTTATCAACAAGTGCCTATTGTAAGATTGAATATGGTGAAACTGACCTCACGTTAACCAGGCTGAATAAAATAGCAGAGGTACTAAATATGTCTGCATTAGAACTATTTAATAAAATAGACGGGAATGTGTATGTCAATAATTCCGGTACTATCGGAACTAATATTGGAGTCGCTAAAGACTGTAGTAGCGTGCATATCGAAGCGGCAGATGATCTTCGTGAGCTAATAAAAGCAAACAGTCGGCTCCTTGACATGTTATATAAACGTATAGAGCTTTTAGAAAATAAAGTGCTCTTATAGTGATTATACGCCTAGAGAAATCTCTAAGACGATGTATCGCCTATCCTTCCGTCTTCCAGAATCAGGAGAGGAAAGGCATATCATTTTAGGAATGACACCGGAACAGGAATAGATATAGTTAACTATCAATAAAATACAAATAGAATATATGTCAATGCCAATACGATCAAATATAATCCGACTTCATCTTTTCAGTTAATCTTAGCATATACACTTTTTGTTGTTTATAACCATCAGGAGAACTATAATTTGACTATTTATAAATGATCAGTTTAGGTTTATGGCAAGAGTTGTAGTTGTCATCAAGTATTGCCCCATTTGAGAAAATGATGTGCTCATCCTTGAATGTACCATATCCTTCATGAGCATGACCGAACAAATGATAATGTGGCTTTACCTCGTAAATCTTGTTTCGAAGTAATGCATTTCCCCAGTGAATTCCTGCTGATTCATCAAGTATCATGATAGGAGGTTCATGAGTAATGAGCACGTCAACATCATTTGGTATCAAAGTCTCAGGATGGTTATATGCCAAACCAAAGAACTTAATACCATCAATCTCACATTCACAATCTTGAAGGAAGTATACATTGTTAGGCAAATCTTCAATGCCTTCAGCCTCCCAAAGGCAAAGGTCATGATTACCAGTTATGAAGATTTTGTGAGGATAGGGTAATTCGATGAACCAGTTGAGAAAGTTAAGCACTTCTTCCTCTGTGCCATTGTCTGTAAAATCGCCACAGTGTACAATGACATCAGCAGCTGGAAGATCGGTCAACTGCCGATGCTGATTATGCGTATCAGAAATTTGAAGTATTTTCATTTTACAGAAATATGAATGTCATGTATGTCAACATCACCTTCGTCGAATATAAAGTATGAAGAAATTCCACTAATGCTATCATATCGTGAGTTCTCATCTTTATGTATAGGTATGACTCCAATACGAGGATGAACAGTTTGACAGACTTCTTTTAATGTTTCAACATCAGCGTGTCCACTTGTGTGAACACCATCCATTGTTCCATCTAATATTCTATCGCCAAACAGATTACGGATATTTATAACATCGCTGTTTGTGTAGTCTTTACCCTCTTTTGCATAGCCACCCCACATAGAATATATCAACCACGGTTTTTCATCATTATATATATCGAGCATTCCCTTAAGCAAATAGCCACTGCTCATTCGAATTGGCATTAAGAACCCTTCCTTCTGTAGCTTGTTTCTAACATTGACAGTTCTATAATTGATTAGCTTGAAAGCATTAAACTGGAATAAATCAGATTTGCATCCTGCATATTTCGTGAATACATTAAGGACCCTATTTTGATACTCATCAACTAAGAATATACGTCCAGTCTTTTTACACGCCGCATGGAATGTTGCAAGCCGGTCAAGGTCAGTTGACGAACACAAGGCAAAGACATACTTGTGTTCACGCAATGCCTTTATAATATTCTTCTGTATTTCGCTCTCTGAAATCACACATTCTTGACTTCTTCCTAACATTGTTCCTTCTGTTATAAGTATGTCAACTTCTCCCACATTCTTCTTCAAAGTAGGAAAAAGACCTTTGCCAATATAGCCATGTCTGCGAAAATCTCCTGTGTGTAGTATCTTCTTTCCCTCACATTCTATCAAGAACATATATGCATCAAAAGCAGAATGACTAACAAAATAAGGAGTAACGAAAATCTTCCCTTTCTTACTGACATCAATACGTTTTGCCGCACAATAGGTTTCCATACGCTCTATTGCTTCAATCTGTTTGGAGTAATCTCCGTGCCCCCTCAAAGCGTCATATTTGCAGAGCATAACTTCTTTTGCTCCTACTCCTATATATTGAAGGACATTTGTTGGTATCAGATGGTGCAAACCAACATGATCACTATGATAATGTGTATAGAATACGGCATCAGCATTTCCTATGATTGATTTTACTTGTTCTTCTGTCAGTTCTTCTTTTTTGCAACCAGGAAGATTGCTACCGAAGTCTATAAGAATTTTACAATTCTCAGTCGATATTTCTGTAATACAACCACCTATCTGGTCAGCCCCACGATGAATAATAAGATTCATTCTGTTTCTAAGTCTTCTGATGCAAAGAGAGTACCCTCGGATGTGCATGTGTATGCTTTCATTTCCGGCAAAAATAAATCACGAATAAATCTATATCTTTCGCAGATTGTTTCAGATAGTCTATTGTCTTCTCCTACAATTACACACGGTATTATTCTTCCGGAAAGCTTTAATGGTATTTTATTTTTGTAATTGGAACCGATAAGTCCATAATCTATTTTTTGCTCGATCATTGCTTTTATTCGTTGGTACAACTTATCATCTTCTCTAGCTAATTTTTGAAACTGTAGATAGTAATATGAAGTTTGAATGGGCGACAATGCAGTCTTAGTAGGATCATTTTGTTTAAGTTCCATTATCAATATATCTCCATTAGTATTTAGACCAAGGAAGTCAAATTCACCATACTCAGGTTTTATTTCTTCAGGGAGTGTTCCATTGTACGTCTTTCTTAATTGTTCAATTTTCAATGTTTGTTGGTCTACGATTTCCTTATTCCATTCATCTTTTATGTCTTTTGTTTTAAAACCGATAACTAGTTCCTTGTCAAAAAGAATAAAATCATCAGTATCTTTAACTTCGAACGTATAACGACGTCCTATTAATGTCTGATAATATCCTTCATTGCAAACCTTTGTATCTTTATAGTATCTTTTGAATTTTTCCGTGGAAGCGATTTTCGCTAAATATGTGTCAAACTGATCCGGTGTTGGATTTCTAAAAAAATCTGGTTGCATTAATTCTTTGTAAGCCTCGGCTACATCACATATTTCATTAACTTTACCCGAATGACTACGAAAGGTTAGTATACGTCCAGTACCTCTATATATAGAAAACCAAGAACGATTAGTTTTAGGATCATTTCCAGTCTGGAAATCTAAACAATTATGTGATTTAACATAACTGATGATCCAAGGAAACCGCTCGTTTATTTGGGTTAGCAACTTTTCATCCATTTTCCTATCGTAATAGGTTGTTTTTATTGTGTAATTATTAACCATTTCCAATTTCTTCATTTAGAGTTTATAACTGTGTATATTGATCTCTGCTAAGACTCTGCACGCCATTATTTTCCTATTTATATCTATTTATGGCAGCAAAAAGTCTTTTTCTAATTTCTTCACGCAGCCCTATTGGCTCCATAACTTCGATCTTTTCACCCATAGCAAGTAACTGACTTGTTAGCTCTGGAGTTAAGCAAAGTTGGTATTCAAAGTCGCTGTACTCTTTGTGTTCTGTTTTTATCTCTTGTTGAGAGAAATGCAGTGGCAGAGAACGCATATACTCTACATGAACACCGAATACCCGAACAACTACTTTCTGTGGCTTCAATTTGTCATTGACAAATATGCCAACTGTATGAGCATAATATTCTTCTGCATCAAAATCATTGGGGAGTATAAATGAGTCATCTGTCAATTCCATTTCCAAAATACGATCAAGGGCAATATTCCTTATTCCCTCCTGCTCTTTGAGATAGCCGACTACATACCAACGCTGATGGTAAACCTTCATAGCGTATGGCTGCAAGTGAAATATTGACTGATGACCATTGAAAGGTTTATAATCAATCTTCAACTCCTTTTTTCGTTGCATTGCATCTATGACTGTTTGGAGATATTCAGTTCCTTCAGGAATTTCCTCAAACAAAATTCGATCTTTCATGTTGCGCCCTGCTTCTATCATGTTAGACACAGTGAAGGAGTTAAGCAACCACTGACGAGTCTTGTCATTTTTCAGTTGACTAGAAGAAGAAATATAATACTCATAGCTGGATGTATCACATTCGACCTCTACACCAAAAAGTTCTGCAATAGCTTCTCTATGCATGTGGAATGTACGTAATGCAAGCGGTCTACCATCACCGAGACAACTATCTTTCCATCGACAGCTTATCTCCTCAAAAGTTAATCTGCGATGCTGAAGCAGCGTGTTGAGCAACCAGATATAGCGGTTGAAGGTTTTACTTATCATTTTCTAAACTTCCGTGATTTTCAAAATATTATTACTATTTTCTATTATTCAATTGCTTAAACCCTTTTTGTATATCTCATCTAATTGTTTTTCCTACTTTAGATATCTTGATAGCATGTTTTATAGGGTAGAATTCATAATCTTATTTAGTACAAAGTTAACTTTTTTGTATGCAAAATACTGCATACCACCTAAATATATTAATTTATAGCAATTTTTTTTATGTGTGCAACGTTTCTGCATACTTCACCATTATTTTTGCACACTCATTTTAACATTCTATTCGTCATGGCATACAAAAAAAATCCAAAGAAAAAAGATGCTCTCAGTATAAAGAGAGCTGTAGAATCTCTGCGTTTCCAAATTGATTGGGGTTTAAAACTACTTGGCGCAGAGAAAGGAGATCTATTTCATCAATTAGCAAAAGTAGAGGTTGATTTCATCTCAGAGCTCAACCTCACCCAAGATATTCTTGCTATCAAGAGCCTCGTGGATGGAGTGAAACAGAATTTACAGATAGAGCCCACACCTGAAAGTGGAGACTTCACCCATAGTGTCGTTGCTCTCGCTCTTGGCATTGCCTCAATTAGCCACCTTAGCAACATAAGTTTACCAGAGTCATGGAGAGACCAGATAGAGAAAAAACTACTTACAATCTACTATCCGGAAAAGCTGCGTAACAAAATCGTAGATTGGGCAAAAGCGAACGGTTACAGCACCTCCAATTACCTTGGCCGTCCAATCGTGAAATTCAAGCAGTTGTACTTAATTATAGAAAGAACAAAATAAGTCCGCTTTTTTTGCTCTGACCATCGCATTTTTTACAAAATACGCTCATTCCATATTAAACATTCCATTCTACTACCGATAAATATCCATTCAATTACAACACATAAGAATTTTCATGATCGTCTTTACATTGAATTTATACGCAAAAGAAAGGGGCTGTCTAAAAAGGGACTTATTAGACACTCCCCTAAAATTCTTTATTGAGTTACCTATACCCTAACTCTTATAAGAGTCTACGCAAAAATATCGCTTCGTAGAATATAACCGATTACATCTCCCTTATGTACAGTCGCACCTTGCTGTGCACATATCTCCACCACACGTCCGGTAAATCCGGTTAGAATCTTTTCATATTCCCCCCACGGAGTGGAAAGATAACAAAAGACTTCGTCATGCTGATATTTACGCCCGATGAATGGAGCAATGGATGGTCCCTCTACGGAAACTTCCCAAAGTACCTGTCCGTTATCAGGGGCAATAACCGGATCTGCCTTGGCACGTTTCAACTTCTTAATTTCCTCTTCCGAATACCCGTTCTTTGCCATTGCCGCATCCTTAGCATGTTGCAACTCTTCCTCAAAACGCTTTTTGGCAACCCCGGACTTATAATCGCGATACTGACGATCGTGCATAGCCAGTTCAAAAAGTTCTTCGTCATCCTCTCCATACTCCCAACCATTCTCATCCATTTCCTTGCGATAATCATCCAAAGCATCCGGATAATTCAACTGCGGATCAGTATCGACAAACTCATATCCTTTAGACTTCGCCAATTCTATAATCTCCGGAGCAAGCGTACCCGGCAGACGTCCACTCTTACCCAGAATCATATCCCAAGTATGGTTATCTATCATTGTCCAACGTTCTTCCCCTTTTACCTGCTGCATAAGATTCATTAATGCAACATTTTTCACATACTGGCTGAAAGGAGTCACCAAAGGAGGATAACCCAACTTAGGCCACACATATTCCACTTCGTCGAAAAGCATTACCAGCAAATCGTCAAGACTAAGTTCTGGTTCGTTCTTACTCTTTAATATCATATTGATACCGGAATGCACTCCTTTCAAGTCTGCCATCATGGAACCCATCATACCACCCGGCAAACCACATTTCAATAAAAGCGAAGACATATATTTGTTGGTAGGATCCATGAAGTAACCCAGAAAGTCATCAATGAATTCCTGCGTCATCGCACGAGCCTTCATATATGCTTTCATATTAATATCCGGAACCTGAAAACCTAAATCTTTCAACATTGCCTGTACCGAGATTACGTCCGGATGCACTTTGCCCCAAGACATCGGCTCCATAGCTACATCAATGATATCCGCACCATTCTCGCAAACCTCAAGGATAGAAGCCATAGACAATCCCGGCCCACTATGACCATGATATTGAATCAATATATCCGGATGTTTCTCCTTGATAGTCCTGACCAATTGCCCCAACATACCCGGGCGACCGATACCTGCCATGTCTTTCAAACAAATTTCAGGTGCACCGGCCTCAATCAGCTGATCGGCAATTCGGGCATAATACTCAACGGTATGCACCGGAGAATACGTGATACAAAGAGTTGCCTGCGGAATCATACCTGCTTCCAGAGCATATTTAATGGAGGGAATAATGTTTCTCGTCTCATTCAGTCCACAGAAGATACGGGTGATATCCACCCCTTGTGCATGCTTGACTTTATACATTAATTTACGCACATCCGCCGGAACCGGATACATACGTAATGCATTCAAACCACGATCGAGCATATGTGTTTGAATGCCCGCTTCTCTAAAAGGTGCAGTAAAAGCACGGACAGCTTTATTAGGATTTTCGCCGTACAATAGATTCACTTGCTCAAAAGCACCTCCATTCGTTTCAACTCTTGTAAAACAGCCCATCTCAACAATCAATGGAGCTATACGTACAAGCTGGTCAACCCGAGGTTGATACTTACCGGAAGATTGCCACATATCCCGATAAACAAGACTGAATTTGATTTCCTTTTTCATCATAGCCAATAATAAGTGATTTTTTCGGTTAACTTCACATATACAAATATAAAGGTTTGTTTTGACATATAGTCAAAAACAACCTTTAAAAAATGGGTGAATAGAGATATTTTACATCATAATGAAAGCAAACAACGTCTATATTCTTCCAACTATAATAAATAACAAATCAAATTGTCTAATGTTCAGATATATCCCCTTAAGAATCCAAAGGCTTCACGAAGTTTATTCATACTAAGGTTTGCACGAATGCAAATCGCTTTTCAAAGTCATCATTCGGTATAAAAAGGGTAAGATAACCATCAGGCATAATCCATCTATCACGAAGTTTATCATATTCAAAAGTACTATTGCAATAATTAATATAAGATGTTACATTAGTGGAGTCATTAAGATAAAGAATAGATTTATTACAGATATCATTTTCTAAAACACAAACTAAGACAGCATTGTCCACTACAATTTCAATGCCTTTACTTGCTTCCTCCTTAAACAAGTATTCATATATACACATCTCTTTTTTAAAAAATAATCTTTGAATGCGGCTACTTGTATTAGTGAGCACGCTTCTTCCCACATACAGTAAATTTTCAAAGTGTGAATGCAATTTAAGAGTATCCATTTCATCATTTTTTTATTGTTATTACTCTGCTAAATATTTTATGTTCAACATTAAAATCCATAATACAATCATATATGATTGTGGATATGCAAATATAAATACTTTTCTTTGAAAACAATCATATATGACAGAAATTATGCTCGATAAACAAAAAACATTAAATGAGATAGGTACTAGAATTAGAAGATTACGGGAAAGTAAGAATCTATCTATTCAAGAGTTTGCAGATAAGCTTGAAATAGAATACAATAATGTCATTCGAATAGAGAAAGGAAGAACAAACTTCACTATTGGTACTCTTGTAAAAATCGCTAATACATTAGAGGTGAATTTAAAAGATATAGTATAGTCATTAAAGACAATGATATGTGGCTATATACTTTATTATATATAATCGTTTGTACAATAAAGTATATAGCTGCCTAAATTTCAAGCAAACTTATTAAGTCTTAGTTAAAGTTCCAAAATTTCTCAACAAGGAAGTTATTTCAAAGTACAACTCAAACACTACTACCAACATTGCCAGCTTGAGAAACATATTATCACAAGTTCCATACTTGTTAGATAAAACACCTGCAAATGTCACAATTATTAACCACGCAAAAAATTCAATAAAGAAACTTCTCGTACTGTTCATTTCAGGACACCGAAAAAAGTTTATCTTTTCTGCATAAACGACTTTTGAGTTTCTAATAAATTCTCAAGGAGTTTATAAAAAACGGTATCCAAGTTTATTAAAAACCTGAATGTAGCTTTCAGAAGGATTCGTGTTGAATTTATGCAACAAAAAAGGCTGCAAACCCTATAAAAGGTTGCAGCCTCAAGCTTTTAATCGGGTCGTCTATACCCTAATCCTCATAAGGATCTTCTAGATGTTTTGTTATAATCTTATACTGTTTTATCGTCAGATAACGATGATTATACGGCATATAACCGGTCGGTACAAGTTCTTTGGTCAACGGGTTATAGTCTTTAATCCATCGGCTTAGACAACGCACTGCATTTTTACTGGTTGTACATCCGGGGAAGTACAATGCAGCTAATACAGCAAAAGATAAGATTGTCTCATTTCGTTTTTAAAGTTTTAATTTGTCGTTTCATTGTTTCTTTCGTTATACAAATATACAACATCAAAAAGCGTTTGTCAAGTCTTTTGGGATTTTGCCGTTAATATAAAGGATTATTTATCCATACAAAGCTAATTATCAACCAATTAAGCTATCATTTTATTTTTTTCAATATTTGACATTAAAATTATTGCAAAGCACTTAAAATATAGCAATATCTTTCCTTTAAAAGGAACGCCCCGTTGGTTTTAAAGGAAAGATGCCTTGGTTTTAAACCAACGGGGTGTTCCTTTTAAACCAAGAAAACACTTATATTCAGACCTTATTTTCTAATTTTCTCAGAGGCTGTAATGGTATTCAGGAAGACTTACTTTCCTCCCTATTACCTATCCCAAAAAGCATCCTACTTTAGCCATTAAGAACGCACCGTGTACGATAACAGTGAAAATCAGTGAAAGAATTTAAAAGAGAAACAAATACAACAGAATTATTTGGAGGTTAGTTTGCAAAGACATACATTTGTCATGTGATTTTTTTCATAGTATTAGATTTAAGGTTAACAAAGGTTGGAGCAAAGCGTTGCTCCTTTTCCTTTTTTAAGCCCTTCGCTTTTGTTCTTTTCCTGCCTGTCAAGTTTCCTGTCTTTTAAAATATTCAGCTTCTTGTTTTCATCCATCGGATTTTATGTTATCTTTGTGTCAATGTAATTAATTGACAATCTAAATGAAAAGACACGCAAACCTTTTATGCTTGGGAGCTGCTGTTGCATTACTGAATGCCTGCGCTCCGGCTGTGAATGCTCCTGAACCTGTTTTCCCCATTCCTGAAAAGAAACAGGTGGATTGGCAGAAAATGGAGACATACGCTTTCGTACATTTCGGACTGAACACGTTCAATGATCGTGAATGGGGATATGGAGATTCCGATCCTGCTACATTCAATCCTGTCAAACTGGACTGCGAACAATGGGTGAAAACCTTTGTGGCGGCAGGGATGAAAGGAGTTATCCTTACGGCAAAACATCATGACGGATTTTGCTTGTGGCCTACGGGGCTGACCGAATACTGTATCCGTAACACGCCTTATAAAGACGGAAAAGGGGATATAGTGCGTGATCTTTCGGAAGCTTGCAAGAAGTATGGTATAAAATTCGCTGTCTATCTCTCACCGTGGGACAGGCATCAGGCCAATTATGGAACTCCGGAATATGTGGATTATTTCTATCGACAGTTGTACGAGTTGCTGACCAATTATGGCCCGGTGTTTGAAATCTGGTTTGACGGGGCCAATGGCGGTGATGGCTGGTATGGCGGAGCAAAAGATTCCCGTACCATAGACCGGAAGACTTACTATGACTATGCGCGTGCCTATGAAATGATTGACAAGTTTCAGCCGCAGGCTGTTGTATTCTCGGATGGCGGTCCCGGATGCCGCTGGGTAGGTAACGAGAATGGATTTGCCGGAGCGACAAACTGGTCTTTCTTGCGTGCCGGAGAGGTTTATCCGGGATATCCTAAGTATAGGGAACTGCAATACGGACATGCGGACGGCAATCAGTGGACGGCTGCCGAGTGTGATGTGTCTATCCGTCCGGGCTGGTTTTATCATCCGGAGGAGGACGACCGGGTGAAGACGGTGGAGCAATTGACAGACCTTTATTACCGCAGTGTGGGACATAATGCGACTTTATTGCTTAATTTCCCCGTAAACCGGGATGGATTGATTCACCCTACAGATTCGGCGAATGCTGTTGATTTTTATAAGAATGTACAGAAACAGTTGGCAAACAATCTGTTGAAAGGTGTTCTTCCGATAGTTTCCAATGAACGGGGTGGAAAATATACGGCAAAGGCGGTGACGGATGGAGAGTATGATACATATTGGGCTACGGAGGATAGCGTCACATCGGCTGTTATCGAGTTTGAATGGCCGGCCCCGCAGAAGGTAAACCGTATGCTGTTGCAGGAATACATTCCGTTGGGACAGCGTGTACAGTCCTTTGTGGTGGAATATAATAAGGAAGGGGAGTGGCTGCCTGTGAAACTGAATGAAGAGACTACTACAATCGGTTATAAACGTTTGCTTCGTTTTGAGACTGTCACTACGGACAAACTTCGCGTGAACTTTGAGAAATCACGCGCCTGCCTGTGTATCAATAATATAGAGGCTTATTATGCAGGAGAAACCCTTGATGTGTTTACAGCAAAAGCGGAGGAACTGAAAACATATCCGTTTACATTGCCGAAGGTAGATGAAGCGGAAGCCGGAAAATGTGCGGATAAAGATGCCGCCACTACTTGCTTTGTGGACGGCAATACGCTTCTGGTGGATTTAGGTACGGAACAGACTGTTTCTTCTTTCCATTATTTACCCGACCAGAGCGAGTATAACAAAGGACTGATAGCTGCCTATGAGATTTCAGTCGGCACGGAAGCCGGTGCGGTGAACCAGGTGGTGAGCAGCGGGGAATTCTCGAACATCAAGAACAATCCGATTCTCCAATCGGTCTACTTCAGTCCGGTAACAGCCAGATATGTGCTGTTGAAAGCAGTGCGGATGGTGGAAAATGACGGACCGATGGGCTTTGCCGAACTAGGAGTGCAATAACCATGCATCAATATACTCATGTACCCGTTCACGGTACAGCTACCGTATGTCAATGGGTATATGAGTATCTTGATACATGGTTACATTATTAACCGGTACACTCCTCCTGCCAGTGCTCGTATCACCCCTTTCATTTCTAATTCAAACAGTAATGCACTCATTCGGTTTACAGGTATGTTGGTGTCTATCACCAATGTGTTGATTTGTAATCCTTCCGGCATTTTGCCGAGTCGTTTTACTATTCGTTCTTCTTCCTCGCTTAAATCAGGGAACAATTCCCGTTGTACTGTTTTCTCGGTTTTGGGGCTGCTTTCCCATCCCATGGCCTTCACTAAATCTTCGGCCGATGTGATAAGCACTGCCTGGTTTTTTCTTATCAGATTGTTGCAGCCTATGGAATATTCGTCGTTGTATCGTCCCGGAAAGGCAAAACAGTCCCGGTGATAACTTTCCGCCAGTTCGGCGGTGATGAGGGCTCCCCCTTTGGCGGCGGATTCGATAACGACGGTGGCGTCACTCATACCTGCCACAATGCGGTTTCGTTTCACGAAATTCTGCCTGTCGGGATTGGTTCCGCTTGTAAATTCGGTCAGCAAACCTCCCTGTTCCAACATGCTGACGGCTGTCTTCCGATGTTCGGCAGGATAAATACGGTCCAGTCCGTGTGCCAGCACGCCTATGGTCTTGAAATGATTCTGCAGGGCGGCGCGATGCGCATGGATATCAATGCCATAAGCCAGCCCGCTCACTATCAAGGCGTTTGGGCACAACACCGACAAGTCGGCAAGGAAACGGGTGCAGATATCCTGTCCGTAGGGGGTGGCATGACGGGTTCCTACCATATTGATGACATGCAGTGCATTCAGATCGGCATTTCCCCGGTAAAATAAAGCTAGCGGAGCATCATCACATTCACGCAAACGGCCGGGATAACCTTCATCATTTAAGGTGAGGCAGCGGATATGATTTTTCTCACAGAAAGTTAGTTCCTGCTCTGCACGCCGGAAAGCTTCGGAGTTATTCAACGCAGTAATGATCTTTTCGCTTACTCCGGGGACCAGTTGTGACAGCTCTTTGCGGTGTTCGAAAACACGGGTGGCGCTTCCCAGACTGCTCACCAGTCTGAATGCGCCTGTCAGTCCCAATCCCGGTATCCGGGTCAGGGCCAGGCTGCAAATTTGTTCGTCTTGTGTCATTCGCTCAGATAGGGGGCGAAAGTCTCGTCAAATAGAGCGCTGTCCCCTAATCTGCCGTTTACCACGCATACTGATTCTACAGTGGCCTTGACAGTCACTTTCATGTCGGGCAGACGGAAAATGTCCTGATAGAACACATATTTAATACCTTCTTTTTTCAGATAGAGCTTGGACACGAATTCGTCACCGCTGCGCAGCGGAGTTTTGAACGCCATGGTGAGCCTCGCCACTACCGGGTCCACTCCTTCTTCGTGCAAGCGTGCGAAACTGATGCCCACCGATGTGAGAAACTCATGGCGCGTATGTTCCAGATAATGTTGATAGTTGGCATTGTTCACAATACCCTGCAGGTCGCATTCATAATCGCGTACCTTCATCTTCAGTTCATAAATATACTTTTCCATAAGGCAAAGGTATAAGAAAAATGTGTTACTTTGCAGATAAACTTAAAAAAAGAAACAAATGAAACTGTACGCTGCCCCTTTGCAAGGTTTTACGGAAGCCCCCTGGAGAAATCTTCATCAGGAAGTTTTTGGTGGGATAGATGCTTATTATACCCCCTTTGTGCGGATGGAGAAAGGAGAGTTCCGTAACAAGGATGTACGGGAGATCGCTTCTGAAAACAATACTGTGTCCCGGCTGATTCCCCAGCTTATCGCTTCCACTCCTGCCGAACTGGAACGGCTGGCCGGTTTGTTTATAGAGAAAGGGTACAAGGAAGCGGATATCAATATGGGTTGTCCTTTTCCCCTGATGACAGGGAAACATAAGGGTTCGGGCATTTTGCCGTATCCGGCCGAGGTGGAAGCTTTATTGAAAGAGCTGGTGCACTATCCGGAACTGGGTTTCTCCGTCAAGATGAGATTGGGATGGGAGTGTGCGGATGAATGGCGGCCGTTGTTGCCTTTGTTGAACGCTGCCCCCTTGCGGCGGATCGTTCTGCATCCTCGTATCGGGAAGCAACAGTACAAGGGAGAGGTGGACTTGGCTGCGTTCACCGCTTTCTATGAGGAGTGCGCCCATCCGTTGGTGTATAACGGTGACTTGCTGACGGTGGAAGATATCCGGAAGGTGGACGAGGAGTTTCCCCGCCTAGAGGGCGTCATGCTGGGACGCGGGTTGCTGGCCAATCCTGCTTTGGCTTGGGAATATGCAAACGGAGCCGTTTTTTCTCCCGATGAGCTGCATGAAAAGGTGAAGGCGCTTCACGCACGCCTTCTTCAATATTATGAAGCCCATTTACAGGGAGAGGCGCAATTGCTGAGTAAAATGAAGCCTTATTGGGAATACCTGCTGCCCGATGCGGACCGGAAGATAAAGAAAGCGATAAAGAAGGCTACAACGATGGATAAGTATTTGACAGCGGTGAACCAGCTGTAATGATGGAAAAGGGGCTTCGGTACATGAAAACCGGAGTGTCTCTTCAGTTCATTCAGCCGGTCTAACTGCTTGTAAAATAGGGAAGTATCCTGATAGGAGAACCTTCAGTTTCCTGTCAGTTACTTCCAGCCCATATTTTTGTTCCTACCTGTTAGATGAGAGGTGTGTCCGTCATGCCTGTATTTTAAGAAATACTTAGCTGTCTTTTCTTGGAGCATATCCTTTATCTTCCTTGTTATGCATCCTGTTGCTTCCGTAAGCATTCGGCCTCGTGCGTGTTTCTCTCCAAGTTATAATAAAGTCAAAAGCC
>OGPQ01000504.1_pt1 | contig 33393 bp, 22 predicted proteins | sample 1552971 | NCBI WGS metagenome assembly OGPQ01 (sample SAMEA2580232, study PRJEB22360) | human gut metagenome | biome: human gut; feature: human-associated habitat; material: faeces | place: Denmark | collected 2008/2010 | reverse complement strand
ATGATATGGAAGTGATTATCGCCATAGCACTTCAAATGGATACATACCAAGCCTTGTTGTTCAGACAATGGTTTATCAGTAAGGTTGTGAACCGCAAGGATTGCCAAGCAGAGCAAGTAAAACACGAGTATCCGATGATTATTGTGATGAATGGAACGATGCCAAGAGGTGCAAGTTAGAATTTCTCATTTTTTAATAAGATTCCTACACCTTTATAATATAATAGCGTACAGGAGAAACGATTTTTGTCGTTGTACCGCACCGCCACAGGAGCAAGATACTGCTGAAAAACACGAAACAAAGAATATAGAAACAGAACAAAGCATAGTTGGAAAACAAGCACGCTCCGTCTGTCGGTTATGACACCTTATTATATATAGGGGTATCTTGATGTTTTTCTTCTAAAAACTAAACACTATGAAACAATTTAAACTAAGACTTGTATTAATGTACGCTTTGTTGTCGTTGTTTGTCTGCAAGACGTTTGCTGCCAACGAGCTTATAACAGAGCAAGTGACTGTTACCATCACCAATGGCGAGTATCTGTCGGAACTGATAAAGGCGGAGGATGCTCCCCTTATCACCAACCTAAAAATTGTTGGAAACATCGACGGCACGGACATTGCTTATCTGCGTGAACTGCTGGGAGTGGGAAAGTATTACGGCATGGATAAAGAGAAAGTGAAGTCAAATTTGCATATACTTGACCTCTCTATGGCAAACATATGTGAAGGTGGAGACTATTACTGTAACTTCTCCTATAGAGGCAAAACATATCAGGCGTATACGGCCAACAACGCTATTACGGCGTATATGTTTGCTTCTTGCCATTCGTTAACTAAATTGACGCTGCCCTACAACATCACCATTATTTCTTCATATGCGTTCTACGATTGCTCGGAACTGGAGGAAATAGCACACGCAGACAAGATAACAGCAATAAAAGATCATGCCTTCATGAATTGCAGCAAACTGAAGGAATTCAAACTTCCTGAATTGGAGAAACTGGAAGAGTTTACTTTCAGCAAATGCTCGTCTCTCACGTCTTTGGAAATACCAGAAGGAATAACGTATTTGCCGCAGTCGTTTGCTAGCTATTGCAGTTCACTGAAAAACTTGAAGCTGCCAAGCACTCTGAACAAGATAATGCTGTATGCACTTTCCGGTTGCAGTTCGTTGGAAAGAATCGACTTACCTGAGACACTTGAGAGTATAATGGACAATGCATTTGCCGGTTGCACATCGCTGAAATATTTCAGATTGCCTGAGGGTATAAAAGACGTGGGTGGTTATATTATCTCTGGTTGTAAGCAGATTGAGGAGCTTCACTTGCCAAAACTTCCGTTGATAATGAGCCATTCGTTTTTTTCAGATTGTCAGGTGAAACATTTGTATGCGTATCAGGAGAGACCTCACAAGATTAATGAATACACCTTCAAGAATATCAATTACGACACATGCACGCTGCATGTACCAAAGGGCAAGCGTGAGGCTTATGCAGAAGCTTTTTACTGGCGCAATTTCGCAACTATCGTAGAAATGGACGATCCAACAGGAGTCAGCGCCACCGAAACAGTCGAACCTTTGGAGACAACTCGTTACGCTATTGACGGCACGATTGTTAAGGGTAAGAAAAAAGGTGTTAATATCATTAAGTACAATGACGGAACAACGAAGAAGGTTATTGTAAGATAGCCCGTAGCGGTTGGATGCAAAATCTGAGAACTAAAAAAAGGCAGATACGCTCTTGCGGTATCTGCCTTTTTTCGTGATTGATAGTGATGTCAGCCATGTCGCATGGCTGAGTAATTCTTCAGCTGTTTACTTGTTCAGATACTCAGCGCACATCTCTGCGCAGCGCTCGCCGTCGACACCAGCTGAGACGATGCCACCGGCATAGCCAGCGCCCTCGCCGCAGGGGAAGAGTCCCTGGATGCGCACGTGCTGCAGCGTGGTGAAGTCGCGTGTGATGCGCACGGGCGACGATGTGCGGGTCTCGGTGGCGATGAGCACAGCCTCGTTGGTGAGGAAACCGTGACTCATCTTGCCGAACTTCTTGAAGCCCTCCTGCAGACGCTTGCACACGTGCTGCGGCATCCAGAAGTGAAGTGGCGAGGATATGAGTCCGGGAGCATAGCTGCTCTTGGGCAGGTCATAGCTCAAGCGGTTGTTCACGAAGTCTGCCATGCGCTGCGCCGGAGCGGTCTGCTTCATGTTGCTCTGCTGCCAGCACGCACGCTCCAGTTCTTCCTGGAAGTGCATCACGCGCAGCGGATCGTTCTCGTCGCCGCCCACGTCCTCGGGGCGTGTCTCCACAACCATGCCCGAGTTGGACCATTGTGTGCCGCGGTTGCTGGGGCTCATGCCGTTCACCACAATCTGCTGCTTGTCGGTAGCCGCCGGAATGACGAAACCACCGGGACACATGCAGAACGAGTAGACGCCGCGTCCGTCCACCTGCGTCACGAAGCTGTACTCGGCAGCAGGCAGATACTTGCCGCGTCCGTTGCGCGAGTGGTACTGTATCTGGTCAATCAGCTGCGACGGATGCTCAAGACGCACACCGACGGCGATGCCCTTCGCCTCAATCTCTATCTTCGCCTCGGCGAGATAGCGATAGACGTCGCGAGCGGAGTGTCCCGTAGCCATGATAACCGGTCCGCGGAAGGTCTTCTCGGCTCCGGTCTGCAGGTCGACAGCCTCAACACCCACCGCCTTGTCGCCTTCGAGCAGCAGTCGGGTCATCTTGGTCTGGAAGTGAACCTCGCCGCCGCAGCGTATGATGGTGTTGCGCATGCCCTCGATAACCTGCGGCAACTTGTCGGTGCCGATATGCGGATGGGCGTCGACGAGGATAGACGTAGAGGCTCCGTGCTGGCAGAACACGTTGAGAATCTTCTCGATGCTGCCGCGCTTCTTCGAGCGGGTGTAGAGCTTGCCGTCGGAGTAGGCGCCGGCGCCGCCCTCGCCGAAACAGTAGTTGCTCTCGGGGTCTACGGTCTGCGTCTTGGTGATGTTGGCGAGGTCTACCTTGCGCTGTCGCACGTCCTTGCCGCGCTCAAGCACCACGGGGCGCAAGCCCAATTCGATGAGACGCAGCGAGGCGAAGAGTCCGCCGGGGCCCTCGCCTACCACTACCACCTGCGGCTTCTGGCTCACGTCGCCGTACTCGGTGTGTACGTACTCGGCGTCCTGCGGTATCTCGTTGATGTAGACACGCACGGTGAGGTTGATGAAGATAGTGCGCTGACGCGCGTCGATGCTACGCTTCAGCACACGCACGGCGTTGACGGTGCGTGCGTCGATGCCCTTTTCGTCGGCAATGTAGCTTATTATGTTTTGCTCGCTCGAGGCTACCACTGGTAGCACTCGTATTTGAAATTCCTGAATCATATCTATTCTTTTGTTATTTTTTTGCTTGGTTGGTGCAGTGGAGACCACTGCACCCCCAGGTAGGGTGCGTGGATATGGCAAGATGCCATATCCTCCTATTAGGGTACAAAATTACGCAAACTTATGCGATTTTCATAAGAAATGAAACGTTTTAAGAACATTTTTCGTAATTTTGCCCCCACATCCCCATAACTTTATTGTCAACGACACGGTGCTGACGCAGCCCCGACGCAGATGACGACCAAGGAGTAGCGTAAAACCTCGCTCGTAACAAAGTTCATTGTTATTATCTCAACTTGTTTGCCATTCTGGCAAAGGGAACTATCCGGCAAATAATTATTTACCCTTATATAACAAATCTCATCAACAACGACATCTAAAACAATATGGCAAAGAAACAGAATTTAAGCTACCAAGATATTGAGTCTGCCCTCACCGTCTTCAAAGAGAAAGATGTGGTGGCTGGCGAAGTAGGTTACGAAATATTGAAGGCATTCGGTAAGGGCGATGCCGACATCCGTCGCTATCGTGACGGTAAGGGTGTGTTGGCTCGCTACGACGGCTTGCTTATCAAAGGGTTGTTTGGCTATAAATCGGTATCCACCACATCATTGACGGCAACGCTGGAGGAGATGAAACAAGACCCACAGATCATCAAAGCTGCTCCGAAGATTGTGGCAGTAAGTGATGGCGAGACCATATTGGCCTATGACATGAGGGAAAAAGAGAGTTATGAGAACCCACTTAATCGCCTTTACTGCGACTTCGCCTTTTTCTACCCCTTGTGCGGTGTGGAACGGTTCACCAATATTGATGAGAGTCCTGCCGATGTGAAGGCTGCAGAGAAGTTGGCTAAACTGCACGACGAGCTACGTGCTTACAACGAGTTCAGCAGCCGCAGCGAGTTGCACGACCTCAACATTTTCATTGCACGACTCCTATTCTGTTTCTTTGCAGAGGATACTGGTATCTTTGAAGACAACCTCTTCACCGGTTCTGTGGTGCGCTACACCAAGGAGGATGGCTCTGATTTGGCTGATTATCTGGATGCAGCCTTCAACGTTATGGACGTGCGCTTGCGTAACGAAGACACTTTGAAGATAATCTCTCAATTTCCATATGTGAATGGTGGACTGTTTGCCAAGCACATACAGATACCAAAGATGGGCTTCCGCTCACGCAAAATCATTATTGAGTGTGGCGAACTGGACTGGAAGAACATCAATCCGGACATCTTCGGCTCAATGATTCAAGCGGTGGTAGACCCTAATGTGCGTGCCAATCAAGGCATGCACTATACCAGTGTACCTAACATTATGAAGGTCATCAATCCTTTATTTTTGGACGACCTTCAGGGGGCATACAACCATCTGCGTGACCAATATGAACAAAAGAAACGTCAGCATGATATAGGTGGACTCTCAGACAACCAGTTCCATAAAGATGCAAAGGCTATTCGTCGTGACTGCGAGAAGCTGTTGCTGCGCATGTCAAAGATGAAGTTCTTTGACCCTGCTTGCGGTAGTGGCAATTTCTTGATTATCACTTATAAGGCTCTCCGTATGCTCGAAATGGATATTCTGAGTCTGATGCGCCAGATTATCCCAGAGATTGACTTCTTTGACAGCTCTGTCATCCAGCTCAAGCAGTTCTATGGCATCGAGTTGCTCGACTTTCCGCATGAGGTGGCAATGCTCTCTATGTGGTTGGCAGAGCATCAGATGAACCGCAAGTTACATGACGACTTTGGTGTGAACACTCAAGCCCTGCCTCTGCACAATATCACTCAGATAGTATGTGGCAACGCGTGTCGTTTGGTTTGGGAGGAGGTATGCCCACACACTGCAGATGAAGAGGTGTTTGTGTTTGGCAATCCGCCATACTTGGGAAGTAAACTTCAATCTGCTGAGCAAAAAAAGGACATATCTATTGCATTTGGTTCGCTTAAGAATTCAAAGATACTTGACTATATCTCAATTTGGTTTTATGAAGCGTCCAAATATATTCAAGGCACAAAAGCTCAATATGCTTTTGTTAGTACAAACAGTATATGCCAAGGAGAACAAGTCGGTATTTTATGGCCTGAAATATTAAACAAGGGGCAAGAAATACGTTTTGCATACACCTCTTTTAAATGGAGTAATAATGCAAAATACAATGCAGGAGTAACAGTCATTATAATAGGTGTAGCTAATATGTCAAAAGATAAGAAAGCTATATACACAGGAGAAACGAAACTTGAAGCGTCTTTTATAAATCCATATTTATCTGCAGGTAGCAGCACCATTGTATGTAAGAACAACCAAATACCCGAAGGTTTGCCAAAGGCAACATTTGGTTCGATGCCCTACGATGGTGGAAACCTCTTGCTTGAACCAAGCGAATATAGCGAGTTTATAGCAGAATATCCCAATGACAAGAAATACATCAAACAAATATATGGCTCGGAAGAATTTATTAATGGTAAAGAGCGTTTTTGCTTTTGGATAGATGATGCAGACAAAGACGATGCTCTGAAGAATCCTATTATCGCAGGTCGGGTTGCCAAAACAAAACAGATGCGTCTTGATAGTAAAGATGGCCAGAAACTTGCAGAAAAGCCCTATCAGTTTAGGGAGCATCCCATCTTATCGGAGTGCATCATCATACCAGGTGTGTCTTCAGAAGCACGTGAATACATTCCAATGGGTTACCTTGAAGCTGGTAATGTTGTGTCAAATTTAGCCTTCGCCATCTACGATGCCAAGCTTTGGCTTTTCGGCATCCTCACCTCCCGCATGCACATGGCATGGGTGCGCACGGTAGGCGGCAGACTGAAAACCGACTACCGCTACTCCGCCCAGCTCTGCTACAACACTTTCCCCTTCCCCAAACTCACCGCCGAGAAGAAGCAAGCATTGAGCGAAGCTGCTGAAGAAGTCCTCCTTACCCGAGCTGACCATCCCGAGAAGACCTTGGCAGAGCTATATGACCCGGAGAAGATGCCTGAAGACCTGCGCAATGCCCACCATGTGCTCGACGACTTGGTGGAGAGCTGCTATCCCGGCTATCCCTTTGCCAATGACGAGGCAAGGCTGGAATGTCTCTTCAAACTCTATGAGAAGATGACGGCGAAATGAATTGGGTACGCATGCGTACCCAATTGGGACAACAAAGATAGAGTTCACACGTTATAAAAACATTGTGTACGCGCTGCGTACACAATTAAAAAAACAAAATATGAGCGACGATATAAGAAACAACATATCAGTGCCACACATACACGATACCCACTTGGATACAGAGTATGGAGAATGGTTGGAGTCACTGAAAGCACGCTACCAACAGGCAAAGGTACGAGCTGTGATCAAGGTGAATGGTGAGAAGTTGCTGTGGAAATGGCAACTTGGTCGTGAATTGGTTATGCGCAAGGCAGAGGAACGTTGGGGAAGCGGTGTGGTAGAACAACTGAGCTTTGATCTTCAGCATGCATTCCCTGACGAGAAAGGTTTTGGAAGCAGAAACCTATGGCACATGAAGCAATGGTATCTCTTCTATTCTGAAAAACTGAAATGGCCTATTTCAGAATTACAAGCTCCTGATATTCAGTTTGAAACAAAACTGAAACGGGCTGTTTCAGAATTGGAGAGCAATGTAGATGGAACACCTTTCCCTATCTTGTTCTCACTGATAGGATGGAGCCATCACGTGGAAATCATCAAGAAGACAAAGGATGTAGAAGAAGCTCTTTTCTACATTCGCAGAACGATTGAAAACGGCTGGAGTTGCAGCGCACTGAAGAACAGTATGGATGCCGATGTCTATCATAAGCATCCAGGCGCAGTGAGCAACTTTGCAGACAAGCTCCCATTGCCACAAGCTGCATTGGCGCAGGAGATAACCAAAGAGAACTATGACTTTGGCTTCCTTACACTACCCGATGGTTTCAGTGAGGCACAACTCGAAGCCGCATTGACAATACAGATGGCAGATTTCCTCTTGGAGTTGGGCAAGGGCTTTGCCTTTGTTGGTCGTCAGAAAGAGATTGTGGTGGCTGGCAGGTCACGTCGCATCGACTTGCTCTTCTATCACATCTATCTGCGTTGCTATGTGGTGGTTGAGTTAAAGGCCGTCGCATTTGAGCCTGAGTTTGCTGGCAAGCTCAATTACTATGTGGCAGCAGTAGATGAAGCCGTCAAGCGTGAAAGTGACAATCCAACCATAGGACTGCTGATTTGCAGTAATATGGATAGAACGGACGTGCAACTGGCATTCAGAGGCATCACAACGCCATTGGGAGTTGCCTCATATAATAATGTACAGATAGAAGAGATTGTGAAGCAGCTACCTACCATAGAGCAGTTGCGTGAGCGCGTTAAGCTTCTGGAGTTACAGATAAAAAATCATCAGAAAAATTCAATGGAAGAACAAGATGGAACAACCAAAGATTAACTTCGTAGACATACACTATGCTCAGCGTGGCACATCTAGTAACACCGATGAACTAGGTATGCGCGAGATGCAAGCCAAAGCATATCAATATAGAGACAAGCGATTTCTGCTGATTAAAGCCCCTCCTGCCAGTGGCAAGAGTCGTGCACTGATGTTCATAGCCCTCGACAAATTGGTGAATCAAGGCATTAAAAAGGTAGTTGTTGCCGTACCCGAAAAGAGTATTGGTCGCTCATTCCGCAACACTGACTTGAAGAAATATGGTTTCTTTGATGATTGGCGTTTAGCACCTTATTACGACTTGTGTTCCTCCACAGGCAATGAAAGCGACAAGGCTGGACGCTTTTGTGAGTTCATGCGCAAAGAAACCAAATCGAAGGTGTTGGTGTGTGCCCATGCCACACTGCGCAATGCCATGAAGGAACTGAATGATGAGGACTGGAACGACTGTCTGCTGGCTATTGACGAGTTTCACCATACCAGTGCTGATGCAAACAGCGGATTGGGCGATACAGTCCGCCGTGTGATGAACAACTCTACCGGGCATATTGTAGCCATGACAGGCAGCTATTTCCGTGGCGATGGTATTCCGGTGCTTCGTACAGAGGACGAGGCACGCTTCTATCCCGTAAGCTACAACTACTATCAGCAGCTCAATGGCTACAAGTATCTGAAGAATCTTGTGCTGGGTTATCACTTCTATAAGGGTGTATATCTCGACCATATCGGCGAGGTGCTGGACACCCATCGCAAGACCATCATCCACATTCCGAGTATCAACAGCCGCGCAAGCACCGCCAGAGGCAAATATCAGGAGGTGGAAGACATTATGAAACTTATTGGCACTGTGGTGGAGCGTGATTACAACCACGGCGGTGGCATTTATACACTGGAGACTAAGGATGGTAGACGAGTGAAACTGGCAGACCTTGTAGATGATGACCCGAAGACACGCGCTGGAGTCTACAGCTATCTCAACAAGATGAAGAAGGCTGATGATATGGACTTCATCATCGCACTGGGCACAGCCAAGGAAGGATTCGACTGGGAATGGTGCGACACCTGTCTTACCATCGGTGTGCGTGGCTCACTGACAGAAGTGGTGCAGATTATTGGACGCTGTACCCGTGACAGCAAGGGCAAAGATACTGCTCGCTTTATCAACATGATAGCCATGCCCGATGCAGACCAACCCGATGTAAAGGTGGCTGTGAACGATTTTCTGAAAGCAATCACTGCATCGTTGCTCATGGAACAGGTGATGGCACCCAGCTGGCACTTTAAGACTACGAAAGAGCCTGAGGAAGACTCGGATGACACCGTTCACACCATAGTAGTTGAGGGATTGAAGCCGCTGTCAAGTGCTAAGACCAAGCAGATTGTTGAAGAGCAGTTGGATGATCTGAAAGCAAGTATTCTGCAAGAAGACCTGGTGGTGAAGGCTATAAGCGGCAGCACCACAGCAGAGAATATCACTCAGCACCTTATCCCTAAGGTTATTCGTGAGAAATATCCTGACCTAACCGAGGGCGAGGTGGAGGAAGTGCGCCAGCGTGTATTGCTCGACACCATCATCAAAGGAAATGATATTGTGGACGACAAGGGTAATCCTATTGACATCACTGAGACATATGAAAACGAAGAAGAACGTGGAAGTGAGGGCAATAGAATGATGAAACTCGCCAATCGTTTCATAAATATCGACAAATTGAGCATCAATCTCATAGATACCATCAATCCCTTCCAGCGTGCTTATGAGGTATTGTCTAAAACAGTAGATGCGCCAACACTGAAAGTGATACAAGACACTATCGCTGAGCAGAAATTTGACATGTCTATTGACACTGCCATCATGCTGTTTAAAGGACCATTGAAAGAATGGGTAGCTGCCCATGACGGTGCTATGCCGTCTCTCAACTCTTCTGACCCTAAGGTAAAGGAATTGGCAGTGGCTTATCAGATGATTTATAATCTGAAGATTAGAAAAATGAAGGGACTGGAGTACGAACCTGAAAATAATGATTAAACATGGAGTGGCCACAAGAACTTTTAGAGCTGTTTGATGACCCCTTGTTGGATGGTGTCCGTCCCAAGGAAGCACGATTGACAGCGAATGATCGCAGGGTTAAGACCTTACTGGAGATAACAGAATGGTGCGAAGCACACGGTGGAAGACCCCCAAGTAGAAGTGGAGCAGATTTGAAAGAAAAACAGTTTGCACGAAATTTGGTTGCATTGCGTCGTGATGCTGTAGATATGCTTGAACCATATGATAGACTTGGTATTCTTAAAATGTAATAAACGTTATGGATATAGATAAGGAACTAGAAGAATTGTTCAACGACCCTTTGCTCGATATTAGCGAAAAAGAGACGTCGTTATTCGATATACCTGAAGATATGCAGAAAGTTCAGGCTGGGAGAACTCAGCCTGACCACTATGCTCAGCGCAAGGTGTGTGAGGATTTTGCTGCCTTTCAGTCTGGCTTCTTGAAGGTTCATCAAGAACTAAAAGAGGGAAAGAGAAGTCTTGTCAAGACATCAAAGACCGACAATATGCTACAAGGTGCTTACTATGTAGTAGATGGACAACTGCTTTATCTCGCCAGCATCGGTGAACAAATGACAGCATCAAATGGCACCAAGGATGGACGCACACGCTGTATCTTTGAGAATGGTACTGAAACTGACATACTATTGCAAACCTTGCGTAAGAATGTGATGGCAAGCGGTTACGCAATAACAGCAACACAGAAAGAGGTGGATAATGTATTCAAAGATTCTGATGGTGTGGAAGATGGTGACAAAGTAACTGGTTACATCTATATTCTCAGTTCGTTGTCTAATAATCCAGAGATTAGAAAGTACGACAACCTCTATAAGATAGGTTTCACCATCAATTCCGTGGAAGAGCGCGTTGCGAATGCTGCCAATGAGCCTACCTATCTCATGGCTCCAGTAAAAGTGGAGGCAAGCTATAAGATTGTGAACATGAATAGTCATGTCTTTGAAACGCTTGTCCACCAAGTGCTTGATGCGGTACAGCTCCAGCTTACAGTTACGGATAATGACGGAAATGTACATCATCCTCAAGAATGGTATGTTGTGCCGTTGCCTGTCGTCAACACTATCATTGAGAAGATTGTGGATGGCTCCATCACAAAGTACACCTACAATCCAGCACTCCAGTGCTTAGAAAAACGCATTGTGAAGGCTGAGTCTACTTTTGACACCATAGGCATGAAGGTGCTGTCATTGATTATCAAGAAGTGTTACTTCGATGATATTATGAGTGGCGAGAAGAAGATTGAATATCGTGAGCTCAAGCAGCCCACTTTGAAAAAATACACCTTCATAGATGAAAGCGATGGTAAACGATATCTCAAGCGTTACGATGCCCTACGCTTGTTCGTGGGTTACAACAAAGACCGTGAGAGTGCGCTGGTGCAAGTGGTTGATACAACGTATGACAAAGAACATAGCGTGGTAGAGTATCATTTGGGTTCAATACTTGAACATGTTAAGCCATAAAACGCATTAGTCAGCCATGGCGTAATCGGCACCGTGGTCGTTCCTCACCTTTGTCGTGGCAGGCTTCACACAGCAACTTTATTGCCACGCTGTTATAATAAATGGCAGACAGTTAGAAGATTATGGACTATCCTCCAGCTATCTGCCAGCCATCCACCGTTGGCAAGGTCTACCTTGCGCTGGCGCACGTCCTTGCCGCGCCCTCCTCCTATTAGGGTACAAAATTACGCAAACTTATGCGATTTTCATAAGAAATGAAACGTTTTAAGAACATTTTTCGTAATTTTGCCCCCACATCCCCATAACTTTATTGTCAACGACACGGTGCTGACGCAGCCCCGACGCAGATGACGACCAAGGAGTAGCGTAAAACCTCGCTCGTAAAGAGGACCCCGACGCACGCCAGTCGCACCGCGCATCAAGCCACGCCCGCATCGAAACACAAGCGTCTCCCTGGTATGGAGACATTAACCACAGAACAAAAAGAAATGAAAGTATTGAAGTTTGGCGGAACCTCAGTGGGTTCCGTAGAGAGTATTCTCAGCCTTAAGGCTATCGTAGAGAAAGAGGCGCAGAAGCAGCCTATCATCGTCGTAGTGAGCGCGCTGGGCGGCATCACCGACAAGCTCATCGCCACATCCGTGCTCGCACAGAAGGGCGACGAGACGTGGAAGGACGAGTTTCAGGCTATGGTGGAACGCCACCACAAGATGATAGACACTATCATCACCGACCCGCGCAAACGCGAACAACTCTTCAACATCGTCGACTCGCTCTTCGAGCAGTTGCGTTCCATCTACTTCGGCGTGTACCTCATACACGACCTCTCGAAGAAGACGCAGGACGCCATCGTGAGCTACGGCGAGCGTCTCAGCTCGAACATCGTGGCTACACTGGTGCAGGGCGCAAAGTGGTACGACTCTCGCGAGTTCATCAAGACCGTGCGCAAGAATCATAAGAACACTCTCGACTCCGAACTGACCAACCGCCTCGTGCGTCGCACCTTCAGCGACCTGCAGCGCATTTCGCTTGTTCCTGGTTTTATAAGCAAAGACCGCGACACCGACGAGATTACGAACCTCGGTCGTGGCGGATCAGACTATACAGCTGCCATCATCGCCGCAGCACTCGACGCCGAAATTCTTGAGATCTGGACCGACGTAGACGGCTTCATGACCGCCGACCCGCGCGTCATAAAGACCGCCTACACCATTAAGGAGCTGAGCTACATCGAGGCGATGGAGCTTTGCAACTTCGGTGCGAAGGTAGTATATCCGCCTACTATCTACCCCGTCTGCGTGAAGAACATTCCTATCCGCGTGAAGAACACGTTCAACCCCGACGGCGAGGGCAGCATCATCAAGCAGAAGGTGGCTAACAACGACAAGCCCATCAAGGGTATATCGAGCATCAACGGCACAACGCTCATCACCGTAGCGGGTCTGTCGATGGTGGGTGTGATCGGTGTGAACCGCCGCATCTTCACCGCCCTGGCAGACAACGGCATCAGCGTGTTCATGGTGTCGCAGGCTTCGTCAGAGAACTCTACGTCTATCGGCGTGCGCGACCAGGACGCCAAGGAGGCTGTAGAGGTGCTCAACGGCGAGTTTGCGAAGGAGATAGAGACGGGCGCCATGTACCCCATGCACGCCGAGAACGGACTGGCTACCATCGCCGTCGTAGGCGAGAACATGAAGAACACACCGGGCATCGCCGGCAAGCTCTTCGGCACACTCGGCAGAGCCGGCATCAGCATGATAGCGTGTGCGCAGGGTGCGCCGCAGACCAACATCTCGTTCGTCGTTAAGAGCGAACATCTGCGCAAGGCGCTCAATGCCATTCACGACTCGTTCTTCCTGTCTGAATACAAGGTGCTCAACCTCTTTGTTTGCGGCGTGGGCACTGTGGGCGGACAGTTGCTCGAACAGATTCACAATCAGTATGAGGAGCTGAAGCGCACAAAGCGTCTGAAGCTGAACGTGGTGGGCATAGCCACATCGAAGAAGGCACTCTTCAACAGCGACGGCATCGACCTCGCCAACTATCGCGAGCTGCTCGCAGACGCTCCTGAGAGCAACGAGAAGAAACTGCGCGACGCCATTATAGAAATGAACTGCTTCAACAGCGTGTTCGTCGACTGCACGGCGAGCAAGGAGGTGGCAGAGATTTACCAGCCGCTGCTGGAGCACAACATATCGGTGATTGCGGCGAACAAGATAGCCGCATCGTCGTCGTACGAGAAGTATGCACGCCTGAAGGAGACGGCGCTGGCACGCGGCGTGTTCTTCCGCTACGAGACCAACGTGGGCGCCGGCCTGCCTATCATCGGCACCATCAACGACCTGCGCAACTCGGGCGACGTGATTCTGAAGATAGAGGCGGTGCTCTCGGGCACGCTCAACTTCATCTTCAACGAGATCTCGGCTGACGTGACGCTCTCTGAGGCTGTGCGCCGCGCTAAGGAGCAGGGCTACAGCGAACCCGACCCGCGCATCGACCTCTCGGGCAAGGACGTGATACGCAAGCTCGTCATCCTGGCGCGCGAAGCCGGTTACAAGGTAGAGAAGACCGACGTGGAGGCACACCTCTTCATACCCGACGAGTTCTTCGAGGGCAGCATAGACGAGTTCTGGAAGAACCTACCGAAGCTCGACGCCGACTTCGAGGCTCGACGCAAACAGCTCGACGCCGAAGGCAAGCGCTGGCGCTTCGTGGCTACGTTCGACCACGGCAAACTGTCGGTGGCACTGAAGGAGGTGGACCGCACCCACCCGTTCTACAACCTGCAGGGCAGCAACAACATTGTGGCGCTCACAACCGAACGCTACCGCGAGTATCCGATGCTCATCCAGGGCTACGGAGCGGGCGCAAGCGTGACGGCGGCTGGCGTATTCGCCAACATCATGTCGATTGCAAACATATAAAATGGGCGAAACACTTGTCAGAATAAAATGAAAGTATTAACTTTGCATTAGAAAACAAAAACAGACACTCAACCCATAGGGGCGCGCCACGTTCGATCGGGATACTCATCAATAAAAAAATCGAAACCGAGAAGACTTCTTTTGCCAATGGCGGGCCATATAAAACCTCAGTGGACTAAGCTGCAAAGCCGGTGGATTACAAAGGCGGAGAGCTCTCAAATCTTGTATACTCGGAGTTTCATCACATCACTGGGCGTCCCTTTTTAATATACAGGAGATTACGACACATGTTGGCGCAGTCTCCTTTTTTTTTATAAATCACGTTAAATAGGATACACACACACACTGTAGTCGGATAAAATTAAGTAACTTTGTAATTGTAGAATACAACTTGCGCCAATGGTATACGAAAGCAAACACATACTGACTCCATCGCAGTCGATACAGAAGTCGTATCTGAGACAACCCACCGACATGGGCGAGCTGGAAAATTTCCGTTGCCAGCTCGAGATACTCCTAAACGAGCTGAACCCAACCGACCCAGAAGAGAGCAACAAGGGACGTGTTAAAACGTTTCTTGAGCAGACCTTATGGCCTTCAACGACATACGAGATTAATGCGTCGGAAAAAACCGACCTTACCATAAAGGACAAGAACATCGGACGCAATGTGGTACTTTTCGAGTTCAAGAAAGTGAATAGCGCGGAAATGGTAACAAAAGACAATCTTGTAAAGAAAGCCATGTTCGAGCTTGTACTTTATTATATACTTGAAGAACACGAAAAGAAAAACACAAGTATAAAGCACCTCGTCATATCCGACGGGTACAAATATTTTATTTTCGAGAAAGCCGAGTTTTGGGAACTATTCGGCAAGGACCGGAAACTGGTAAGCGAGATAAAATCGTCGGAGAACACGGCAAACGAGAAGAGAGAGTATATCTACAACCAGATAATAAGGCCGAAAGTAGAGGCTGTAAAAGACAAACTTTCGTTCACTTTCGTCGATTTGGAAACAATCGCTAAAGAAACTTCTGCTGCCGACATCATTGCAAAGCCACGTTTCAAGGCTTTATTCAAGCTGTTCTCCCCTATCCACCTACAGAAACTGCCGTTTGCTGAAGACCATAACACCCTCAACAGAAAGTTCTATACCGAATTGTTGTACATAATGGGACTTGAGGAGCGTGGCGAAAAGCACCAAATACAACGCCTCGAAGCGAAGAAACGGCAAGCCTACTCCGTGTTCGAACAAGCATACGCCCTACTTGCCGACTACGACATTACGACAGACAAGGTAACGGGTAGAGAAATCGACGCACGTTTTGAGACAGCTCTCGGCTTGGTGATAGTGTGGATAAACCGCACACTATTCATGAAGCTTCTTGAGTCGCAACTGATAGCCTTCAACGGAAGCAAGAGAAAATATGCATTCTTCGACAAACTCACCGACTTTGCACTGATGCACTACCTGTTCTGCAAAGTGATGGCAATACCCGAGGCAGAACGCTCTGACGAGATGCGAGCCAAATTCGGAGAGGTTCCATATCTTAACAGCTCGCTTTTTGAGCTTACCGACATCGAGCAGAAATACTTCCCTATAAGCAGTCTGCGCGACAGCGAAGTGGCTGTTATGAAGAACACCTGTCTGAAGGACAATAAGGGGAAGACACTGACTGGCAGAATACACATACTCGACTATCTGAAGAGGTTTCTCGACAGCTACGACTTCGGTGCAGATACAGGCGAGAGCGGAAAGACAATAATAAACGCTTCGGTGCTCGGACTCATCTTCGAGAAGATAAACGGCTACAAGGACGGCTCGTTCTTCACGCCAGGATACATCACGTCATACCTGTGCCGCGAGACGCTGCGCCGCTGCGTGACAGACAAATACAACCAAACGTATGCCACACAATACGCCTCGTTCGACGAGCTCGCCGAAGACTTCGACCCTACCGACAAGACGCGACGCGACGAGGTGAACAGCCTTATCAACAACATACGCATCTGCGACCCTGCGGTCGGCAGCGGCCACTTCATCGTGTCGGCTCTCAACGAACTGATAGCCATAAAATGGGAGCTGAAGGTGCTGAAGACCATCGACGGCAAGCGTTTCAAATATCGCGTAGACGTAGAGGACGACGAACTGGTTGTGACCGATGCCGACGGCGAGCTGCGCTACAACCCGAACGACAGCGAGAGCCAATTGGTTCAGGAGACACTTTTCGAGGAGAAACGCACAATCATCGAGAATTGCCTTTTCGGTGTGGACATAAACCCCAACAGTGCAGAGATATGCCAGCTACGCTTGTGGATAGAACTGCTGAAAAACGCCTATTACATAAAGGGCAACGACGGCAAGCGCCATCTGCAGACGCTGCCAAACATCGACATAAACATAAAGTGCGGCAACTCGTTGGTGATGAAATACCCATTGGATGCCCCTATTGACCATGTGCTAAGAGGAGCAAACGTCACCATAGGCGACTACAAGAATCATGTGGCTCACTACAAGAACAGTCCGTCGAAAGAGAATAAGCACATCGTTGAGCACGACATCTGGATGATAAAATCGAAGCTCAACGAAGGCTACGACAAAGACAGCGACAAATACAAGAAATGGGTGAAGGTATGCTCCGACATTCTCTTGCTCGACAACTCGCTCTTTCCGCCTGAGGAAGCCGAGAGCAAACGGCTCTCCGACTTACGCAAGCAGGAAGAGAAGCTTCGTATTTCATTAGAAGAGGCTTCGACACGCTATGCCCATTTGGGAGCATTTGAATGGCGTTATGAGTTTCCGGAAACACTGAACGAGAAAGGCGAGTTCATAGGCTTCGACTGCATAATAGGCAATCCACCTTACGGCGTATCCATAAAAGACGGATACCGCAAAACCGTGGAAGAAAAGTACGAGCACATGCCCGACTACGAAATATACTACTATTTCATAGCCTTAGGACAAGAGTTGCTGAAAGACAACGGATATTTGGCGTATATCATTCCGAATACGTGGCTATTCAATGTCAATGCAAAAGAATATCGTAAAGACATATTCAACAATTGGAGCATTGTGGAACTGCTGGATTGTACAAATTTTCAAATATTTGAGGCAGCAACAGTTCGCAACTCTGTTATTACCCTACAGAAATCAGCAAATCAGCAAAATAATATCGGTTATAGAAACACGCGCAATCTTTCGGACGAAACGGAAGGCAAGAAATCGTCGGGAAAGGATTATTTCACGGAATTGACACGACGTAAAAGACTCGTTGTTGACAAATCAGAACTGATTGATAAATTCTCACAAAACTGGGGACTTGCGCTGTACCTGACAAAGCAGGAAAAAGGCATTGTGTCAAAAATCAACTCGTTGCCAAGACGACTGAACGAGTTCTTTGACGTATCACAAGGATATATACCATACCGCCTAAAAGATCTTGAGAAAAACTTTGGCAAAGAAGAAGCCAAAATAATAAAAGAAGAACAAAGATGGCATTCAGACACGAAACTCAACGATAGTTACGAACTTGAAATAAAAGGAGAGAATATAACAAAATACAAATGTACTCCAAGCAATGTGTACGTTAAATATGGCAAACACGTTGGTACATATGTTGATATGAAATATTTCAGTTCTCCTCGTTTGCTCGTTCGTGAAATCATCAATCCGTTGATGGCTTGCTACGCTGAAGATACATACATCAACGACCCTGGAATAATAGACGTAATAAAGAATGAAGACAACAACGTCTATTCATTCAAGACATTATGGGGGATACTGAACAGCCGACTGGCTACATTTTTCCTTCTCCGCTTCGCTCCCAAGGCGAGCAAAGGAACATTCCCCAAAGTACTGATAACAGACATAAACAATTTTCCTCTACCGGAAATAGATGATGAAAACAATAAATATTTCTCAGAAATAGAGACATGTTACGATAGAATATTCGCAAAAGACAGAGAACCAGATTCTGACAAAATGTTCGTAAAAGAAAATGAATGGCAAATCGACTATTGGGTATTCAAACTGTATGGCATCACTTCGGAAGAGGACATAGACCTCGTGTATCCCGACTTCTACAAGCTAAAGCCTGCAGATTTCGACATCGAATGAAAATAATGCAACAATAAAAACAAGCAACAAGTACAAACAATATAAACATAAACAAAGTATATATGTTTTCTGGTATAGTAGAAGAAATGGCTACGGTCGTAGCCATCAAGAACGACAAAGAGAATGTTGACTTCACGCTGACATGCTCGTTCACTGGCGAACTGAAGATAGACCAAAGCGTGGCGCACAACGGCGTATGCCTCACAGTGGTGGCGATAGACGGTAATAGTTACACCGTAACGGCAATGAAAGAAACGCTCGACCGCTCTAACCTCGGACTGCTAAAGGTTGGCGACCGTGTCAACGTGGAGCGCTCAATGCTGATGAACGGACGGCTCGACGGCCATATAGTGCAAGGACACGTTGACGGCACAGCCGAATGTGTTGACATGCGCGATGCCGACGGATCGACATACTACACCTTCGAGTACAAGTTCGACCGCGAGATGGCGGAGCGCGGCTACTTCACAGTAGACAAAGGCTCGGTAACGGTGAACGGCGTGTCGCTCACCGTTTGCAACCCTACTGAGAACACGTTCACAGTGGCTATCATCCCGTACACTCACGACAACACAAACTTCTGCGACATCAAGGTGGGCAGCCGTGTGAACATCGAGTTCGACATACTCGGCAAGTATATAGCACGCTTGCAGCAGCTGAAGTAAAACTGAAGGATGCGTAGGCTACGGCAGGAACTGAAAGTCAGCGGCGCATAGCGGAAAGCTAATGCCGTAGCCTCCTACAAAATTAAGGCTTTTTAAGAACCATCAGACTAAACCTTTCGCCCCAAAGGTACATCAAACGGATATAGAGAGATTATAAAAGAATAATGAATTATTAAAAGACTATTTAATTATGAAGAAGATTGGGATGACTTGTCTGGCAGGACTTTTCCTGCTGTCGCTGTCAACCGAATGTGCGGCTAAGCAGTGGTCGTTGAGAGACTGTATCGACTACGCCTTGGCTAACAACATCCAGTTGCAGAAAGCAAAGATAAAGGAGTATTCCGCCCTCGAAGACGTGAAGCAGAGCCAAGCGGCGCTGCTGCCGTCGCTCAACCTGTCTACATCGCAGAACGTAAGCTACACGCCGTGGCCTCAGCAAGGCAGAGCTACGGTGGCGGACGGCTACGTGCAGTCGAGCGTGGACAAGGTTTACTACAACGGATCGTACTCGCTCTCGGGCAACTGGACGGTGTGGAACGGCAACAAGAACCGCAACAACGTGAAGTTGAACAAGGTGGCTGCCGAGCAGGCACGACTCGACTCGGCTACCACAGCCAACAACGTGCTCGAGCAGATTGCGCAGCTCTACGTGCAGATACTCTACTCGAACGAGGCTATCGCCGTGACGAAGGAAAGTCTGAAGACGAGCCAGACCAACGAGCAGCGCGGCAAGACAATGGTAGAGGTGGGCAAGATGAGCAAGGCAGACCTGGCGCAGCTCACGGCGCAGCGTGCGCAGGACGAGTATGCCATCGTTGAAGCCGAGAGCAACCTGCGCAACTACAAGCGCCAGCTGAAGGAACTGCTGCAGATTACAAGCGACGAGGAGTTTGACGTCGCCGTACCTTCTACCACAGACGACATGGCGCTTGAGGCTGTGCCGGCGCTGAACGACGTGTATGCGGCTTCGCTCGAACAACGACCGGAGATAAAGAACGCAAAGCTCGGCATAGAGAGCAGCGACCTCGGCATAAAGGTGGCTAAGGCGGGCAGAATGCCGACCGTAAGCCTCAACGCCGGCGTTACGACCTCTACTTCGTCAATGAGCGACAACGCGTGGGGCACGCAGATGAAAAACAACTTCAGCTTGGGCGGCGGAGTAACGGTGAGCATACCGCTCTTTGACAACCGACAGACTAAGACTGCCATAAACAAGGCGAAGCTGCAGAAGCAGAGCTACCTGCTCGACTTGCAGGACAAGCAGACTACGTTCTACTCTACCATCGAGAACTACTGGCTGCAGGCTGTGACGAACCAAAACAAGTTCAAGGCGGCGCGCGTTTCTACAGAGAGTGCGCAGGCAAGCTACGAGCTTCTCTCTGAGCAGTTCAAGCAGGGTCTGAAGAACACCGTAGAACTGATGACGGGCAAGACGAATCTTCTGCAGGCGCAGCAGAACGAACTGCAGAGCAAGTATCTCGCGATACTCAACCTCAACATGCTGGAATTCTATCAGACGGGAAACATTAAGTAAAAGTAAAATAATTAGAGAGTAAATATGAATAAGAAAAAGACATTGGTGATAGTGGCGGTTGCCGCTATCGCCGCACTCGCCGTATGGCTATTGTCGGGCGGCAAGAAGGAAGAAAAGATTACGTTTGACACGGCTGCCGTTGCGCCGGCAAACATCATGAACAGCATCACCGCTACCGGTACAATCGAACCGGTAACGTCGGTTACGGTGGGTACGCAGGTGAGCGGCATCGTAAGCAAGCTCTTCGTCGACTACAATTCGGTAGTGAAGAAGGGACAGGTGATTGCGGAGCTCGACAAGACAAACCTTATGAGTCAGCTCAACACGGCAAAGACGCAGTTGGCTACGGCACAGAGCCAGCTCAACTACCAGACAGCCAACTACAAACGCTACAAGACACTTTTCGAGAAGGGACTCGTGGCTGCCGACGATTTCGACAACGCGAAACTCTCGTACACGCAGGCTAAGGAGCAGGTGGCTTCGGCTAAAGAGGAGGTGCAGCGCGCACAGACCAATCTCGGCTATGCCACTATCACCTCGCCTATCGACGGCGTTGTGCTCTCGAAGTCGGTTGAGGAGGGACAGACCGTTGCGGCAAGCTTCTCTACGCCAGAGCTGTTCACCATCGCGCAGGACCTCACCAACATGCAGGTAGTGGCAGATGTTGACGAGGCTGACATAGGCGACGTGAAGGAGGGCGAGCGCGTGACGTTCACCGTAGACGCTTACCCCGACGACACATTCGAGGGCGAGGTGAAGCAGGTGCGCCAGGAGGCTACCACGACGAACAACGTCGTGACGTACGAGGTGGTTATCTCTGCGCCGAACGCCGACCTGAAGCTGAAGCCGGGCCTCACCGCCAACGTCACAATCTACACAGCCGAGCGCAAGGGTGTGCTCTCCGTGCCGTCGAAGGCGCTGCGCTTCACTCCGCAGAAGGAGACCGTGGGCAAGATGAAGATTGTGGACGCAGCGAACGCCAAGAACAAGGTGTGGACCATCGAGGGCAACTCTATCGTGGCGCACAAGGTGAACATCGGCATGACCGACGGCACGAACACGCAGATTGTGGGTGGCATAGCCGAGGGCACAAAGGTCGTTACCGGACTCAACGTGATGGGCGGCGAAGAGGAGAAGCCGATGGAGGCTCAAGGCGAGAGCAGTCCGTTCGCTCCAGGCCCTCCGGGAAAGAACAAGAAGAAGTAAACAGCGTTTAAAGGTTAGGGCACGAGCCATCGGCGGCGTTCGCCGCACACCCTAACTCTACACAATAAACATTACGAACTATGGACGAAAAGAAAGTAGTAATAGAACTCGACAACGTGAAGCGCGACTTCCTCGTGGGCGACGAGACAGTGCATGCGCTGCGCGGTGTGTCGTTCAAGATATACGAGGGCGAGTTTGTCACTATCATGGGCAAATCGGGTTCGGGCAAGTCGACGCTGCTCAATCAGCTCGGATGCCTCGACACGCCTTCATCGGGCGAATACTATCTCGACGGAGTGTCGGTGCGCAAGATGTCGAAGTCGCAGCGCGCCGTACTTCGCAACCGCAAGATCGGCTTCATCTTCCAGAATTATAACCTGTTGCCGAAGACGACGAGCGTGGAGAACGTGGAGCTGCCGCTGATGTACAATGCCGCAATCGGAGCTAAGGAGCGCGAGGAGCGCGCTGTGAAAGCGCTGCAGGCTGTGGGCTTGGGCGAGCGCCTCTACCACAAGTCGAACCAGATGTCGGGCGGACAGATGCAGCGTGTGGCGATAGCACGCGCACTGGTGAACGACCCTGCCGTGATTCTTGCCGACGAGGCAACGGGAAACCTCGACACACGCACCTCGTTCGAGATTCTCATTCTCTTCCAGAAGCTGCACGCTACAGGCCGAACCATCATCTTCGTGACGCACAACCCCGACATAGCCAACTACTCCTCGCGCAACATCATGCTGCGCGACGGACATGTGATAAGCGACGAGTACAACACCAATATCCTCTCGGCTGAGGAAGGACTGGCGGCGCTGCCGGCAAGCTCCGACGAATGAAGCCTCAGGAACGGCTCTGACGAATGAAAATGACAAAAAGCGGTGGCTGCGCCTGTAGCCGCCAAAACACAACAAGATTATGAATTATAGCAATCTTTTCAAAATAGCCCTTCGCGCCATTGCAGCTAACAAGTTGCGCTCGTTCCTCACAGCGCTTGGCATCATCATCGGTGTGGCGTCGGTCATCACGATGCTCGCCATCGGCCAGGGATCGAAGCGTAGCATTCAGGCGAACATCGCCGAGATGGGCTCAAACATGATAATGATTAGTCCGGGAGCCGACCGCGGTCCGGGCGGTGTGCGCCAGGACCCATCGGCGATGGAGACGCTGAAGCTCAACGACTACAACTCCATCAAGGACGAGTGCCACTTCATCAAAGGCATCAGCCCCACGGTGAACAGTAGCGGACAGTGGATATACGGCAACAATAACACGCCGTCGTCTATCTACGGCGTGAACCAAGACTATCTCGAAATAAGACAACTCTCTGTGAGTGAGGGAGAAATGTTCACAGACGCCGACATCAAGTCGAGTGCGAAGGTGTGCATACTGGGCCAGACCGTGGTAGACAATCTGTTCCCCGACGGGTCGGACCCCGTAGGCAAGGTGGTGCGCTTCAACGCAATACCGTTCCGCGTGGTGGGCGTGCTGAAGAAGAAGGGTTACAACTCGATGGGCATGGACCAGGACGACCTCGTGCTTGCGCCATACACAACGGTGATGAAACGCATCAAGGCACAGACGTTCCTCGGCGGAATAACCTGCTCGGCAATAACCGAAGACCTCACGTCGAAGGCTATCGACGAGATAACCGACGTGCTGCGCCGCAACCATAAGCTGAAGGAGGCGACCGACGTGCAGGAAGCTGATGACGACGACTTCAACATACGCTCGCAGGAGGAGCTGGCAAGCATGATGAACTCTACAACCGACATGATGACCATTCTGCTCGGTTGCGTGGCTGGCATCTCGCTCATCGTAGGCGGCATCGGCATCATGAACATCATGTACGTAAGCGTTACGGAGCGCACACGCGAGATAGGTCTGCGCATGAGTGTAGGCGCTCGTGGCGTTGACATCCTCAGCCAGTTTCTCATCGAGGCTATCCTGCTCAGCGTCACCGGCGGACTGATTGGCGTGGGACTGGGCATAGGAGCCTCCTACGCCGTGAAGCTGCTTGCCCACTGGCCTATCTACATTCAGCCGTGGAGCATCATCATGAGCTTCGCTGTCTGCACCTTCACAGGTGTGTTCTTCGGCTGGTATCCGGCTAAGAAGGCTGCACAGCTCGACCCTATCGAGGCGATACGCTACGAGTAAAAAAAGAGCGTAGCTACAGAATTGACCATGATAACAACATAAGGCTGGAAGATAGGCTGGAAGATAAACCTTGTTCAGGGCTTATCTGCCAGCCATCTCCCAGCCTTTATCATCTTCACATACAGCCGATTATACGGATGCTGGAAGATATGGTAGATTTTTTCGCTATACAAACTTTATGTATAGCTATTGTATTACTTTGTCAGGAATTTCTTTCCGTTCACTATTATCACTCCGTGAGCGCCCTGCCCTACTCGCTGTCCGCTGATATTATAGCGAACGGCGTCGGCAGGAATTTCGCCTTCGACAGACACGCCATTGACATACGTCATCGGACTTAACACGATATCCTTCACAACACTGCCCTTTATCTCTATAGGCTGACTCTCGTAGTAGCTGTAATAGCCGTCTGCCCAAGCGGTGAGCTGATAAGTGAGGTCGGTTCTGCCGACATTTATACTGTAGTAGCCCGACTCGTCGCTTGTGCCTTCATAGACAGCTTCAGAACTGCGAAGGTTTACAGTGGCGCCCTTCACCGGCTTGCCGTTGCAGGTGACCCTGCCTGAGAGCATCGAACGTATGGTTTTGCCCGAAGCGAGGTCTACCTCGTAGATGCGTAGCCAGGGTCCGTCGGTGGCTGTAGTCTGGCGCACAACAATCTTGAAGTAGCGTATGTCTGCCGGCTCGCCGAGAACCTTACGAAACTCCGACTTAAGCGGAGCTGAGTCGTCGCTGCAGAGCAGAGTCCAGTTGCTGTTGTCGGTAGACCCGTATATATCGTATGCCTTGATGTAGCGCGTAGGATCGTCGCCCATCTTGAACTGGAAGCCGCCGACGCTATTGACCGTCTGCATATCCACAACGAGTGTGTGAGGCAATGTTGCCGAACCTCCCCTCCACTGCGGATGCCAGTAGGTGTTATCGTCGCCGTCTACAATCTGCTGAGCACGTCCGTTGGTGCCCTCGCCGGATGTCTCCTCACTCGACTTCTCTATCACCGTCCAGCCTTTCTTGTCTAAGAGGTTCTGCGTAAAGAGTTCGTCTTCCGTAGCACGGTCAATCTCTTTCTGTATGGCCTGACGAACACGAAGGTCGAGCGGAGCGATGTCGATGGTGTCCACCACGGTGTTGTCGGTAGCAAGAGCTACGGTAGAAGCGGTCTGCTTTGTAGAGGTGTAACCGCCTGACTGCATGAAAAACGTGCGATCGGAAGCCTTGTCGGTAGCGCCCTGTCCGTAGTCGGCACGAGCTCCAGCCTCGTTGCCGCCGTCGGTATGTCCGAAGCCGACGCTGTTGAAGTTGTACCACTTGCCTGTAGAGCGAGAGCGTCCGTAACCGTTGCGATAGTATGCCTTGCGAGAAGCCTGTCCGTTAGCCCATACATAGTTCTCGAGGAACGAATACCATGAACTGAAATATGTAGACGAGTTGCGTTTGCGCACTGTAGCCATATACTGCCAGCCTTTGCCGTCCAAAGCGTTGAACCATGTAGAGACAAGCATGTTGTGCTGCTCGTGAACTACGGTCTTGCCGTTCTCAATGGTGGTGTACGACGTCGTTTCGGGTCGGCAGTTGGTGATGAACTGCACGTAGGTACCAGGTGTCCAGTAGTTGCCGCGGCGATAGGTCTGCACACCGGTGCCCTCATTGCCAAAACAGTTCACCGTTGTCTTCTCGTCCCAATCGACAGCACCGGCACGCAGATGCTCCGGCAGATTGGGGTCTTCGTCGGTCGATCCGTCGTCCCACATCGAGAAGAGTACGTCGTGACGAGCTTCGCCGTCGACGTAGCCGTTCATCTGTATTCCCATATAGCCGTTGAGCGCACCTATTGCCTCGGCGTATGTGCCAACGAGGTCTGACTCCGCAGGTATCATTATCTCCTCGAACAGCCAGTCGTAGCCGTCGCCGGAAGGAGCGCCAGCCGCTGTAGTATGCCAGTTGTTGAGATGAACGGACGGCGACGACAGATAGTTGGCGGCGTAGGATGCTTCGCTGGAAGATGTAGAAAACTTAAAACGGCTGATGTTGTTTATAGCGTTGTTGCCGGAGAGACACTCCAGTTTATAGCGATAATAAGCTGAGCGTGTGAAGGTTATGTCGCCCATACCAACTTCTACTTCACCTCCAAGAAGCGGACCTTTCGCACTGAACTCCTTTGTATAAAGAGGTGTGGCAGGCGAATTAGGGTCGGAAACAGTAAGGCGGAAGCGCACAGTCTGCAACGCCTTGATGTTAAGTTTCAAAGTGTTTGAAACGGTTGCTACAGGATGATGGAAATAATAGACGGCACAAACGGAGGTTGAGGTCCAGGCAGAAAGCGTGTTATTCATCTGCGGCCGACCGCTGGAGTTGAGCGCTTCGCCAGGCATATTGATGCCCGATGCACCTACCGTTCCGTCGGTTGTCTCTACATAACCATGTGCGGCAGACAGCTCCGTCTCAACGGCATGTACATACAAACTGAGCGCCGGCACGAAAAGTGCGACGCTCAGTAATAGTCTTGGGAATATATTCATTATCAATCTTTTATATTATTTGATCCCTCTGTTGTTGAGCGCATCGCTATAGCGCTTTGCGTTCTGCATGTGGTCTGTATATGTACGTGCAAAGTTGTGGGTTCCGCTGAAGTCTTCCTTGGCACACATATATAGATAGTCGTGCTGCACATGATTGAGCACAGCATCGATGCCTGCTATAGACGGGATGCGGATTGGTCCGGGCGGCAGTCCTGGGTTGCGGTAGGTGTTATACGGACTCTTTATGTAGAGCAGATTATTGTAGATGCGCTTCAAGTCGAAACGTTTCCATGCGAACTTGATTGTAGGGTCGGCCTGCAACGGCATTCCTTCCGGATACTCGGCGTTGCGTAGCATAAGGCGGTTGTAGTACATGCCGGCTACCATCGGCTTCTCGCCATTGTTGGCTGTCTCCTCGTCGACGATGCTGGCAAGCGTAGTCACCTCAATCGGCGTGAGTTTCATAGCCTGTGCTTTCTTTGTGCGTTCGGTGTTCCAGAACGCCTTGTTCTCCTTCTGCATACGGTCGAGCAGTTTGTCTACCGTCACGTTCCAATAGATGTCGTAGGTGTTCGGAATGAAGAGGGCGGCGATGGTTGCGGTGTCGTAACCGTACTTCTGGCAGACAGCTTCGTCTGACAATGCCTTGTAGAGAGCCGTACTGTCCATCATGAGACGCTTGGAGAGTTCGGCTGCAAGACGGTCCATAGTGCGCACCGACGGCACGACAAGACTGACTGGTGTCTGCAAACCATTCTTCAGATGGCGAAACACCATTAACGATCCTTCACCTGAACGCACGGCATAGCGGCCTGTGCGTACGTTGTCGGCATAGCTGCTCACCTTGACGAGGGTTTTAAAGCCTGTCATTGCATTGCTCTTTGACACTTCGCCGAGTTTTGTGTATACGGAATCGATGGTGTCGTCGTCGTCGATGTACACGTATTGTGTGTCGCCGCTCGACGACATACCGGCAAAGAAGAAATAATAGACAATGGCGACTGCAACTAACAGACCGACGCCAATGAACTTGAAAAGCATACTGCTTTTATTCTTTTTCTTTCTCATAGTTTTAAATTATATGTTGCTGAAACAATGCAAAGGTAGAGTAAATATGATATATGACAAAAATAAATGTAATGTTTTTAATCGTCGATACAAATTTATACGCCTTTGGTTAAAAATACGTACTTTTGTAGCGCACAATTCAATTATCTGAATCAATTAAAAAAAACAATATGAATATGTACGATACATACATCTTCGACTTGGACGGCACCCTGCTTTCTACACTCAACGACCTCGCTGCAAGTTGCAACTACGCTTTGGAAAACAACGGTATGCCGCAGCGCTCAATAGACGAAGTGCGCCAGTTTGTAGGCAACGGTGTGAAGAAACTTATGGAGAGAGCTATCCCCGACGGACTCAGCAATCCGCTGTTCGACAAGACTTACCAGGATTTCCGCCAGCATTACATGAAGCACAACCTCGACACAACATGCCCGTACGATGGTGTGATGGATATGCTGAAGGAGTTGCACAGACGTGGAAAGAAGGTGGCTGTGGTAAGCAATAAGTTCTACGCTGCGACGCAGGATCTGTGCCGCCACTTCTTCGGCGAAGAGCTTGTGCCTGTGGCTATCGGCGAACGAGAGGATATACGCAAGAAGCCTGCACCCGACACGGTGATAGAGGCGCTCAGACAGCTCGGTGCCACGGCTGACGGCGCTGTGTATATCGGCGATAGCGACGTGGACATTGACACGGCTCGCAACTCAGGCATGCCATGCATCAGCGTGTTGTGGGGATTCCGCGACAAGAACTTCCTGTTGCAGCATGGCGCCACCACTCTCGTTGAGAAACCTGAAGAGATTTTAAAAGTAAAAAAGTAAAAGGTAAAAAGAACAAATAGGACAATAAGGCTCATCATCTAAATTTAAACGGAGTTATCATCTAAATTTAAATAAAATCATTATCTAAAATTAAACGGAGTGAAGACTTTAAAGCCTTCACTCCGTTTCTTTATTATTATACTTGTTCAACATACGTTGAACTATACCTGCTATTTCTTCTCTGAACCAAGCTAGCTTAAAGCTGGTTTTTCAAGAGTTGCTTTGCCGACAGCGAGTTCTTGCGCACATATCGGTCTACCTTGTCAACGTACTTTGTAGTGAAGAACTTTTGGTCGAGCAGTCCGTTCACTATCCACATTATCTTGCCAACATGCAGATCGCGTTCATATTGAGAACGTACCTCATAGTCTTTAAGCGGATAAAGACTGAGCATGTAGAAGAACATGCAGTCGGGTACAATATGCTCGCGTGTCATCTGAGTACGCTGGGCTTCGGAATAGTAGCGATGATAAAGCGGATAGTTCTCGCCGAGATACTTGTCAAGTGAGATACCGATTGAGTTGTTTCCGATAACCACACTCTGGTCGAGTGCGCCAATCTGTGTGTAGATGGTCGGTAAGACAACATCAGGAGAGATCTTGCGCAAATTGTCAAAAGCCTTGTTAAGCTGCTTGCTGATATCAGAGACATTAGCATATTGCAACTCAGCTTCAGAGATAATAGTCTGAAGCGTTGTGTCCTGATAGAACTGCAGGAATCTCGAATTGATGCCAGGATCGTTCACTTCGCCCAACTGCAACACGTCCTCAATCAAGGTGCGCGTTTCCATCGGATACTCAATGTTCATCTGCTGCAACGCAGAGAAATCGCCAGTAGTGAGATAACGGCTTTCAAGACGGTCATAGCGCTGTATCTCTACAAGCGTCGTCTGACTGTCTTCTCCGAATTGTTTCAGCTTCAATTCACATGCTGTCGAAACAAAAACAATTGCCATTATTATTATAATGTATAGTTTTCTCACCTTTTACTATCCTGCTATTAGCGATTTGTTAATTATTATTTGCAAAAATAGTAAAAAAGGTTTTAAAAGCCAAGAAAATCATCTAAAAAAGTTAAACAGCGAAGCCTTTTTCGCTGTTTAACTATAAAATATTCCTAAAAATATGGTTTTATTGCTCGTTTTTCAATTTTTTATATGTATGTATACCGTGAGCATAATACTGCCACAGCAGACTATACGGCTTACGCATCGGGTCGGTCTGGTTCACTCGCAAATTCTGAATAGCCAGGCGATCGGAATCAAACTGATGGCGCCATGCCTTGAAGGCTCGTCTGCCACGCAATACGGCTTTGAACTCACCGATATTGCGATCGAGGATAAGCGACTTGAACGCAGCCACATAGTCGAGCAAGCAACGCACTCGCATCACATGCCGCAACTCGCTTTCGGGCAAGTTCTTATAGAGCATCGTCAGATTGTTGCGAAAGTTGAGGAAAGTCTTCATCGGATTGCCCTTCGGTAGGGTGCCGCCTCCAACATGGAACACATGGCTCTGCGGCACACAATAAATCTTGCGACCCAGATTGCAGAGTCGCCAGCAAAGGTCTATCTCCTCGTTATGTGCGAAGAAGCGCCCGTCGAGTCCCTCCACACACCAATAGTCTGTGCGGCGTATCATCAGACAGGCACCTGTTGCCCACATCACTTCGCACACATCGTCGTATTGTCCTTCGTCTTTCTCAACCGATTCGAAAAGTCTGCCGCGACAGAACGGGTAGCCATAGCGATCGATGTAGCCACCACTCGCTCCGGCATATTCGAAGAGCGTGTGGTCGTGCTCGGCAAGTAGCTTGGGCTGGCAAGCTGCAGCTTCATGATGACTGTCCATAAAGCTGACAAGTGTGTCGAGCCAACCTTCTGTCACCTCCACATCGCTGTTGAGCAACACATAATACTCGTTCTCCACCTGATTTAGAGCCCTATTATAACCTTCTGCAAAGCCATAATTGCGGTCGAGCACGATGGTGCGTACTGTAGGGAACTCCTTCTCAAGAAGCGCAAGCGATGCATCTGTCGACGCATTGTCTGCCACAACGACGTCTGCAACATTCTCCGAGTGCTGCAACACCGACGGAAGGAAACGACGCAACATCTGCTCGCCGTTCCAGTTCAATATTACGATTGCTACTTTCTTCATCCTATTTTATTATAATAGTGCAACTTTATTAAAGCAGTTCTACCTGCAATGCCGACTTGTCTCTGTTGAACTCGCCCAATCTTACTCGCAGAATCTGGTTGTCGTACTCCTCCTTGGCAAGTTTAGCCGGCAACTCTACGCGGATATAATTGGCTGTAAAGCCATGCATAGCCTTGCCACGTGTCGCCTTCTCGAAGAGCACTTCCTGTTCGGTGCCGATATAGCGTGTATAGAAATTGATGCGTTTCTGCTCACTAAGATCGAGCAAACGCTTGCTTCGCACCTTCTTCTCTGCGTCATCTACTACGTAAGGTATGCGCAACGCCGCTGTGCCAGGACGTTCGCTGTATGGGAACACGTGCAACTGTGTCACATCTACACCGTCAAGAAACTCGTAGCACTCCTCGAAACACTCAGGAGTCTCGCCTCGACAGCCTACCATAACGTCGACGCCGATGAACGCATCGGGCATCTTCTGCTTTATAAGTTCTATCTTGTGTGCAAAGAGTGCCTTGTCATAGCGACGGTGCATCAGCTTAAGCACTTCATCCGATCCGCTCTGCAACGGCACATGGAAGTGAGGCATGAATGCACGACTCTGCGAACAAAACTCTATGAGTTCGTCACTCAGAAGGTCCGGCTCCATACTGCTTATACGATAGCGCTCAATTCCCTCCACCTTGTCAAGGGCCTTGCACAGGTCGAGGAAACTCTCACCAGTTGTCTTTCCGAAGTCGCCGATGTTCACACCGGTGAGCACAATCTCCTTGCCACCTTCTCTTGCTGCCTCTTCTGCCTGAGCCACGAGCGAAGCAATGGTGGGGTTACGGGAGTTGCCACGTGCATATGGAATGGTGCAATATGTGCAGTAGTAGTCGCAGCCGTCCTGTACCTTAAGGAAATAGCGTGTGCGGTTGCCACGAGAGCAAGAAGGTGCGAACGACTTAATCATTTTTGTCTTTACCGAGTGGAACTCATGCAGCGATTCAGCCTTGCCATCCTCATCGCGTTCAGCAGCTGACTCCTTTGAAGTCCATGCGTCACTCAAGAACTGTATGAGATTCGCCTTCTCGTCAGATCCCAAAACGAGGTCTACACCGTCTATCTTGCTCACAGACTCCGATTCCAACTGTGCATAGCATCCTGTAACAACCACGAAGGCACCAGGATTGTTACGTACAAGACGATGGATGGCCTGACGACATTTATGGTCAGCCACTTCGGTTACAGAGCAAGTATTCACCAGACAGATGTCAGCAACCTCGCCTTCTTCAGCAACATGAACGCCCAAATCGGCAAGCATCTTGCCGAAAGTAGAGGTTTCAGAGAAGTTCAGCTTGCATCCTAATGTGAAATATGCAGCTTTTTTATCTTGAAAAACAGATGTATTGATCATTATACCTTATTATATATAATTAAGCAGATACAAAGGTAATGAAAATTCTGTTTTGTACGCACACAAAGAGGCCGAAAATCATCGTTTTTAAGCATATTTCTCAACACCCAAAAACATTAACGTTTATTTACACTTTGTATCTCATTGATTTTCAATACGTTTTAAAAGCGTTACAAAAAAGTCAAAAAAAAAACCTAAAAAGTTGTACGTTGTATTGAAAAAATGTATACCTTTGCAATGTTTTAATAAACAAATGATTGTTTTACAGATTTAAAAAGCAAAGAAAATGAAGAAATTAGTTTTGATGTTCGTAGCTATCGCAGCTATCTCTTTCACATCTTGTGGTAACAAAACAGCTGCTACTGACGCAACTGTTGACACAACAGACACAACTGCAGTTGACACAACTGCTGCTGACACTGTTGCAGCTGACACAACTGTTGCTGAGTAATTATAGCTCGAACAACGAAAAGAGAAAATTAGCCACTGGCCTCAGGCCGGTGGCTTTTTTGTTTATACACTCTACTCTACCTTACATCACAAATCGATATACAACTATTTCTGAACTTTATATGAAAACAACATTATTCGCCGTGACTCTCGCAATGATGTCATTTAGCACAAATGCACAAAAAGCTAATATCAACAATCTACCATCTCAGCATAGCAACTCTACTAACACAACCACAACAATACACTTTACAGCCGAGCCTATCAGCGAGGCGGTTTTCAAGCGTATGCAAGGCAAGTCTTACAAAGCCAACTGCACGATACCACGCTCAGAACTTCGATACATCCGAGTTCTGCATTACGGATTTGACGGTAAGGTAAAGTCTGGCGAATTAGTGTGCCATCGAGACATTGCTGCCGACCTCATAGAAATATTCAAGGAGCTATACAAGGCACGCTACCCCATCGAACGCATACAGCTAATCGACGATTATAACGCTGACGACGAAACTTCTATGCTTCACAACAACACTTCATGCTTCAACTATCGTCGTGTTGCTGGCTCAAAGACGCTTTCTTATCATAGTCGAGGTAAAGCCATCGACATAAACCCGTTATATAATCCTTGCGTAAAGCGCCGCAAGGACCGCAGCATGACTGTAGAACCGAAAGCGGGACGTGCTTATGCCAATCGCACTAAAACATTCAAGTATAAGATTGATCACAACGATTTGGCATACCAACTCTTTAAGAAGTACGGCTTCACTTGGGGAGGTGACTGGAGATCACTGAAAGACTATCAACACTTTGAAAAGAAATAGCCTGTTTAGGTTTTACTTATATGAGAGTCTGCAGAAAAATAAAGAAGGTGAAAAAATCTGCCATATCTTCCAGCAGCGGCGCAGCCAATTGGTTTTGAAGTGATTAAAGGCTGGAAGATGCAGGTTGCATCTACCAGGATTTGAAGGTATCTACCAGGATCAGGGGGTGCAGCAGTCTCTGCTGCACCGACCAAGCTTCGGTT
>OGPQ01000486.1_pt1 | contig 34044 bp, 27 predicted proteins | sample 1552971 | NCBI WGS metagenome assembly OGPQ01 (sample SAMEA2580232, study PRJEB22360) | human gut metagenome | biome: human gut; feature: human-associated habitat; material: faeces | place: Denmark | collected 2008/2010 | reverse complement strand
TCACCTTACTATCCTTTCATTTCCGATGGTTAGACCCGCTTGGGATAATTGGTGGTTCGAGGAACAGAACAGAAATTTACTATGTCCCTTTGCTTGTTAGACAATGACACTTTTGGAGTGTCAGAGTGTCTAAGTTGAGTGTCTAAGTCGTTCTCAGAAATGTCTAAGTCGGTGCCAGAGTGTCTAAGTCGAGTGTCATGGTCGGTGTCAGAGTGTCTAAGTCGAGTGTCAGAGTCTTGGACTTGGTTACTTTTTTCCTCGACTTGGTTACCGACTTGGTTACTTTCACCCTCGACTTGGTTACCGACTTGGTTACTTTCACCCTCGACTTGGTTACTTTCTTCTCTCCAAACCGTGATGACAAATTCCTGTGCCTTGTCATTATTCATAAACGTGACATTGATATCTTCGTCAAGTGCACGAGTGATGCCGCTACCTACACCAGTGTATGGCAGCAAGTATATAGCATTGTTAAAAAGGAACATATTGCGAGGCATGGAAGTTTCTGCCTTTATGTCATCATTTCTGCAAGTTCAGCATTATCGAACACTTTGCGCTTGTCGGCACCATTCTTCACCCATACGATTCCCTTGTTGTCATGATAAGTCATGTGAATTACTGAACATCAGTACATTACGGGCAACCAGTAAGATTTCAATAAATATATTAATAAGGTAGCGTCACCTTGAACAGCGGATTGTCTACATGCTCCTTGCGTATAACGTCCACAAGTTCGGCTACTATGTCGGGATACGCAGCGCTCACGTCGTTGTCCTCGTGCAGGTCGGTGGCGAGGTTGTACAGGCGCGGCTTGCCCTTTACGACAATCAGCTTCCAGTCGCCACGGCGCACAGCAATTTGGTCGGTCTCGTGGAACTCCCAGTAGAGATGGTCGTGTTGCAGCTGCTTGGCATCGTCGCCGAGTAGCGTCGGAGCGATGGAGAGTCCGTCGAAGCCGTCGCCCGCGAGCTGGCGGTTGGTGTAACGCTTGCGGAAGTTCTTCACACCGGCAAGGTCGCAGAACGTAGGCATGAGGTCGTAGAAGGCGAACTGCAGGTCGTTCACCTCGCCCGCCTTGACGTGTCCGGGCCACCATGCGATGAACGGAATGCGTATGCCGCCCTCGTAGCACTGACGCTTGAGTCCGCGCAGCTTGCCGTCGCGTCCGAAGAATTCGGGGTCGGCACCGCCCTCCTCATGAGGTCCGTTGTCGGAGGTGAAGATGACGAGCGTGTTCTTGTCGAGGCCCTTCTCGCGCAGCTTCGCCATCACCTCGCCCACATACTGGTCGAGACGCGTTATCATTCCGGCAAACTGTGCGTGGGTATGCTCCACGGCGTTGTAGCGCGAGCCTTCCTGTCCGCCCCACGTCTTGTCGACAAAGAACTTCTTCTCGTAGCCCTCCACGATGCTGTCGTAGGGCTGTGCCAGTTCGGCGTGAGGAAGGGTGTACGTGAGGAAGCCCACGAACGGCTTCTTACCGTCCTGACGGTCAATCCACTCGAGCGCCTTGTCGTGAATGATGCGTGCCGAATACTGCTGGCGCTTATGGTAGTCGCGTCCGAACATGGGGTACTGTATGTTCTGCTCCATCACCTCGCGCACTACCGCCGTGTCGCCCATAGAGCGCGAGTAGCGGTTGAGGAAGTTGGGATAATACAGATGCGCCTGAAACTGGCAGATGTAGCCGTAGAACTCGTCTACGCCGCGCTTGTCGGGTGTAGAGGGCGAGCCTTCGTAGCCGCCTGCCCACTTGCCGAAGACGCCGGTGGTGTAGCCGTGGTCCTTCAGCATCTCGGGCAGAATCTTGTGCTGCGGATCGTAAGGCTCCTGACCCACAACAGCAAAATCTACGTTGTTGCCGTACATCACGGTATGCTCGGCTGACCAGTATTCGCGGTTGCCGCGCACGTGTCCGTGACCCGAATGCTGACCCGTCATTATCGAAGCGCGCGAGGGCGCAGACACCGGCGAACCGGCGTAAGCCTGCGTGAAGCGCATGCCCTCCTCAGCCATGCGGTCGATGTTGGGCGTGCTGATATAGGGCTGTCCGTAGCAGGCGAGGTCGCCGTAGCCCATGTCGTCGCACAATATGAATATAATGTTGGGTTGTTTCGGCTGCACACGCTTTCCAGGCGCCTTCGCAGCCACGAGCGTAGGCACTACGGAGAGGGCGGCGCTCGCTAAGAGAATATTCTTGTTCATCGTGAAATTTGTTGTTTTAGAGTAATCGATTTGTTTTCAATGTATAAAATTACAGCAAATAATCCGAACGCCAAAATCATTTGACTACAAACGCATAAATTAAGCCGTTTTTACTCCGTTTTTCAGATAAAAAACATTACTTTTGCATATAGATTTTGCGTGGAAGCGCACATATTAACCTGAAACACTATAAACAACAATGAGAGAGAAAATTGATTGCTTTCTGCCCTGCAATGATGTAGCCGAGATTGCCGACTCGCTGCAGACGCTAAGCCAAAGCAAGACTACACAGCATATAAACCTGCTCGTGAGCGACGCAAGCGACATCTGCGCGTGCGGCGACTCGGACAGCATCAGCGACTGCACCGTGATAACCATAGACGGACTGACGTCGACAAAGACGCTGCTCACCATCGAGGAGCATACCGACGCCGAATACGTGCTGCTGAGCCTGAAGCACACGCCGGTGAGCCTCGGACTGCACGCGCTCGACCGACTGCTGCGCGTGGCTACCGACAGCAATGCGGGTATGGTGTACGCCGACTGCTACATACAGAAGGACGGCGTGCAGGAGAAACATCCTACCATCGACTATCAGACGGGCAGCATACGCGACGACTTCGACTTCGGACAGCTCGTGCTCATACGCGCATCGCTGCTGCACGAGTACGCCGCAAAGCAGCATCTCGCCGACTACAAGTGGGCGGGCTTCTACGACTTGCGCCTGTACATAAGCCGCAAGTCGCAGATTTTCCATCTTAACGAGTATCTGTACACGCAGGTGGAGACCGACTCGCGCAAGAGCGGCGAGCGCCAGTTCGACTACGTCAACCCGCGCAACCGCGAGGTGCAGATAGAGATGGAACAGGTGGCAACAAAGCACCTCGACAAGATTGGCGCTACGGTAGACACGTCGAAGTATATGAAGCCCGACTACAGCGAGCAGGACTTCACGTACGAGGCTTCGGTGATTATACCTGTTTTCAACCGCGCCAAGACCATCGCCGACGCTGTAGGATCGGCTCTCGCGCAGAAGACTACATTCAAATACAACGTAATAGTAGTGGACAACCACTCCACCGACGGCACTTCAGACATCCTCGAAGCGGCTGCTGCCGAGGACAAGCGCCTCATACATATCATACCCGAGCGCACCGACCTCGGCATCGGCGGTTGCTGGAACGTGGCTGTCGACAACGCACGCTGCGGACGCTTCGCCGTGCAGCTCGACAGCGACGACCTCTACTCGTCGCCGCAGACGCTGCAGCGCATCGTCGACGAGTTTCACAAGCAGGGGGCTGCGATGATTGTGGGCTCCTACCGCATGTGCAACTTCCAGCTCGAGACACTCCCGCCGGGACTTATCGACCACAAGGAGTGGACCGACCAGAACGGACCGAACAATGCGCTGCGCATAAACGGACTCGGCGCGCCGCGCGCCTTCTTCACGCCTATCCTGCGACAGATTCAGTTCCCGAACACATCGTACGGCGAAGACTACGCTCTCGGACTCGCCTTCAGTCGCAAGTACCGCATCGGCAGAATCTTCGACGAGCTTTATCTGTGCCGCCGCTGGGACGGCAACAGCGACGCCGCCCTCAGCATAGAGCGCCAGAACGCCAACAACCTGTATAAGGACCGCCTGCGCACACTGGAGATTGCGGCGCGCCAGCAGCTCTCCGAAGGCACCGCAGACGCCTCTGCCGACAGTTCGCTGCAGCGCTTCTTCAACCGCCAGCTGGAGGTGTGGGAGGATGCCAGACAGCACTTCCACGACCTGCGCAACGTGAAGACGCGCGAGTTGTCGTGCGGCGAGATTACACTCAAGCTGCAGTTCAACCCCGCACGCATCGTCTCTACGGGCGCAAACATCGACCGCAAGACCATCGCCGAGCGTCCCTGTTTCCTCTGCGAGCAGAACCGACCGAAGGAGCAGATGCAGAAGCAGGTGGACAAGAACTTCACGCTGCTCGTCAACCCCTTCCCTATCATGCCGCAACACTTCACCATTCCGCTGCGCACGCACCGTCCGCAGAGCATCGGCATGAACTATGGCGAGATCTACCGACTGCTCAACGCCTACCCGACGCTGACGGTGTTCTATAACGGACCGAAGTGTGGCGCGTCGGCTCCCGACCACATGCACTTCCAGGCTGTATGTTCGGGCATGCTGCCGCTGCAGACCAACTGGCCCCGACTTAGCCGCGACACCGAAGTGCTCATAAAGAACGACGAGCGTGGCGCGATAACAGCCGTACGCGGCTTCGCCGTGCCCGTATTCTCTATACGCACCACCGACCAGCACACGGGCGAACAGCTCTTCCGCAAGCTCTATTCGGCGCTGCCGATGCACGGCGGCGATACCGAGCCGATGATGAACATCATAGCATGGCGCGACGGCGACGACTATCAGGTGGTGGTGATACCACGCACGAAGCATCGTCCCGACTGCTACTTCGCCGACGGTGAGCAGAAGCGCCTCGTCAGTCCGGGTTCGCTCGACATGGCTGGCTTCATCGTCACACCGCGTAGCGAAGACTTCAACACGCTCAGCGCAGACGAAGCCGTAGCTATCTTGAAGGAGTGCGGCATGGACACGGCTACGTTCAACGAGACCGCCGAGAAGCTGCGCACACTTGCAGCGGGCAACCTTGCTTCTAACACCCACTTCGCAGGCAAGCAGCCGAACGTATCGGTAGGCATCGTGAGCGGCGCGAAGATATCCTTCTCGCTCAACAAGCCGTACATGGCTAAGGGCAACCTGATTGAGGGCGAGCAAGTGGTTGAGTTCCATGAGGGCGGCATCCTGTGGAACGGCAACCAGTATCGCGAGCTTACTTTCCATCCGCAGCAGAACGACGCCTCGTTCTCTCTGCACGACGTAACAATCGGCGTCAACTTCCACTGGGAGCGTCAGGAGACGCAGACCTTCCTGGGCACACTGCGACTCGTGGTAGACTCAGACCGCGTCTGCGCCATCAACGAACTGCCCGTGGAGTCGTATCTGGAGAGCGTCATCTCAAGCGAGATGAGCGCCACATCGAGCCTCGAACTGCTCAAGGCGCACGCCGTCATCTCGCGCAGCTGGCTGCTTGCGCAGATTGAACAGCGCCACAAGCAGCAGACGGGCGCCGGAGGCAGCGGCTTCTTCTCGTTCATACGCAAGGACGACGAACTGATAAAGTGGTACGACCGCGAAGACCACACCATCTTCGACGTATGCGCCGACGACCACTGCCAGCGCTATCAGGGCATCACAAAGGCTACGAGCAAGCATGTGGCGGAGGCTATACACGCCACACGCGGACAGATACTGATGGACAACGACGAGATATGCGACGCACGCTTCAGCAAGTGCTGCGGCGGTGCGACGGAGGAGTTCCAGTATTGCTGGGAGAACGTGAAGAAACCGTATCTTGCGGCAATACGCGACGTGGCTGACGCAAGCTCTTGCGGATGCAGCAACGCCGCAGCCGCAGAACTGCCCGACCTGACCGTAGAGGAAAACGCCGAACGCTGGATTCGTACAGCGCCGGAGTCGTTCTGCAACACCGACGACAAGAAGATACTCTCGGAAGTGCTCAACGACTACGACCAGGAGACGACCGACTTCTATCGCTGGCACGTCACTTACACGCAGGACGAGCTGAAGAGCCTCATCACAGAGCGTCTGAAGATGGAGTTCGGCGACATTCTCGACCTCGTTCCGGTGGAGCGTGGCAGCAGCGGACGCATCTGCCGCTTGAAAATTGTGGGATCGGAGCGCACCTTCACTATCGGTAAGGAACTGGAGATACGCCGCACGCTGAGCGATACGCATCTCTACAGCAGCGCGTTCGTCGTAGACAAGGAGGACGTAAAGGACGGCGTGCCACAGACATTCCGACTCACGGGTGCAGGATGGGGACACGGCGTGGGACTCTGCCAGATTGGTGCTGCAGTAATGGGCGCCAAGGGCTATAACTACGACCAAATCCTGCTGCACTACTACCGCGGAGCGGAGATAAAGAGGATATATAAGTAATGGTGAGGTGGTGAAAGAATGTTGAGGTGGTGTGGTGTTGAGATGGTGACATTAGTACATATCTCAACATAACAACACCTCAACAAAACAACATTTCATAACTCAAAACACAAAATTGCCTTTGGCAATAATTAAAAATTAAAAATTAATAATTGAAAAAGACTAATCCGTGGGCATGGATCCCCACACTATATTTCGCAGAAGGCCTGCCCAACGTTGTCGTTACAGCCCTGTCGGTAGTCATGCTGATGCAGATGGGACTGAGCGATGCTGAGGTGGGACTCTACACGGGCTGGCTGGCTCTGCCTTGGGTGGTAAAGCCGCTATGGAGTCCGTTCATCGACCTGCTGAAGACAAAACGCTGGTGGGTGCTCACGATGCAGCTGTTCATGGGCAGTGCGCTGGCTGGCATCGCCTTCACGCTACCTACGTCGTTCTGGTTTCAGGGCACGATGTTCTTCCTCTTCGCTATGGCGTTCGCCAGTGCCACGCACGACATCTCTGCCGACGGCTTCTACATGATAGAGCTTGACGAGCACAATCAGGCGAAGTACGTCGGACTGCGCAATACGTTCTATCGACTCGCCGTCATCTTCGTGAACGGCGCGCTCGTGTCGCTCGCCGGCTTCCTTGAACATCAGTTGCAGATGCCTGTGGTCTACACCTGGACGCTTATCTTCTACGCGCTCGCGGCACTCTTCATCGGCATTTGGCTCTACCACTGCAAGATGATGCCGCGTCCTGCCGACGACGTCAGTTCGGAGAAGAGCGTTGGAGAGGTGGCAAGCGAACTGAAAACGATGCTCGCCACATTCTTCTGCAAGTTCGGCACAAAGGAGACGGTGTTCGTGATGCTATTCCTGCTGTTCTACCGCTTTCCGGAAGCTCTGCTGAACACGATGACAAAGACGTTCCTTATGCGACCTACAGCCGAAGGCGGAATGGCTCTGACACCCGAGGAGTACGGACTGGCGCAGGGCACGGTAGGACTCATCGGTCTGCTCTTGGGCGGAATACTCGGCGGCGTGCTCGTCAGTCGCGACGGCATGAAGCGCTGGCTGTGGCCACTCGTATGCGCCATCACACTGCCCGACGTAGTGTACATATACCTCAGCTACACGCTCGACTCCAATCTGTGGGTCGTATCGTCGTGCCTCTTCGTGGAGCAGTTCGGCTACGGCTTGGGCTTCACCGTATTGACGCTCTACATGCTTTACTACAGTCAGGGCAAGTTCCGCACCTCACATTATTCTATATGCACCGGCATCTCCTACCTCGGACTGATGCTGCCGGGCATGGTGTCGGGCTACGTTAAGGACATCATGGGCTACAAGATGTTCTTCATCTTCGTGATGGCGTGCTGCCTGATCACGTTCCTCGTGACGGCGTTCCTGAAGATTGACCCCGAGTTCGGAAAGAAAAAATAATGACAGACAAGCAAAAGAAAACAACCTACCGCCCACACCGCAGAGGTGCAAAGACCCGCTGCCTGTGGTTTCCGTCGCTGATGTTCGGTGACGGATTGGCTGTGTCTGTGCTTGTTCTGACGATGGTGATGCTGCGCCGCATGGGACTTGACACCCCCGACACAGCGCTTGCCATCGCATTGCTCTGTCTGCCCGTGCTGCTGCGCCCGCTGTTCGAGATGATAGTCACCCACTTCTGGGGCACCACAAAGGTATGGATTCTCTCCACACAGTTCATCTCCGCTCTCTCACTCGCCGCCGTAGCCTTCACGCTCCATACGAGCTACTGGCTGCTGGGCACGGCATGCTTCATGCCGTTCTTCGTCTGCTCGGCTCTGTTCTACAACATCGCCCTGCACCGCTTCTATATCGACACTCCCCAGGGGGTGCACTTGTCTCAGGGGGTGCACTTGTCTCAAGTGCACCAACCAAGCACAACATCTCAACATCTCAACACCTCAACACCTCAAATCTCAACACCTCAACACAACAACACAACAACATTCCATAGTCAAAAGTCCTGCGGATTTTTGACTATGGCCCTCCTCTTCGGCTGCGGAGTAATGGCGATGGTGGGCGGCAATATGGAAGTAGTGACACGCAACATACGCTACTCGTGGAGCTTTGTGTTCTACGTGATGGCAGGCGTGGAACTGTTTCTGTGGCTCTGGCACGCTCTCTTTCTGCCAGGCGGACCACACGGCTACGCCAAGCCGAAGCCTACGATGGGTCTGCATCGCGGCGAGTTCAGAGAGACTATGCGCCGTATGCTGCAGCGCAAGGACGACATCGCCACACTGATGTTTCTGCCGCTCTTCCTGCTGCCCGAAACGCTGCTCGCCCTCACCGCCCCACTCTTCGTCATAGCCAAGCCACACAACGACGGACTGGGCATGTCGCCGCAGGAGTTCGCCTACGCGCAAGGCACAGCAGCCGTCATCGCCATCACCGTCGGCTACATTCTCGGCATATACGCCATACGCCGCCACGGACTGCGTCGTTGGCTGCTGCCCTCAGCCCTACTGCTCGCCGTTCCGGGCGCCGCACTGCTCTTCCTCAGCTACAACACGGCAGCGCCACTTAGCCTCGTAGCCGCAGCGCTGGCTGCGGATCACGCCGCATTGGGCTTCGCTCTTAGCATGGTGAAGAAGGTGGTGGTGCGCTTTACGCGCAACATGCCCGACAGCACTTTGCGCCACGCCATAGCGCGCACGCTCATCGCCACGCCGTTCGTCATCGTTGGCGCATTAGCCAGCCTCATGCTCACCATCGCCGACTATCAGCGCATCTTTCAGCTCGCCACGGAGCTTGCCGTAGTGCCACTGATTGTCAGCGTGTTCTACCTTTATCTCACACGCAGACAGCCGCAGGCGGAGTGAAACGATTTCCCAGCTTTCTTCTTCACCTTCTCGCCAAAAATGTGTATCTTTGCATTCTGTATAACACCAGTTGCAACTAACGAAAAAGATAGATAATCATGAGCAATAACAAGCAACTATATATCGACTTCGAAGCCTACGAACGTATGGCAGAGCCGCATAAACAAGAAAAGGCTTCTGCATGGCGTACAGCAATCGGTCTGCAGGATGTGGACGGACTGAAGGTGTCCGACTATCTAAGAGAGACTGCTGTACGCCATATTGAAGGCGATATCACCATTGATGATGTTAGGGAGCGGCTGAAATCTTATTACATCAACAAGACCACACATGACAAGGACGATGAAGAAAAGGAAGAAGCGGACCGAGTTGCAGCCAATATTGCAAAACTGCTGAGCGAAAAGTCGTTCTCGTTTACAGCATTGGAATTTCTGAATATCCACAGACACCTGTTTGAAGGTGTGTTCAAACACGCAGGCGAGGTACGCACTTACGACATTAGCAAGAAAGAATGGGTGCTTCAAGACGACTCCGTTGTATATGGACGTGCAGCAGACATCATGATGGCATTGAGGTATGATATACAGCAAGAGAAAGAGTTCAATTACAAAGGACTAACCACCGATGAAATCATAGAACATATCGTTGATTTCGTCACGTTGCTTTGGCAGAACCACCCATTCCGCGAAGGCAACACAAGAACAACGGCGGTATTCGTCATCAAGTATCTGCAATCTATCGGATTCAAGGTGAACAATGATTTGTTTGCAAACAATTCGTGGTACTTCCGTAACGCATTAGTACGTGCCAACTATCGCAATCCATTAAAAGGAATAGAGCCGAACAAGTCTTTTCTAATCAAGTTTTTCCGCAATTTGATATTGGAGGAAGAAAACGAATTGAAAAACCGCTATATGCTGATTGGCTACCAGGATGATTGCGACACCCATACAAGTACCCATACAAGCACCCATACAAGTACCCATACAAGTACCCATACAAGTACCCATACAAGTACCCATACAAGTACAAACAATTCCGTAAGCTCATTGAGCGAAAATGTAAAGCGTTTGGTTATAGCAATTGGTACTGAAGAAAAAGGTATAAAAGAAATGATGGATGCTGTAGGATTGAGAAACCGCCCCAACTTTATCGAATACTCTCTTACTCCTGCCATCAACGGAGGACTTGTCACAATGAAATATCCAGACTCCCCACGCCATCCGCGTCAGAAATACCTCCTGACAGTAAAAGGTCTGGCTGTGTATAATGAGTTTAAAGAAATGGGAAAATAAAACCTCGGGCTGGTAGATACCGAGAAAAAGATGGAAGATGGCTGGAAGATACGCCCGTTTTGCGGACTATCTTCCAGCCATCTTTATATCCGTTTATGTTTGGTCTTCAACACATTACAATTGCACGACGCCCATAGCTGGAAGATATGGAAGATAAAAACGGCAATCGAGAATTATTAGTCGATAAATCGCTTTGTGATCTCGCCGTACATGTCGATGCGGCGATCGCGCAGGAAGGGCCACCAGCGGCGCACGTCCTCGCTGTGAGCAAGGTCTACCTCCACGATCACGCTGTCCTCAGCGTCGGGAGCCGAGCGATAGAGCATCTCACCCTGCGGACCCACAACCATTGACGAACCCCAGAACTCGATGCCCGGTGTCTGCTTGCTCGGGTCGGGCTCGAAGCCGACGCGGTTGACCGACACTACGGGGAGTCCGTTGGCTACGGCATGACCGCGCTGCACGGTTGTCCACGCCTCGCGCTGACGCTGCTGCTCGTCCTCGGTGTCAGACGCAGCGTAGCCGATAGCTGTAGGATAGATGAGCAGTTCGGCGCCCTGCAGAGCCATCAGTCGCGCTGCCTCGGGGTACCACTGGTCCCAGCATACGAGCACGCCGAGCTTGCCCACACTGGTCTGTATAGGGCGGAAGCCGAGGTCGCCAGGTGTGAAGTAGAACTTCTCGTAGTAGGCAGGGTCGTCGGGGATATGCATCTTGCGATACTTGCCAGCAATAGAGCCGTCGCGCTCCATGACGACAGCCGTGTTGTGATACAGACCCGGAGCACGGCGCTCAAAGAGCGATGTGACGATAACCACGTTGCACTCGCGTGCCAATGCGCCGTAGAAGTCGGTAGACGGACCGGGGATAGGCTCCGCAAGGTCGAAGTTGTCTACATCCTCCACCTGGCAGAAGTAGAGCGAGTTGTGCAGTTCCTGCAGCACAACAAGTTCGGCGCCACGCTTTGCGAGGTCGCGCACGGCGTCGGCAAGACGCTGCATGTTTGTCTTCACGTCAGCCACGTTGTGCTGCTGAAGATATCCTATATTCAAGTGTTTCATAATCTTACTACATATTTATTTTGTTGCAAAGTTAGCCATTTTCGGTTAAAAAGCCTCATCTCAACTGCCAGAAAGCCACGGCAGCAGCGGCGGCAACATTGAGCGAGTCGATGCCGCGCGCCATCGGTATGCGCACCACATAGTCGGCGGCAGCGATAGTAGCGGCAGGCAGTCCGTCGCCCTCGTTGCCCATGACGATAGCAAGACGAGGCTCGGCGAGCAGCGCAGCATCGTCGATAGACACCGAATTGTCGGTGAGAGCCATCGCAGCGGTGCGGAAGCCATATCGGTTCAGGTCGCTGACCGGACCGTCTATCCATGTCCAGGGGATAGAGAACACCGCACCCATCGACACCCTCACCGCACGGCGGTTGAGCGGGTCGCAGGAAGTGCGTGTCATAAGCACGGCGTCGATGCCAAGAGCGGCAGCCGAGCGGAACATAGCTCCAACATTGGTGGCGTCGACAACACCATCGATGACCACCACACGGCGCGCATCGCGGCACACCTCCTCGACGCTTAGCTCCGCAGGACGACGCATAGCGCAGAGCACGCCGCGCGTAAGCACGTAGCCGGTGAGCGAGGCAAGCAGTTCGCGACTGCCTGTATATACCGGTATGTCGCCACACCGACTGATTATCTCTGCCGCATCGCCTACTACATGACGCTGCTCGCAAAGCAAAGCCAAGGGCTCGTAGCCCTCAATCAACGCACGGTCGATGACCTTCGGACTCTCCACGATAAACACGCCGTTGCCCTTTTCGTAGCTGTGGCGCAACTGCTTCTCCGTGAGACTCGAGAAAAGCTCAACACCGGGGAAGTCAAGCGAATCAATTTCTACTATAGCCATTGCGCAAACCGTTTATTTCTCCAACTGACACTCGGCAGGATACTGCATTGTGAGGCAATGGATAGATCCGTGCTGACGAACGATAGTGCACGAGTCGATGCCGATAATGTCATAGCCGGGGAAAGCCTCAGCCACGAGAGCAAGAGCACGAGCGTCGTTCTCCTCCTGTGCGTAAGTAGGAACGATGACAGCGCCGTTGATGATGAGGAAGTTGGCGTAGGTAGCCGGCAGACGGTCGCCGTCGTCGTAGAGTGCGTCGGGCATAGGCAGACGCAGCAGACGATAAGGCTTGCCGTCGGCGTCGGTTGCAGCCTTCAGCTGCTGCTCAAGAGCGTGCAGGTCGGCATACTGTGGGTCGTTTTCGTCGTCGCAACCCACATAAAGTAGCGTATTGTCAGGACAAATGCGCACGATGGTGTCGATATGTCCGTCGGTGTCGTCGCCGATGAGCTGTCCGTGGTCGAACCATACTATCTTGCGGGCGCAGAGTCGCTCCTTCAACACCTGCTCCACCTCTGCCTGCGACAGCGGTTGGTTGCGGTTGGGCGCCATAAGGCATACGCTCGTGGTGAGCACCGTGCCGCGTCCGTCGCTCTCGATAGAACCACCTTCGAGCACAAAGTCGTCGTAGTCGACACGTTCGCCAGCGAACACTCCGTCACCGAACAGCGTGCGGTTGATGAGGTTATCCTTGTCGGCAGCAAACTTCTCGCCCCATCCGTTGAAACGGAAGTCGAGAAGGCGGCAGGAGGCTACGGCATTCTTGCCGTAGTCACGCACCGTTTGCTCGGTTGGTGCAGCAGAGACTGCTGTTCCCTCAATGGGAATGTCGCTGCCTTCTGCTGTGGGGATGAGCGTGATGAAGGCATGGTCGCGAGCCCAAGTGTCGTTGTTGTCGCACTCGTAGATGCGCACGTTCTCCATCTCCTCGTCAGAAAGACTCTCCTCAAGCTCTGCACGCACCGCGTCTGGATGCTTTGCGGCGATAACAAGCGGCTCGTAATGAGCCACAGCCTTGGCTATCTGCACGAAAGTTTCGGTGATGTCGTCGAGATACGGAAGCCAATCGGTATCCTCGTGAGGCCATGTGAGTTGCACGCATGACTGACGGTGCCACTCGGCAGGAAGTATGTAGTTTTTGTTCTGCATAAATCTAACAATGTGTCATTTTTGTTTAAAACTACTGCAAAGTTAGTGTTTTTCCGTCAAACAGTCTTACAATTCAAGTTTTTTGACTAAATTTGCAAATAATACTTTATACTCTAAAAAAAGAAAAACTTATGAAAGACTTCATCAAAAACGTGCTTGCCACGATGGTCGGTATGTTCGGATTCTTCATCGTGATGGGCGTTATCGGTATGATGAGCATCATCGGCATGATAGCGTCGGGCAACGCCGCACAGAACGTGGAGAAGAACTCGGTGTTCGTGCTCAATCTTTCGGGAACTATCAGCGAGCAGGGATCGGAGAACCCGCTCAGCATGTTCACAGGCGACAACTCGCTGAACAGCGGACTGAACGACATTCTCTCGTCTATCAAGAAGGCTAAGGCTAACGACGACATAAAAGGCATATACATAGAAGCGGGCGCACTTGCAGCCAACTACGCTACACTGCAGGAGATACGCAACGCACTCGCCGACTTCCGCAAGAGCGGCAAGTGGATTGTGGCTTACGGCGACTTCTACACGCAGGGCGCCTACTACGTAGCGTCGGTAGCCGACAAGGTGTACATCAACCCGAAGGGCATCGTCGACTGGCACGGCATCGGTGCGCAGACCATGTTCTACAAGGACTTCATGGCGAAGTTCGGCGTGAAGTGGGAGGTTGTTAAGGTGGGCACATTCAAGAGTGCGACGGAGACCTTCACCGAGGAGAAGATGAGCGACGCCAACCGCTTGCAGACAAAGACCTTCATCGACGGCACATGGCGCAACGTATGCGACGCCGTATCGAAGAGCCGCGGCATAAGCGTCGACTCGCTCAACAGCTACGCCGACTCGTATCTCGCGCTGCAGGCTACAGAGACGCTCGTGAAGGCAAAGATGGTTGACGGCATGATGTACGGCGACCAGGTGAAGGACGCCGTGAAGAAGATGATGAAGCTCGAGAAGGACGACAACATATCTCAGCTCACTCTGAACGACATGCTCAACGTGAAGGGCGGCAAGGTAGAAGGCAGCGAGATTGCCGTCTACTATGCAGAGGGCGACATCGTGCAGGACCCAAAGGCTGCTACGATGTTCGGCAACAACAACTATATAGCAAGTCGCAAGGTGTGCAAAGACCTTGAGGACCTTATGAACGACGATGACGTGAAGGCGGTGGTTGTGCGCATCAACTCGGGCGGCGGCGACGCTTACGCTTCGGAGCAGATGTGGCACCAGATGAGCGAGCTGCGCAAGGTGAAACCGGTAGTGGTGTCGATGGGCGACTATGCTGCGTCGGGCGCTTACTATATGTCGGCTCCGGCGTCGTGGATCGTGGCTCAGCCGAACACGCTGACGGGCAGCATCGGTATCTTCGCCGTGATACCCGACCTCAGCGGACTCGTCACAACAAAACTCGGCGTGCGCTTCGATGAGGTGAAGACCAACCGCAACTCTACATTCGGCAACCTCATGGCACGCCCGTTCAACGCCGAAGAGAAGGCTATGCTGCAGGCAAGCGTCAACCGCGGATACAGTCTGTTCCGCCAGCGTGTGGCTGAGGGCAGACGTCTGCCGGTGGAAAGCGTGGAGAAGATAGCACAGGGACGCGTTTGGCTCGCTACCGACGCACTCAACATAAAGCTCGTAGACCAGCTGGGCGGCATCGACGACGCCGTGAAGAAGGCTGCACAGCTCGCAAAGCTGAAGGACTACTACACAAGCGACTATCCTGCAGCGGCTTCGTGGATGGACGCTATGCTCAACTCGATGTCGTCGTCGGGAACTTATCTTGACGAACAGCTCAGACAGACGCTCGGCGACTTCTACCAGCCGTTCACCATGCTGCGCTCTATCGATAAGCGCGAGGCTATCCAGGCACGCATACCATACGCTATAAGCATCAAGTAATAAATATAATAAATGTGAGAACAGAAGGCGACTTTATAAAAATCAACGAGTGGCTGCTACCGCTTAGCTGGCTCTACGGTTTGGGAGTGCGACTGCGCAATTGGATGTTCAATATCGGACTGAAGAAGAGCCGTAGCTTCGACATACCCGTAATATCTGTGGGCAACATAACGGTGGGCGGCTCGGGCAAGACTCCACACGTGGAATATCTCATCAATCTGCTGCATGAGAAGTTCCGCGTGGCTGTGCTCTCGCGCGGATACAAGCGAAAGAGCAGCGGCTATCTGCTCGCCGACAAGGACACCACAATGCCCGAAATCGGTGACGAGCCGTTCCAGATGAAGAGCAAATACAAGGACATCTATGTGGCGGTAGACAAGAACCGCTGCCACGGCATCGACCGACTCACTACCGACGAAGCCACAAAGGACGTGGACGCCATTCTGCTCGACGACGCATACCAGCACCGCTACGTGAAACCGGGCATAAACATTCTGCTCATCGACTATCACCGACTGATAATCTACGACAAGCTGCTGCCTGCCGGACGCATGCGCGAACCGAAGGAGGGCACGTCGAGAGCCGACATCGTGATTATAACGAAGTGTCCGAAGGACCTGAAGCCGATGGAGTTCCGCGTGCTGAAGCGCGCACTCAACCTCTATCCTTATCAGGAGCTATACTTCACAACGCTGCGCTACAACGCTCTGAAGGCGCTGTTCTCGAACGAACGCATCTCGCTCAACTCGCTGCCGAAGAACACTAACATTCTGTTGCTTACGGGCATCGCCTCACCAGAGCAGATGATGGTAGACCTACAAACGGTGACGAAGCGTATCACGCCACTCACCTTCGGCGACCACCATCAGTTCACGGCAGAAGACGTGGAGCGCATCAACAGCACGTTCGCCGCAATGCCCAAGCCGAAGATTATCGTCACCACAGAGAAGGACGCTACACGACTTGAGCACGTGGAAGGACTCTCAAAAGAGACAAAATCAAATATCTATGCCCTACCGATTCGCATACAATTCATGCTCGGAGGGGAGGAAGAATTCAACAATAAAATTATAAGCTATGTACGAAAAAATTCAAGAAACAGCATCTTGGTTAAAAGAAAGAATGACCACAAAGCCTGAAACTGCCATCATCCTTGGCACAGGTCTCGGACAGCTCGCAACTGAAATCACAGACAGCTACGAGTTCTCATATTCAGACATCCCTAACTTCCCCATATCTACCGTTGAGGGCCACTCTGGCAAACTCATCTTCGGAAAGCTCGGCGGCAAGGACATCATGGCTATGCAGGGACGCTTCCACTACTACGAGGGCTACTCGATGAAGGACGTTACGTTCCCTATCCGCGTGATGTACGAACTGGGCATCAAGACCCTCTTCGTAAGCAACGCTTCGGGCGGCATGAACCCTGAGTTCAAGATCGGCGACCTGATGATTATCACCGACCACATCAACTTCTTCCCGGAGCACCCGCTGCGCGGCAAGAACTTCCCGACAGGTCCGCGCTTCCCGGATATGCACGAGACTTACGACCACGCTCTCATCAAGGAGGCTGACCAGATTGCCGAAGAGAAGGGCATCCGCGTGATGCACGGCGTATATGTAGGCGTGCAGGGTCCGACATTCGAGACTCCGGCTGAGTACAAGATGTACCACCGTCTCGGCGGCGACGCCGTAGGCATGAGCACCGTGCCTGAGGTTATCGTGGCTCACCACTGCGGCATACGCACATTCGGCATCTCTATCATCACCGACCTCGGACTGGAGGACACTCCTGTTGAGGTATCGCACGAGGAGGTGCAGGTGGCTGCCAACAACGCACAGCCGCTCATGACCGAAATCATGCGCGAGATGATTCGTCGAGCTTAACAGTATACATTAATTATATATATGACTGACATTTCTAAACTTGGTGAGTTTGGTCTTATCCACCATCTCACCGACAACATAAAAATAAAGAACGAATCGACCGTGAAGGGCGTGGGCGACGACTGCGCCGTGCTCCACTACCCCGACTCTGAAGTGCTCGTAACTACAGATATGCTCATGGAGGGCGTACACTTCGACCTCACATATATCGACCTGCAGCATCTCGGATACAAGTCGGCAATGGTGAACATCAGCGACATCTTCGCCATGAACGGCACACCGCGACAGCTCACCGTGAGCATTGCGCTGAGCAAGCGCTTCAAGGTGGAGGACATGGAGGAGTTCTACAGCGGACTGCGCATGGCTTGCGACAAGTGGGGCGTCGACATCGTTGGTGGCGACACCACATCGTCGTACACCGGACTCGCCATCAGCATCACCTGCATCGGTGAGGCTCGCAAGGAGGACATCGTCTACCGCAACGGAGCCAAGGACACCGACCTTATCTGCGTGACGGGCGACCTCGGTGCGGCTTACATGGGTCTACAACTGCTCGAACGCGAGAAGAGCGTCTACTACCAGCAGGTGGACGAGGCGCGCAAGAAGAACGACAAACATGCGCTCGAAGAGCTGAAGGGCTTCCAGCCCGACTTCGCCGGCAAGGAGTATCTGCTGCAGCGCCAGCTTCAGACCGAGGCGCGCGGCGACATCATTGCACGCTTCCGCGAACTGAACATCCGACCGACAGCGATGATGGACATCAGCGACGGACTCTCAAGCGAACTGATGCACATCTGCAAGCAGTCGAACTGCGGCTGCCGCATCTACGAGAAGAACATACCGATCGACTATCAGACGGCGGTGATGGCTGAGGAGCTGAACATGAACGTTACGACGTGCGCTCTCAACGGCGGCGAGGACTACGAACTGCTCTTCACCGTGCCAATCGGCGACCACGAGAAGATTCAGCAGATGGACAACGTGAAGCTGATAGGACACATCACACGCCCCGAACTCGGACAGATGCTCGTAACACGCGACAACCAGGAGTTCGAACTGAAGGCGCAGGGATGGAATCCGCTGAGCGATAAGTAATATAATTGGAGGGGGTGGCATCCTGCCATACCCACGCAGCCTCATAGGGGGTGCAGCAGTCTCTGCTGCACCAACCGAGCTACACCATAGAAGCCCACACCTTTCTTTATCAATAAAAAGCAGTCCTTTAGTGTTGTAAAAGCTCTGCTCTACTCATCGGGCGGCGGACGCAACCCGATCGGACGGCGGACGCAATCCGATCGGGCGGCGTTCGGTATACAATGACAAGAACATAGGCTTTACATTATTAATTTCCACTATCACACCACTACACACCACTATACAATCACAAAACTTACGGTTCAAAACATCATTTTTTGCAAAAAATCGGCAAATAATTTGGCAGATTCAAAAATAATGCGTACCTTTGCACTCGCAAAATTAACGCAGTTGGTGCCATAGCTCAGATGGTAGAGCAAAGGACTGAAAATCCTTGTGTCCCCGGTTCGATTCCTGGTGGCACCACTTACGAAGAGTTACTCATTTCGAGTGACTCTTTTTTTATTTTCATTTTATCCATTACCTTTGTAATGTTTTTTCAAAAAAATCAATGTTTTGCTTAGTTTTTCGCTTTGCTCAACTGTATATATAAGTATATGACACAAGAAAAGGACATAGAACTGATGTTTCGGCGGCACTATGAGAAGATGTACAATCTGGCCAGATACATTCTCTCGGATGACGACGAGAGCAAGGATGTGGTGAGCGAAGTGTTCACGCAGATTCTTGCTGATGATGTAGTCCTGTTGCCTGAGAGCGAGGAAGGTTATCTGATGCGGAGCGTGCGCAACCGCTGTCTCAATCAGATTGCTCACAAGAGCGTGAAGGAAAGAGTGGCGAAGCTACTGTTGGATGATGCCGACGTGATTCTTTCTGAAGACACCGACGAGCGTCTCGAACAACTGCTGCTTCTCATCGACGACCTTGAACCTCCCATCCGTAAGCTAATCTTCCGCCTGCGCTATCTGCAAGACAAGTCGTATCAGGAGGTGGCAGACGAGGTGGGAGTAAGCAAAGTGACGGTGTTCAACCATCTCTCTAAGGCAATGGACTGGATAAAAAAACAAATTAAATGAGCAAAACAATGAGTACGATGAACAAAGACGAAAAGCGGTTGATGCTCTTCGATATGCAGGAGCATCCCGAGAAATATACCGACGAGCAGGTGGAACGCTTGCTTGCCGACGAAGAAGCGCAGGAGTTTCTACGCAACTTGGCTATGGCGAGAATGGCCGGCAAGAAAGCCGCGCCAAAGAAGGTGGATGTGGACAAGGCCTGGAAGGAGTTTTCGGAAAAGCACAATAAGGCTAAGTCTATTAGCAACGGAGCAAACACTTCTTACCGCAACCGAATGCAGATTGCAGCCTCTATCATTGGCATCATCTTCCTCTCGGGCGTAGCTTTGGCTGCCGTGCATAACGGTTGGTTAAAGTTCGCGGCTTCTGACAAAGTTGCGGACAATAAAGTCGTGGCAGAACAGACAGACAAGTCTGGTCTGTCAGCCGACGACAGCCTTAAAGCCGTGACTGCAGAGCCAAAGGACTCGCTCGACATGAAACCCGTTGTGTTCGACAATGCCGAGTTGGGAACGATACTTACGCAGATGACAGACTTCTATCACGTGAAGGTGAGGTATGACAACGCCGACACACAGCATGTGCGTCTCTTCTTCAACTGGAACAAGACGAAGACATTGGAGCAGAACCTGGAGATTCTGAATGCTTTCGACCGCATACAGATAGAGTATGCCGAAGGAGAACTGGTAGTAAAATAAGAACGGAGGACATATTATGAAAAACATATTTAAGCCAACGCCCGACAGCAGCAAGACCATCTGCCTGCTTCTTTTCTTTCTGCTGGCTTTCGTACAGCAATCTTACGGCCAGCGCATCACCAGACAATATAATAATGTGTCGTTCTCCGAGGCGTTGAAGGACCTGAATGCTCGTCAACATAAATACACCATCAACTTTGTGTACGACGAGTTGGAGGACTTCAAAGTGACAAAGAGCATACGCAACATGAGTGTTCCAAATGCCATCATGCAACTCATTGGCTTCTACCCCATCAGAATGACGCAGGTAGAGGACAACATAATGGTAGAATGTACGCAGAAGTCAACGCTTCGATATAAGGGACGCATTGTAGACGAACGAGGCAATGCAGCCGAATACGCTACAATAGCCTTGCTGTCGCCCATCGATTCCACCATCGTAGGTCAGGGCGTAAGCAATGAAAACGGCTATTTTGTCATTCCTTCCAACTACAGAAAGGTGTTAGCCCGTATCACATACATTGGCTATAAGACCGTAAACCGTATATTCTACAAAACGGAGATGGGCATCATCCGACTGCAACCCAAGACCATGACGGTTAAAGGTGTTGTGGTGAAGGGTGACAGACCTCAATATAAAATGTTGCCTGGAGGAATGGAAGTAGCCATAGAGCATACCTTGCTCTCTAAGATGGCTAATACATTTGATGTTCTGAACCTATTGCCACGCGTATCGGTTAGCGGGCAAAGCATATCTATTTTCGGAAAAGGAACGCCTATTATCTATATCAACAACAAACGTGTGCATGACAATAATGAGATTGTAAACATCACCCCCGACAATATCAAGTCGATTTCCGTGATTACAAGTCCTGGTGCTGAATATGATGCGGAGGTGGAATCAGTAATTCGTATCCACACCAAAGAGCGCCGTGCCAATGGGTTCAGTTTGCGTGCTGATGCTTACGGTAAATACAATAAATGGATGTCAGATTACGAGCTTATCTCGACCAGCTATCAGACAGAAAAAATCGAGATAGCCAATAGTATTTGGACGATGGGTACACATGACGGCGAGGACAATAATCTGATTACCGATATCTATTTGCCCGACAAGCATTACCACAACAATCAGAAATACATGACGGAACTCAGAAACCGTTACTTGTCGGAATACCTCACTGCAGACTATTCGCTTAACGACAGTAATTCTGTTGGTGGCTCCTACCGTTACTACGGTATGTTGAAAGGTAGGACGAATAGTATTAGCCGACAGGATGTATTACTGAACGGTGTAGCGCAGGGCAGCATTGAGCAGGACGAGGTTATGAAACCTTTTCTTATTTCACATCAAGCAAACATATACTATGTAGGAAAGGTTGGACTGGTAGGTATTGATTTTAACGCCACATACTATGCTGTGAAAAACAGACGTAATGATGAGGGTTTTGAAAGCAGCAAAGAGTTGGGGTATCAGGAAATACACTCAAGCAATCGCCAGAATAGCGATATGTGGGCAGGCAAATTGGTTGTGAATATCCCTCTATGGAAAGGAAACATGGCTGTAGGAACGGAGTTGTCTAAGACCGACTCGCACGGAACGTTTCTGAATAAAGAGCAGCTGGTGCCATCTACAGAGACGGATATACATGAAAGGAACATCGCAGGCTTTGCACAGTATGGACTCCCCATCAGCAAGTGGACCATTGGTTTTGGTGTGCGTTACGAGAACATCATCCGCAACTATCTGTCTGATGGAGTTAAGCAGGATGACATGAGTAGGAAGTATAACAACTTCTTTCCAAACCTCAGCGTTTCATGGAGCAAAGACAACTGGTATTGGCAACTGAATGCCAACGAAAAGATACACCGTCCAAGTTATCGACAGTTGAGTAATTTCATGCAGTATGACAACCGTTTCTTGTATGAAGGCGGAAATCCGACCTTGCAACCAGAAAAGGTTTTCAATGCTGAGACCATGATTATGTACAAGTGGCTGAATATTTCCATTGGATATAAATACCTAAAGGATGTGATGGCGTGGACAAAGTATGTCTATCCAGGAAAGGAGTTTGCTTATACCACAGTATTGAATTTCGACCGTAACCAACAGCTTTATGCTTCTATCAACGTTTCGCCAAGGTTTGGCATTTTCCGTCCTACGTGGAAGTTCAACTACAGTCAGCAGTTCTTCGATACCAAGAAGTACGGCGCTAACAAGGCATTAAGCAAGCCTTTGCTATCTTGTTTGCTCGACAATCATTTCGCTCTTTCTGAAACCATGGGAGCTGCCGTCAGTCTTTATGCAGCAACGGCTAATGCAGACGGATTCCTTATGAACAAGAGCAATTACAGCGTCAACCTACGATTTAACAAGTCGTTTGCTAACCGCACATGGATAATCTATCTTTCTGCAAATGACATCTTCAAGACAGCAAAGGAACGTTGGACTATGTATGGACTGGGGTCGGGTAGCACGAAAGACTGCTATAACTACAATCGCAGCGTCTCCTTGCAGGTTACGTACAATTTCAATGCTAAGCGCAGCAAGTACAAGGGTACGGGTGCAGGTAATGAAGAGAAGAGCCGCTTGTAGCTTTTGGTTCAAAGATTCTCGCTATAAAATATCGCAGTCCGAAAAAATGTGTATCTTTGCATAAGATAGGCTGCACCTCTGCAATTGAAGCAAGCTTCATTGCTCTCGGTTTGCACTATCTTTGCATAATCAATTAAAACTATTAAGACAATGGAAAACTACGAATGGGCAAAAGAAATGAATTGTGCCGTAACGGTGTGTGATGCGGAAGGCATCATCATCTACATGAACGACAAGTCGCGCGAAACCTACAAGAAGGAGGGCGACCTCATCGGAAAGAACCTTTACGAGTGCCACTCCGAGAGGTCGAAAGAGATAATACGCCGACTGCTTGCCACTGGCGGCAGCAACGCCTACACCATCGAGAAGCAGGGCGTGCATAAAGTGATATACCAGACGGCATGGAAGAAGGACGGCAAGGTAGCAGGCATCGTGGAGATATCGATGGTTACGCCTGCCGACATGCCACACTACGTAAGAGGCTAAGTCCTCTGTCACACTATCAAGCCAGCGTACACCACATGGTGACGAAGAACGGCACGGTGAAGTCGGTAACGAAGCCGTGGTAGATGCTGAGGGCTACGTAGCGCTGACCAACGGTCTGCGTGATGATGGGCAGCGTGGTGTCCATTGTCGTTGCGCCGCCCGACGAGATCGGAGCCAGCGGACCGAACCACTTGGCGAGCAGCGGAGTGAGCAGAAGCGTAATCATCTCGCGTATGATGTTAGCCAGCAGAGCGATGGTGCCGAGTTCGGCACCGCGATACTCGGTGATGAAGATGCTCGAGAGCGAGTAGTAGGCGAAGCCGCTGTCTACAGCCAGACAGTCGGTGAGCTGACGGTGATGGAGCAAGGAGCACACATCGTTGTTCATCAGGAAGAATGCCGCCATCGCTCCCATCCACGAACCGAGTATTGTGGTTACGGGTAGCAAAGCCAAGCGCGGATTCAGACTCTTTATCTCGCTCTTCATGTCAGGATTGAGACCGATGCTGATGCCTACGCAGAGCAGCAGTGCGCACAGCGCCACGAAACTTGTGCCGCTGCTCAGCATCCACTCGGGCATACTGCCGCTGCGTCCTGCCAGCACGCCAAGCACGAAGAACGCCACTACTATCAGACTACCTTTCATCGCTTCTCTCCTCCTTTCATGCTTTTCCACAACGCCCACGCCAGCACGCAGCTGCCAAGCATTGCGCTCACCGACAACACCATTGCCTCTACGCCCAATGTGGGCAGAGCGGCGATAAGCTCTCTGTTGCTGCCCACCTCAAGACCGAGCATGAAGAGCAGCAGCCATATCAGCCACGTCGTGAAGCGTCCGTTCAACGCACTTATCACGCCGACCTTTGAAGCCAGTCGGGTGCGCAGGGTATAACCCAAGACTATACCGAGAAATATAAACAATATTACTATAAACATTACTTTTGATGTATTAAGAGTTTGTGCGAAGTTACGACATTTCGGGCAGACTGCAAAAGAAAAGACTGAAAGTGGTTTGCTTTTTACAAATAAAGGTTCGCTTTTTATAAACGCTTTATCTGATATAAGCCGTAACTTTGCAAAAGTAAAAAGGTAAAAAAGTAAAAGAGTAAAGAGTTTTTAAAAAAAAGAAAACAATAAACGTCTTAAAAAATACTACTTTTATGACAAACGAAAAGAAATTCAGAGTAGAAGCCGACCTCTTGGGAGAGCTTCAGGTTCCTGCTGACGCACTCTACGGCGTGCAGACTCAGCGCGGTATCAACAACTATCATATCTCGCGTAAGACGATGAGCGACTACCCCGACTTCATCATCGCCAACGCATACGTAAAACTGGCTGCTGCGCAGACCAACCACTCGCTCGGCGTTATCAACGACGAGATCTCGGGTGCGATATCTGAGGCTTGCCGCGAGATTATCGACGGCAAGTGGCACGAGAACTTCCCTATCGACATGATTCAAGGCGGCGCAGGCACATCAGTTAACATGAACGTCAACGAGGTTATCGCCAACCGCGCACTCGAAATCATGGGTCACGAGAAGGGCGAATACCAGTATTGCTCGCCTAACGACCACGTCAACTGCGGTCAGAGCACCAACGACGCATACCCGACATCTATCCGTCTGGCACTCATTCGCATGAACATCCACCTCGTAGGCGCACTCACCGGCCTCATCAGCGCTTTCCGCTACAAGGCAGAGGAGTATAACGACACTATCAAGATGGGTCGCACACAGTTGCAGGACGCCGTGCCTATGACAATCGGTCAGGAGTTCAACGCATACGCCAACAACCTTGAGGAGGAGATTCTCAACCTCGAGCGCAACGTGAAGCTGCTGCACGAGATCAACATGGGCGGCACAGCCATCGGTACCGGTCTGAACGCCGTTCCGGGCTTCGCAAAGCTCTGCGCTGCCAACCTCAGCAAGCTCACCGGCGAGAACTTCGTATCGGCAAGCGACCTCGTAGAGGCTACACCCGACACCGGCGCATACGTAAGCTACTCTTCTGCTTTGAAGCGTCTGGCTATCAAGCTCTCTAAGATTTGCAACGACTTGCGTCTTATGGCTTCTGGTCCGCGCTGCGGCTTGAACGAGATCAACCTCCCGCCGAAGGCTCCTGGTTCTTCTATCATGCCGGGCAAGGTGAACCCTGTTATTCCTGAGGTTACAAACCAGGTATGCTTCAAGGTTATCGGCAACGACACCACAGTTTGCTTCGCAGCCGAGGCAGGTCAGCTCGAGCTGAACGTGATGGAGCCAATCATCACAGCGAGCCTCTTCGAGAGCCTCACATGGCTGAAGAACGTGATAGAAACACTCACAGAGGAGTGCGTGCTCGGCATCACCGTGAACAAGGAGCGTTGCTACGAAATGGTGAAGAACAGCATCGGCATCGTTACTGCTCTCAACCCAATCATCGGCTACAAGGCGAGCTCGAAGGTGGCTAAGGAGGCTCATGCTACAGGCCGCTCCGTGTACGACATCGTTATCGAGCAGGGCTTGATGAGCAAGGAAGAGCTCGACAAAGCACTCGACCCGAAGGAGATGCTCCACTCGCACAAGTTCTCTTTGAAATAAAGCAAGGACAACTATATTATATGTAGAGCTAAACCTGTAAGCGAAACCATTTTTCAAACAACTGGTTTCGACTTACAGGTTTTTTTTATAATTTTGCACTACATAAATCAGAAGAAGACAGATTCGATGAAAGTATATAATTTGGAAGAGTTTGCCACAAAATATAATCTGAAGGATATATATGGTGCATACGCCGCCCACTTTTACGTGAACGGAGAAGAGGGCGACTGTTTTTCCGACTTTGACACTTACGAAGACGACAGTTTCTGCAGCATGTTTGCAGAGCGCACGCTGTTCACCAAACTGCTTCTTGTGCAGCGTGGCAGCTGTCTTCTGCAACTGCATGAAGACGACGCCGAGCAGAGCGTGCAGCTAACGGCGCACGACATGCTGATAACCACACCGAAGGAGGTGGCGAGCGTAAGCAACTTCTCTGCCGACTTCGAGGCAGAGGGCATACTCGTAGACGAAAGCTTTGCGAAGCAGGCGCAGCGCTATCAGCTCAACGACACAAAATACAAGAGCATTTCTGATATTTTCCACTTCGTGCGCGACATTGTGCGCCACCAGCACATCAACAAGGTCGAGATGATTCGCAGTATGTTCAACGTGCTGAGACTCATCATCGACGAACTGCCCTACGAGCAGTGCTCCGTATCGCGCGACCTCGGCCACAAAAAGGAGGTGTACGAGGTTTTCCTTCACCATCTCTACCGCAACTATCGCAAGGAGCGCCAGATTCGCTTCTACGCCGACAAGCTGAACGTGTCGCCGGCTTATCTCTCGCGACTGGTGAAGGAGATAAGCGGTTCGACTATCAACGAGCATGCCACATCGCTCGTCTACAAGGAGATTTGCAACCTGCTCACGCAGACCGATATGACGATGGGCGAGATTGCCGACCATCTCAACTTCAGCGACCAGAGCGCCATGACCAACTTCTTCAAGCAGCGCTCCGGCATGACACCGCTCGCCTACCGCAATAGATAAAAGTAAAAGAGCCCCTCCCAACCATCCCCGTCGGAGAGGGCTTAGTAAGACTAAAAGAGGCATAGTAAGGCTTAAAGAGGCATAGAAAAAAAGGAAACAAACAGGATAACAAATGAAAACACAAGACCCCAACAGCAAACCTTCTGCTACATCGCAGAAGGCTGCATCGGTGAGCGATATGACCGTCGGATCGCCGCTGCGCCAAATCACCAAATTCGCATTGCCCTTGATATTGGGCTACATCCTTCAGCAGATGTACCTCGTCATCGACGCCGTCATCGTAGGCAGATGGATAGGCGTGGGCGCACTGGCGGCTGTAGGCGCTTCTACATCTATCACCTTTCTCATAATGGGCTTCTGCAACGGAGCCTGTGCAGGCTTCGCCATACCTGTGGCGCAGGCGTTCGGTGCGAAGGACTACCATAAGATGCGCGTCTACGTAGCCAATGCCGTGCGTATTTCCGTGGTGATGGCTTTGGTGATAATGGTGCTATCGCTTATGTTCTGCCACCGCATCCTGTAGATGGTGAATACTCCGGCTGACATTTTCCACGACGCCTACACATTCCTCATGCTGCAGTTCGCCGCCATTCCATTCACGTTCGGCTTCAACCTCCTGTCGGGTCAGATACGCGCCCTCGGCAATTCGCGCCAGCCGTTCTACTTCCTCATCACTTCCGCCGTTGTGAACATCCTGCTCGACGTGGTGCTCATACTCTTCTGCGGCATGGGCGTGGCAGGAGCCGGCATAGCCACATGGCTCTCGCAGGGCGTCTCGGTATGTCTCTGCATCTGGTATATACGCAAGCGCATGCAACTGCTCATTCCGCAGGGCGACGAGCGCCGCTACGACAACCGCCGCACGAGCATTCTGCTGAACAACGGCGTGCCGATGGGTCTGCAGTTCTCCATCACCGGCATTGGCATCATCATGCTGCAGAGCGCCAACAACGCTCTCGGCACTACATGCGTGGCTGCCTTCACCGCCTCGCTCCGCATAAAGTATCTCTTCACCTGCGTCTTCGAGAACATCGGCGTGGCTATGGCTACCTACTGCGGACAGAACCTCGGAGCACAGCGCATTGACCGCGTAACACGAGGCGTGAAGGACGCCATCTGTCTCATGCTCGTCTACTTCGTCTTTACGTTTGTCGTGATATATCCTTTCGCCGACTATATGATGCGACTCTTCGTAGACAGCGGCGAGGCTGCCGTAGTGAGCAACGCTGCGCAGTATATGCGCATCAACAACTACTTCTACCCCACGCTCGGACTGCTCACCATCATGCGCTATTCTATCCAGGGACTCGGCTTCAGCAACCTCTCTATGCTCAGCGGCGTGATGGAGATGATAGCACGCTGCGGCGTAAGCCTTTGGCTCGTGCCGGCTATCGCCTGGACCGGTGTCTGCTTCGGCGACCCAGTAGCCTGGATTATGGCTGATCTGTTCCTCGTTCCAGCGTTCCTTTGGGTGCAGCACCGACTGAAAAATACATCGAAATAACAAGGAGAAAGGTATATAGACCGCATATTCCGGTGGATTTATCACCGCCAAAAGCATTTTTCTGACATTTTATTTTGTTTTTCAATATTAATCGTTACTTTTGCAAACGTAAACATTTTTAACGTTTACAAAAGTAACGAACCGTCAATATACATAAGTAGATTGACCCAAAAACAGAGAGAGTATGAAAAATGCCTTATTCCCCAAAACACACCACCCACTTGCTTCACTCACAAAAGCTGCCGTCACACTTCTGACAGCCGCACTAACACAGTCTGTTAATGCACAGGAACTGTTCGGTCGACTTGCCGACGAGGGCGTTGACATCGTCGGATCGGTTACATACGGAAAGAAGAACTCCTACGACGCCATGATGCAGGGCTACTACCGCTTCAGTTACGACAACCGCTTTCAGGCGCAGCTCACAGAGCCGCTCAGAGAGGCTATCGTGTCTGGAGGTTGCACCTACCACAACGGCAAGATATACGCTTCCGAATACGACGACTCGTCGCGACTCGGCTTCCAAAAGCCCCATTGGGTTGTGCTCGACGCAAAGACCTTCGAGGTACTCTACGACCGACAGATGAACGACAACTACGAGCTGACCACTCTAAGCATGACATACGACCCGACCACCGATGCAATCTATGCCATCAACCGCACATACATGGAGACCTTCCTCATCACCATCGACCCTGCAACGGGCACACCGACACGCTTGGGCGCCGACCTTGACAACAACTACAGATACGAGGCTATTGGCTGCGACAAGAAGGGCGACGTCTACTGCATCTACATGGAGTCGAAGAACGACCATGTGGGCATTGAGCAGGACCTGTGGTATCTCGGAAAAGTGAACAAGAGCGACGGAAGCCTAACAAAGGTGGGCGACATCTCGATGGGCAATCTGCTCAGCGGCGACAGTTTCATAAACGACACACGCAAGCAGTCGTTGTTCTGCAACTTCAAAACGGGCAAACTCTACTGGATATACCCAAGTTCGAGCCTCAACCTCAATATCGAATACACCTGCATTGCCGAAATCGACCCAACAACGGCGCAGGGCACACTGGCTGCCTACCTCAACAACACGGTGCTTACTACGGGCGCCTTCTTCCAGGAGCCGTGCGACAAGGCGCCTACCTCGATATCTGCCTTCGAATACGTAGAGACATCGAAGGACGACAGGACCGGCAAACTGCAGTTCGTGATGCCTGCCGAAGCATACGACGGATCGGCATTGACGGGCGAACTGAGCGCTGTATTGACTGAGGAGGACGGCGACACAATAGCCTGTCTGAAAGGAGAAGCAGGAGCGCTTGTGGCTACCAAACCCGTTAAGCTCGACAACGGTGACAACAAGGTGGGCATAACGGTGAGCAACGCCGTCGGCGACGGACCTACCGTATACCGCACTTTCTTCGTCGGAAAAGACAGTCCGGCGCAGTGCCAGAACATACGCCTCACAAGCGACGGACTGAAGACCATTCTTACTTGGGACGCACCCACCACCGGCGAGAACGGACAGCCTATTGACGTTTCGCAGCTCACCTACGACGTGGTGCGCTACCCGTATGAGGTGACTGTAGCTAAGGGCATAACCGAATGTCGTTTCGAAGAGACGCATCCTGCCGAAATGACCCGATACGTCTATCTCGTGACGCCGCACTTAGGACGCTACGATGGTCAGGGAGCCTTCTCCAACAACCTCATCGTGGGCACACCGCTCGACGTGCCATACGGCGGCGCCTTCACCAATCCTGCCGACATGATAAACTACTACACCATCCTCGACGCCAACAACGACGGCTACTCGTGGAAGTATTCTACATCGCAGGCAAGTGCAGTCTACGGATTCAACCCCAACGAGGCTGCCGACGACTGGCTCATCTCGCCACCCGTCAACTACAAGGCGGGACACACCTACGTGCTCCGATTCAGCGCCCACTCTGCAATGGAGGAATACCCAGAGGCTATGGACGTGACATTAGGCAATGGTCGTTCGCCCGAGGAGCAGTCATACCCGCTGCTGACGCTCGAAAGCATTCCGCTGCCGCCAAGCGCTACAGAGGACAACGTGTACGAGGTAGAGTTCACGGTGCCGCAGGACGGCGTTTACTACTACGGTTTCCACTGCGTAACACCTGCCTACCACGCCAACCTCTTCCTGCACGACATCAGCGTACAGGACAAGGCGGAGATGACAGCGGTAAGCACCATAGACACCGACAACGTTTCAGTAAAAGATATATACAACAGCTTAGGTATGAAAACAAACCGAATGCAGCACGGTCTGAACATCGTGAGATGGAACGACGGTACGACGCACAAGGTAATATCAAACAATTAAAGAAAGAAAGTACAACACTATGCACATCGAAGAAAGTTTCATTTGTGGCAAGCATACAGCAGCCGACTGTGAAGACGGCATCGTATGCACACCCAACTTCGTGGCTGTAATCGACGGCAGCACAAGCAAGACACCCCTCCGACTCGACCCAACGATGAAGAACGGACGCTTCGCCATGCTGCTCATCCGCAACTATATCCGCCAGATGGCTGCCGAAGCCACGCTGGAGGAGTTCTGCCAGGGCATAACGAGCCGCATCGCAGAGGAATACGCAGAGCGCGGCATATCCGAACGCATGGCTGCGCATCCTGAGGAGCGTCTCACCGCTTCTGCTATAGTATACAGCGAACATCGGAAGGAGGTATGGATGGTGGGCGACTGCCAGGTCATAGTAGACGGCGTGTTCTACGAAAACCCAAAGCCTTACGAGCAGGAGACAGCCATGCAGCGCGCCGACATGATAAAGGGCGGCATGCTGCCCGCAGACGCCCGCCACGCCATAGAGCCGCAGATAATAAAGGCAATGCTCGAAGGCCAGAACCGCCTGTATGCCGTAATAGACGGCACGCCGATATACATGCCCGGCACACGACTCGTCAGCGTACACAGCTCCGCCGTGCTTGCCTCCGACGGCTACCCCACTCTGCTGCCCACGCTCAGCGACACCGAAAAGGCGCTGGCAAAGCAACTCGCCGACGACCCGCAGAACATCCACAGCTTTGTGGCTACGAAAGGTCTCGTTGAGGGCAACAAGAGCTTCGACGACCGAGCGTATGTAAGGCTAACCGTATAGCTGCCGTTTTTATAATGGCAACAATACATATTGCATTTCCATAATTCATCAATAAAAAAAAGAGTAATATGGCGTTTTTTTTACGCTATGTTACTCTTTTTTTACGCAATGGGAATGACCTATTGAGAAAAAAACAATAAATTTGCACAAAACTAAATGCTTACTAATTTTAAACTACAAAAACTATGCAAAGAAATTTACTATTGGCAGGATTGTTCGCATTCGCACTATCCGCCACTGCACAGACATTCGGCAAAAAGCCTACAGTTACTAACCCTTCAAACAAAATCACAACACTAAACAGCAAGCAGATGTGGCTTCACGACATGAATATTATGCCGAACACATCTACCGCCAACTTCAGCACAGAGAAACCGGAACCAAACCGCAGCATAGTGGTGAACAACGAGAAATGGTGCCAGACAAAGAGCGTTAGCAAAGCCCCCGACGGAACCATCATCTCAACTACAGACTTCGTATTAACCGAGTTTGGAAAAATAAAGAAACAGACCACTTATACATACAACGACGGTGTTGTAACTGATGGATATTTGACCGAATACGAGTACGACGAAAACCATCGACTGGTCAAGCATACATATTCTAACATGGTAGAACTACCGAACATCTTCGCCAAGAGCACAGAAACAACGTGGCGTTACAACGACGATGGCAATCAGGTATACTACAGCGATGTGAAATACGACGCAGCCGAGAATATAAGCGACGGTGTAGAGGTTTTCGGAGAATACGACAACGAGAACAACATCACAATGCAGCAGCGCAACTTATATACCAACGGCGAATGGGTGCCTGATAAAAGAATTGAGATGGGATGGGACGGAAGCTACCAGTATATGGGTCTCACCTTTAGCAATTGGGACAACGTAGCAAAGAAATGGACAGAAGGCGAAAAGAATGTAGCCGAATTAATACACTACGGCAAGACGACTATAGATAACGGCCAGTATACCTGGGATGCCGACAAGCAGCAATGGATTGTCATCACGGAGACACTTATAGCATTCGACAAAGATGGCATACAGACAATGTTCTCTATACAACAGAAGACAGACTACGGCTACTCCGGCCACCGATGGGTTACGGAGCACGAATCGCCAACGCTTGACATAAGCAGGTTTTACGAGTGGAGCAACGACGTAAACGGTTGGGCAATGACCACGTACGATAAAATACATAAAGACGAAAACGGCAACGTTAACCTAAGAGAGCTTTATAACGCCGACAACACTCCCATAATGACAATCGAAAATACATGGGAGAAAATGCTTATCAGCACCGACGTCTACCCCGACTGCTACTTTGTAGGTGATGGCACCGACGTCTGGCAGTTCCTGGACGAATACAAGGGCAAGGACATAGGCGACGGCACCGTAGAATGGAATGATATAACGATAAAGAAGGGCGAAGGCTTCAAGTTTGCTTCCAACGACTGGCAGACTATCGACTGGGGTGTAGCATACGTCGGCGAGTACATACCGTTCAACCAGCCGGTGCAGCTCACGCCAAAAGGTCAGAACATCACCATCGACATGGAGACTGAGGCGATTACCTTCAAGACCATCAGGCTCAATGCGCTTACCGGCGTAGCTACATTCGAGGTCTACCCCACAGGCGTCAACAGCCCTAACGCCAAGCGTGTGAACATTTTCGCCATCAACGGCAAGATAGTGGTGCAGAACGCAAAGGACGTAAAGGTGTACAGCGCAAGCGGCGAGCTCGTCAGCACAGCTGCCGTAACACCTGTTGAAAAGGGTCTGTATGTAGTGAAAGCAGGTGGAAAGACGGTCAAGCTGAACGTGAAGTAAGCTTTTCGTTCTATGCTTTTATTTTCCGCATTGGTGAAAATATCTGCCATATCTTCCAGCAACGGCACATTTCGCTGTGCATCAACAGAATAAAGGCTGGCAGATAAGCGCCGAAACGACTTATCTGCCAGCCTATCTTCCAGCTTATCTTCCAGCCGATAATACCAAGAGCAGACGGCAAGATCGATTGGAAGACATGTTGCAGTTGAAGCCACACTTTCCTACCTGACCGTTAAATGTTTCGACATATGTATTTTCTCATTAGTGTCCCGTAAAAAGTGGCACTAATGATGTTATTAAAGCAATTGTGTCACTTGATAAAAATCGTTCCTGTTCCATTGCATCTGCTGCAACTATAAACATATCCGTCGTTACTTTGCACGCGTCCTCGTCCATTGCATCGCGTACAGTTTACCATTCGAGGCTGCGAAGTTGTTTGCGCATTACTTCGAGTAGTGTTATTTAACATACGACTACCACCAATAACCACACCTCGTTGAATATTAGAATTTTCTACAGCACTTGCTGCCGCTTTATTTCCTAATTTCTTTGAAGCCTGTGTAGCACTGTTTACACTTGTCTTAAATTTATTGGCAAGTTTTGCAGCAGACGAACATCTACTTGCAGTCAACACCATAATAAATGAGACTCCTAAAAGAATTTGTCCTACAATTTTCATAGTTTCTAATATTTATCACTACTGTCCCGTTAAAGTGGACTAATCATTCTTTGAATTAATTGAAATACAGTCTATTAGGTGGTGTTTAGGAATGAAACGGACTTGATTTCGTAACTTTGCAGTCAAATTAAAATGACTGCTAT
>OGPQ01000471.1_pt1 | contig 34757 bp, 29 predicted proteins | sample 1552971 | NCBI WGS metagenome assembly OGPQ01 (sample SAMEA2580232, study PRJEB22360) | human gut metagenome | biome: human gut; feature: human-associated habitat; material: faeces | place: Denmark | collected 2008/2010 | reverse complement strand
AAGATACAAAATCTTTATGACACTGGCAATCAAATCGTTAGATTTGTTTGAACTAGTTTGCGACTATCCCTACTTAAAAAAATATTGCTGTCCGCTAAAACTTTTCATACAAAATAAATTATGAGGGTGCGTCACAGACTTATGACACACCCTCTAATGATTCTATATTATTCTTCTCTTTCAAGCAATAAAACGGAGACGATTGCGTTTTTAATATATGATAAAAGAAAAGAAAGACGATAGTTATTCACATATACTAAAATATACAGGCATCTTTGGCGGGGTACAGGGATTGAATATCCTCATGAGCATGGTGCGCAACAAACTTGTGGCCATCATCCTCGGTCCGGAGGGTATGGGAATGATTTCGCTTTTCAATTCCAGCATAAAACTGGTGTCTGATTCTACTAACCTGGGGCTTAGCATGAGTGCAGTGCGCGAGGTTTCGGAGGCTTACGAACATGGGAATGAGGAAAGACTCAATCACATCGTAAGTCTGGTACGTTTGTGGAGTTTCCTCACAGCACTGTTCGGTGTGCTGATCTGCATTGTCTTCAGTCCATTTCTCAACCGCTTTACCTTTTCCTGGGGCGATCATACACTTCATTTTGTCCTCCTTTCTCCAGTGGTTGCCATGATGGCGATAACCGGAGGCGAATTGGCCATCCTCAAAGGAACCCGTCGCCTGAAATCGCTGGCGGTAATTTCCGTATATGGTGTGATAGGGGCGCTGATTACCTCCATCCCGCTGTTCTACATCTGGGGAGAATCGGCCATTGTTCCATCCATTGCTTTGGTGGCTCTGTTGCAGATGGTGCTTACCTGCAGCTATTCGTTCCGTCTTTTTCCTGCATTCTTCGCCATGAGGTTTTCGCGCATCAAGTTGCTCTTGGGCGAAGGTCTCGGCATGGTTCGCTTGGGCATTGCCTTCATCCTGGCAGGAATCCTGGGCAGTGGGGCTGAGTTTGCCGTACGTTCCTACCTAAGCTATACTGGCGGACTGGATATGGTGGGATTTTACAATACGGGATTTATGATGACCATGACTTATGCCGGAATGTTTTTTCAGGCAATGGAGACTGATTATTTCCCTCGTCTTTCAGTCATAGAAGGCACTGGTATGGAGCTTAATTCCTTGGTTAATAAGCAGATAGAGGTTTCGTTACTGTTGGCTTCTCCATTGCTTTCCGTCTTTATCCTGGCGAGTCCCTTGATTCTTCATTTGCTTTTCAGTGCCAAGTTCCTGCCGGTAGTAGGCATGATGAAGATAGCGCTGATGGCGATGTATTTCCGTGCCGTCACCCTCCCGATAGAATACATCACGCTTTCGAAAGGTGATTCGAAATCCTATCTCTTCCTGGAGGCGCTGTACGATGTACTGCTCATTGCTCTGGTTATTTTGGGTTTCAGACTCTGGTCTCTTGAGGGAACGGGAATTGCCCTGTTTTTACTCGGCATTATCAATCTCGTGGTGGTATTGGGGTTTATGCATTACCGTTATCATTACCGCCCATCCCGTCAGGTAGTAGTTTATTTCGCAGCACAGATGCTTCTTGGCATTTTCACCTATTGGGCTTCTTGCCTTGAAAATCCGGTCATGAGTTGGGTATTCGGCGGTCTGGCTTGTCTGGCCAGTCTTGCCTTCTCCCTGAAGGTTCTGCATTCCAAGACTAAGCTTTGGAACAGTCTGGTGCTCAAGGTAAAGAGCAAATTGAAGAAGAAATAATAGGAAGGAGGATTTGCGAAGATTTTTTTCAGACTCTTTTGCGAAGAAGTATAAAAGTTAGAACTGAAATTTAAGATTTGATGATATATGGCGGTAAAGGTTTCAATATTAATGGCGGTTTACAATACAGCCCCATATTTGCCTCAGAGTCTGGATTCCTTATTGAACCAGACCATGGGTGACTTTCAGGTAATTTGCGTGGATGATGCTTCTACCGATGATTCCCTGAAGGTTTTGGAATCTTATGCCCGTCGTGACTCCCGTATCGAAGTAATTTCTCTTGCCGAGAATCATGGACAGGCATTTGCCCGCAACCAGGGATTAAAGTGTGCCCAGGGAAGCTATACTTGTTTCCTGGATAGTGATGATTGGTTGGGAAAGGATGCCTTGCAGCAGATTGTATCAGCCTTTGAGAAGGATGAAACCATAGATAGTGTTCTCTTCAGATGTCGCTATTATTATTCAGCGGATAGGATAGAGGAGTATCCGATGCCGGCTTTTGAGAAGAAAGGAACGGGGACTTCATCTTCTGAATCTTCCGATGAAGCAAGCCCGATAGCCTTATCGGGTGAACAGGCTTTCGAACTGAGTCTTACCTGGAAGATTCACGGTGTCTATGCGGTAAAGACTTCCATCCATCAGAAATTCCCGTACGACGATTCAGCCCGCACCTACAGTGATGACAATACCACCCGTCTTCACTATCTTGCTTCTCGCAAGGTGGTGGCATGTGGCGGAGAGTATTTTTATCGTCAGCATGCAGCCTCTGTGACTCATCAGATTTCATCTCGCCGTTTCGATTATCTGAAGGCGAACACCAGTATGATGGCGGAGTTGCGCAGACAGAAAGTCTCTTCTTATCTGCTGGATGTTTATGAGAACGAACGTTGGAAGAATGTGGTTGGTGTTTACCTCTTTTATTGGCAGCATGCGCACGAGTTGTCGGAAGAGGATAGAAGAGAAGGACTTCGAATCATCCGCAACTCTTGGAAGTCTATCGATTTCAGAATGATATTTCCGAATAATAAGAACAAGTTGGGTTTTCTATCCTGCAGAAGTTCCTTGTTTCCCGAAGTAATCTGCTGGCATCTCTTCCGTCTTCAGGCAAATCTCTATTTCGTATTAAAAAAGTTTTCGGGAAAACTATAAGAAATCTCTTCATAAACTGGAAGCATCATCTTCCCAGAGCAATCTCTTTGGAAAATATATCGGAAAAGAAGCTAAATTAAAAAACCTTGGAATTCAAATTGAATCCCAAGGCTTTATTTATTTTGTTATCTCAAAGAAATTACTTCTTGTTGATAGCGAGGTCGATAGCTACGGCGATAGCTACAGTAGCACCTACCATTGGGTTGTTACCCATACCGAGGAAGCCCATCATCTCTACGTGAGCAGGAACTGAAGAAGAACCTGCAAACTGAGCGTCAGAGTGCATACGACCCATAGTATCAGTCATACCGTATGAAGCAGGACCAGCAGCCATGTTGTCTGGGTGCAAAGTACGACCTGTACCACCACCAGAAGCTACTGAGAAGTATGGCTTGCCAGCGGCAATACGCTCCTTCTTATAAGTGCCGGCCACTGGGTGCTGGAAACGTGTAGGGTTGGTAGAGTTACCTGTGATAGATACGTCTACGTCCTCGCTCCAGTTGATAGCAACACCCTCACGTACGTCGTCAGCACCATAGCAGTTAACCTTAGCACGTGGGCCATCGCTGTAAGCGATACGTTTAACAACCTTCAACTCACCTGTGTAGTAGTCGAACTTGGTCTGTACGTATGTGAAACCGTTGATACGGCTGATGATCTGAGCAGCGTCCTTACCCAAACCGTTGAGGATAACGCGCAATGGGTTCTTACGAACCTTGTTAGCCATCTCGGCGATCTTGATAGCACCCTCAGCAGCAGCGAAAGACTCGTGACCTGCCAAGAAAGCGAAGCACTGTGTCTCCTCGCGGAGCAGACGGGCAGCCAAGTTACCATGACCGAGACCTACCTTACGGTCATCGGCAACAGAACCTGGGATGCAGAAAGCCTGCAGACCGATACCGATAGCCTCAGCAGCGTCGGCAGCTGTCTTGACACCTTTCTTGATAGCGATAGCAGCACCGGCTACATACGCCCACTTAGCGTTCTCGAAGCAGATACGCTGAGTGTCTTCACACATCTGATAAGGATCAACACCTGCGTCCTCGCAGATTTGATTAGCCTCTTCCAAGCTCTTGATACCGTTAGCATTCAGAGCTGCAAGAACTTGCTTCTCGCGACGTTCCTGACTTTCGTAACTTACTTTTCTAATCATATCAGTATCTCCTTATTATTCTTTACGTGGATCAATTGCTTTAACAACACCCTGCTCAGCAGTTGTACGACCGTAGCTTCCTGTGAACTTCTTGACAGCCTCATTGGCGTCCATACCGTTCTTGATAGCCTCCATCATCTTGCCGAGGTGTACATACTCATAACCACAAACCTGGCTGTCCTTGTCGAGGAACTGCTTTGTGATGTAACCCTCTGTCAACTCAAGGTAACGTGTACCCTTAGCTACTGTACCATAGAGAGTACCAGTCTGTGAACGAAGACCCTTACCCAAGTCCTCAAGACCAGCGCCGATAACAAGACCGCCCTCAGAGAAAGCGCTCTGGCTACGACCGTAAACAATCTGGAGGAAGAGTTCGCGCATAGCTGTGTTGATAGCGTCGCAAACGAGGTCGGTGTTCAATGCTTCAAGGATAGTCTTACCTGGAAGAATCTCAGAAGCCATAGCTGCTGAGTGAGTCATACCAGTACAACCGATAGTCTCAACGAGAGCCTCCTGGATAACACCGTCCTTGATGTTGAGTGACAATTTACAAGCACCCTGCTGAGGTGCACACCAACCCACACCGTGGGTGTAACCAGAGATGTCCTTGATCTCTTTTGCCTGAATCCATTTTCCCTCCTCAGGAATTGGAGCTGGTCCGTGGTTAGGACCCTTAGCGACAACGCACATGTTGTCTACTTCTTTAGAATAGATCATATTCGCTAAATTTTTTATATTAGTATATAAAATGTTTGAATACATTCATTATGACGGAATGTCTGACGTAAGACACAGAATTCCGACCACAAAAGTACGATTTTTTTTACGAAAAGGGGCAAATTATATATTCTTTTTAACTCTTTAAACTCATTTTTTCGGATTTTCTTTGGTTTGTGCGCTTTTTGGTGTATCTTTGCAAACTGAAAATTGCAATTTGTAATGATTATATGACGCAGGTTAAGATAAATGACAGTGTGCTGCGCAAAGCGGCAGAGGCAGGTATGGACGAGTTTGTGCAGGCTTTTGTGGATGCCATCAGAAACGCTTTGGGCGGTGAGCTCAATGCGCAGAACATGGCTGAGCTCAACAGCGACCAGATTACACTCTTGGCATGGGACGTGCTGCATCAGGAGATGATGGACGGAGGAATGGTACAGCTCATACACAATGGTTATGGAGGTTTTATCTTCAAGAATCCTACCGACAAGGCGTTCCGTAACTGGGGGGTCGCAGGACTGTACAAACTTATCAACAAGGCCCACAAGTGTTATAACTTGGCCCACGAGGACATAGAGCGCGACATGAGCGACGAGGAGTTCATGGCTCTCTATGAGAAGTATCCGTTCTTTGATGATTTCGACGATGATTTCGTTGAGAACGAGGAGCAGTGGACTGCTCAGGTGGCTTGTTATATCGACGAGCATATTGAACTTTTCGCCACCGTGGAGGAGAAGTAGTGCGCCTGCGTGAATATATTTTTTAAAAAGGAGAGGATATAATGAATAAGCAAGAACAAGAGCTCCGCAAGAAGAGCCCTGTGCAGATAAGAAACAAGAAGGCGTCGTTTGAGTATTTCTTTGTCGACACCTATACTGCTGGCATCGTGCTCACTGGTACAGAAATCAAGTCGATAAGAGGTGGTAAAGCTTCTTTGGTAGACTGTTACTGCGATTTCTATAATGGAGAGTTGTGGGCTAAGGGCATGAATATTTCACCTTATTTCTATGGATCGTTCGGTAACCATGAGGCACGTCGTGACCGCAAGTTGCTGCTCAACAAGCGTGAGTTGCGCCGTCTGGAAGAAGATGCCAAGCAGCCAGGCTTCACCATTGTACCTACCCTCATCTTCATCGACGACCATGGCCGTGCCAAGGTCGACATCGCTCTGTGCAAGGGTAAGAAGGAGTATGACAAGCGTCAGACCCTGAAGGAGAAGGAAGACAGAAGAGAAATGGACAGGGCTATCAAGCACTTCTAACATATAGTGAAGCGTAAATAACGACAAGTGAAAAATCCAATAGTATAAGAGGGTAACACATTATTATATATGGGGCATATCAACAGACTGAAAGAGCAATGTGACAGGAAAATACTGATTCTCGACGGTGCCATGGGCACGGAGATACAGAAATACAATCTTACTGAGGAAGACTTCAGGGGAGAGAGATTTGCCGACGTACCCGGACAGATGAAAGGCAATAATGACGTGCTGAACCTGACTCGTCCTGATGTCATCTCCGACATATACAGGCGCTATTTAGAGGCAGGAGCCGACATCATCTCTGCCAACACCTTCTCTTCGCAGCGTATCTCGCAAGCCGACTATCATCTGGAGGATTGTGCCCGCGAGATGGCTTACCAGGGCGCAAGGTTGGCAAGGATACAGGCAGATCAGTTCTCTACACCCGATAAACCAAGATTTGTGGCAGGCGACGTGGGACCCACCAACAAGACGTGTTCCATGAGTCCTGATGTGAGCAATCCTGCTGCACGCGACATCACTTACGACGAACTCTTCGACGACTGCTGCGAACAGATAGACGGCCTGATAGAGGGAGGGGTGGATGTGATCCTCATCGAGACGGTTTTCGATACACTCAACTGCAAGGCAATGATTGACGCAGCCTTCACGATGATGAAGAAACGTGGCGTGGAGTTGCCTGTGATGGTGAGTCTCACCGTTAGCGACCTGGCAGGAAGAACCCTTAGCGGACAGACGATAGAGGCTTTCCTTGCCAGTCTGTCGCCTTATCCTATCTTCTCGGTAGGCATGAACTGTGCCTTCGGCGCCCCGCAGATGAAGCCTTTCATAGAGCGTATGGGAAAGATTGCACCTTATTATATTAGTGCGCATCCCAATGCCGGACTGCCCAACGAGATGGGTGCCTACGACGAGACACCTGAAAGTATGGCGCCCCAGATTGCCGAGTTTATCGACGAAGGACTGGTCAATATCATTGGTGGATGCTGTGGTACTACGCCCGATTTCATAGCCCGATATGCGCAGATGGCAGAGGGAAAGAAACCTCATGTAGTAACCCATCGACCACAGTATATGTGGCTATCAGGTCTCGATCTGCTGCAGGTGGATGATCATGTACATGCGCCGATAGACAGCTCACGTTTTGTCAATGTGGGTGAACGGTGCAATGTGGCAGGAAGCCGGAAGTTCCTGCGACTTATCAATGAGAAGAGTTATGAGGAAGCCCTCGGTATAGCCCGCAAGCAAGTAGCTGACGGGGCCGCTGTGGTAGACGTCAATATGGACGACGGACTGCTTGATGCCAAGGCCGAAATGGTGAATTTCCTCAATATGATAGCTGCCGAGCCAGAGATTGCCAAAGTGCCTATCATGATCGACTCGTCCAAATGGGATGTCATCACTGCCGGACTGAAGTGTTGTCAGGGCAAGTGTATCGTCAACTCCATATCGCTCAAGGAGGGCGAGGAAGTGTTTGTCGCTCATGCCAAGGATGTGCTCAGATACGGAGCCGCCTGTGTGGTGATGTGCTTCGACGAGGTAGGACAGGCCACAACCTTTGAGCGCAGAATAGAGATAGCCGAGAGGGCTTACCATATTTTGGTGGATCAGGTGGGGATGAACCCGCTTGATATCATCTTCGATCCTAACGTGCTCGCCATTGCCACAGGTATGGAGGAGCACGACAACTACGCTGTCGACTTCATACGGGCCACCGAGTGGATAACAACTCATCTGCCCGGAGCTCATGTCAGCGGAGGTGTGAGCAACCTGTCGTTCTCTTTCCGCGGAAACACCTATATACGTGAGGCTATCCACTCTGTGTTCCTGCATTATGCTCAGCAGAAGGGCATGGACTTCGGTATCGTCAATGCCAAGGCGCGGATGGACTATCACAAGATTCCCAAGGAACAGCTGGACATCATCGAGGATGTGGTGCTCAACCGCCGTAAGGGCGCTTACGAAGACCTCATCGAACTGGCTGCCGAGATCAAGGAGAAAGCCGATGCTGCAAAAGCTGCCAAGGCTGGGGGAGCAACCGCACCTAAGCCTGCTGCACCAGAGTGGAGAAAGGACAGCGTAGAGAACCGCTTGAAGTATGCCTTGCGCAAAGGCATATCCGACTTCCTGCAGGTCGATATCGACGAGGCATTGGGTAAATATCCTCATGCCGTCAATGTGATAGAAGGGCCGCTGATGGATGGCATGAACGAGGTGGGCGAACTCTTTGGCGAGGGCAAGATGTTCCTGCCACAGGTGGTGAAGACTGCCCGTACCATGAAGGCTGCCGTGTCTATACTTCAGCCGCATATAGAGGCAGAGAAGGAAGGCGGATCGTCGAAGGCTGGCAAGGTGGTCTTGGCAACGGTGAAAGGCGACGTACATGACATAGGAAAGAATATCGTGGCAGTGGTGATGTCGTGCAACAACTATGATGTGGTAGATCTCGGGGTGATGGTGCCTGCCGAGCAGATAGTAAGAAAAGCTGTTGAGGAAAAAGCAGATGCCGTCGGACTGAGCGGACTCATCACTCCCTCGCTCGAGGAAATGGTGCATGTGGCTCAACAGATGCAGAATGCAGGATTGCGGCTTCCCATCATGGTGGGAGGAGCCACTACCAGCGAGATGCATGTGGCTCTGAAGATAGCTCCCGTGTACGACGGCCCCGTGGTATGGGTGAAGGATGCCAGTCTGAATGCCGGTATCTGTGCCCGTTTGTTCGGTAAAGACGGTGCAGCCTATGAGGCGGAACTGAAGCGGCGATATGAGCAGCTCAGACAGAAATATCATGAGCAGCAGGCCCGTTTGGGAAGTCTGCAGGAAGCCCGCGAGAATAAACTTAACCTGTTTTGAAAGAGGAGAAACTGAAGTTTTGAAACAACAATAACATATCAGGATAAATGATACAGACAATTATTTTCGACTTCGGTGGCGTGATCGCTACCCTCGACGGCGATGAAGCCAAGAAACGTTTTAGCGACTTAGGAGTCGCTGATGTAGACCGCGTACTCGACCCCTATCGCCAGCAAGGCTTCTTTGGCGATTTGGAAGAAGGCAAGATAGGAGAGGAGGAATTTCGCCGAAAGTTGGGCGAGATGTGTGGTCGCGAACTTACCTTCGATGAGGTGAGGCATTGTTGGCTGGGCTATATGAAAGAGCTTCCGTTCTATAAGTTGGATGCCCTGAAGGAGTTGCGTCGTAAGGGTTTTCGTGTCGTTATGCTCTCCAATACCAATCCTTATGTCATGGATTGGGCTGAGAGTCCGGAGTTCTCTGGCGATGGCCATTCTGTCGATTATTATTTCGATTCTATGTATCGCAGTTATGAGATGGGCTGTATGAAGCCCGACGAGATGTTCTTCCGTCGTGTGTTGGCTCAGGAGCACATTCTTCCCGAAGAGACACTCTTCGTCGACGATGGTCCACGCAACTGTGCGGCAGCAAGCGAGTTGGGGATAAATACCTATTGTCCTGCCAATGGTGCCGACTGGACAGATGAGATATACAAATTTCTGACTGCCGGCTTACGATAATGACTTCGAAGGTCAAGAAAGTAAGTTTTATGGCAAAATGTTGGGCAATTTTAAAAAAAGATTGTACTTTTGCATTTGCAAAATAAGAAAATAACAAAAACAAGAAAATGGCAATCAAAAAGAAAAGATGGCATTGCCTGCCAGGTCAGCCACTTACCGATCTCGACAAGCAAGTCATGTATTGGGAGAGTAAGGGAAAGTTAGTTCCTACACGCGAGTTGATCAAGACTCCAGAACAGATAGAAGGCATCCGCAAGAGCGGAGTAGTGAATACGGGTTGTCTCGACGCTGTGGCAGAGGCTATTCGTCCGGGTATGAACACCCAGGAGATAGATGATATCTGTATGCAGTACTGCAAGGACCACGATGCCATTCCTGCCTGCCTCAACTATGAGGGCTACCCTAAGAGTGTGTGCACCAGCATCAACGAGGTGGTGTGCCATGGCATTCCAAAGGAGGAAGATGTTCTCCAGGAGGGTGATATCGTGAATGTGGATATGACTACCATCGTTGACGGATATTATGCTGATGCCAGCCGTATGTTTATCGTTGGTGGAAAGACAACTCTCGAGAAAGAACAGCTGGTACGCGTGGCAAAGGAATGTCTCGAGATAGGTATGGAGGTGGCTAAGCCTTACAGTTTTGTGGGCGACATCGGTCATGCCATCGAGAATCATTGCAAGAAATATGGATATGGTGTAGTGCGCGATCTCTGCGGACATGGTGTGGGACTTCAGTTCCACGAGGAGCCCGAGGTGTTGCACTATGGACACAAGGGCACAGGCATGCTTCTGGTACCTGGTATGGTGTTCACCATTGAGCCTATGATCAACATGGGTACATGGAAGGTGTTTATCGATGCCGACGACCCATACGGATGGGAAGTTATCACTGGCGACGAGAAGCCATCGGCTCAGTGGGAGCATACACTCGTCATGACCGAGACCGGTGTGGAGATTCTTACACATTAAAGAACTATGAAGGATATATATATATTAGGTATAGAGAGCAGTTGCGACGATACCTCAGCCGCTGTGCTCAAGAATGGAGTGTTGCTGAGCAATGTTACAGCCTCACAGGAGGTGCACAAAGCCTATGGTGGCGTAGTGCCCGAGTTGGCTTCGCGTGCACATCAGCAGAACGTGGTGCCTGTTGTTGATCAGGCCATAGCGCGTGCAGGTATAAAGAAGGAAGACCTCAGTGCCGTGGCTTTCACACGTGGACCTGGTCTGATGGGTTCGTTGCTTGTTGGTGTAAGCTTTGCCAAGGGTTTTGCTCGCTCGCTTAATATCCCTCTCATTGATGTCAACCATCTGCAGGGACATGTCATGGCACACTTCATCAAGGAGTCGGACGACGACCAGAGTGCGCCTCCATTCCCCTTCCTCTGTCTCTTGGTGAGTGGAGGAAACTCGCAGATAGTAAAGGTGAATGCCTATAACGATATGCAGGTGTTGGGACAGACCATCGATGACGCGGCAGGCGAGGCGATAGACAAGTGTGCTAAGGTGTTGGAGTGGGGCTATCCCGGCGGACCTGTAGTCGACAAGTATGCGCGACAGGGAAATCCTAAGGCCTTCACCTTTGCCGAGCCTCATATACAGGGTATGGACTACAGTTTCTCCGGTTTCAAGACCAGTTTCCTCTATAGCTTGCGCAAATGGGTGGCAGAGGATCCCGACTTCGTCGAGAAGAACAAGTACGACCTGGCAGCCAGCATCGAGTACACCATCGTAGATATCCTGATGAAGAAGTTGCGTATGGCAGTAAAACAGACAGGCATCAAATACGTGGCTGTGGCGGGAGGAGTTTCAGCCAACAACGGCTTGCGCAATGCCTTCCGTGATCATGCTCAGCGTTTCGGCTGGACGATTTATATTCCTAAGTTCAGCTATACCACGGACAATGCAGCCATGATAGCCTGCGTAGGTACATTCAAGTATCGTGACGGCGATTTTGCCAGCATCGACCTGCCTGCATACTCTAAGGTGACATTCAAATAGCAGTAAACACTTAACACTGATATAAATGGAATTTGAAAGCAAAATTTTGAGCAAGAATATTTCTGAATTGCTCTATAATAGTGAGAAAACATTAGGTACGGCAGAGAGTTGCACTGGCGGTAGAATCGCTGAGGCAATCATCTCTGTGCCAGGTGCTTCCAACTACTTCAAGGGTGGTATCGTATCTTATACCAACGAAGTGAAAGAGAACATCCTGAAGGTAAGTCACGAGGTGCTGGAAGAGCAGACTGCCGTATGCGAGGAGGTGGCACGCGAAATGGTGCTTGGCGCCATTGATGCACTGAAGGTAGACTTCGCCATTTCGGCTACCGGTGTGGCAGGTCCTACAGGCGGTACAGCCGAGATACCTGTTGGTACCATCTGGATTGGTTATGGCAGCAAGGACGATGTGCGTACCCTCAAGCTTACCGAGGATTTTGGTCGCGACATCAATCTCGCAATTGCCACCAACACAGCCCTCAAGTCTATGTACAGCTTCCTCAAGGAGTACGAAGAAGACTTGAAGAATGAAGGCTAACTCAAGTTTCGCAAGTTTAACCCCACACGCCCTGTGTCGCAAGTCTTGCCCCACACGCCCTGTGTCGCAAGTTTTGCCCCACACGCCCTGTGTCGCAAGTTTTGCCCCACACGGCTTGTTTCGCAAGTTTTGCCCCACACGGCTTGTTTCGCAAGCTTTACCCCACACGCCCTGTTTCGCAAGCTTTATCCCACACGCCCTGTGTCGCAAGTCTTGCCCCACACGCCCTGAAAGGGCAGAAGCTCTTAGCCCAGGGCAACGCCCTGGGTTATTACGGACGCAAACCTGTCGCCCTGTAAGGGCAAAAGCTTTATAACTCCAAACAAAGCTTAAGGCTTTTTTCCCTTACAGGGCTTTAGCAATCTTGCCACTGTTATGCTTGATTCGACATAACCCCGTGTCAGTCAATAAAATCGACGTGAAACCACTCTTATAGAGCCTAAAAGTATAAAAAATCCTTAAAAGATTGTTTTCTTTTAGGGATTCTTTTGTAAATACCAAAAATATTTGTAATTTTGCACCCTGTTTGGAATAGGTATCAATTAACGAATTAGAAAATTAAAGATAGAAATGTCTAAGATTTGTCAAATTACAGGTAAGAAGGCACAGTTAGGTTGTAATGTGTCTCACTCAAAGCATCGTACAAAGAGAAGCTTTGACGTTAACCTTTTCAGCAAGAAATTCTACTATGTAGAAGAGGGTTGCTGGATTAGCCTTAAGATCAGTGCTGCTGGTCTTCGTCTCATTAACAAGGTTGGTCTTGATGCAGCTTTGAAGCAGGCTGTGTCTAAGGGCTTCGTAGATTGGAAGGACATTAAAGTTATAGGAGAATAAATATCATGGCAAAGAAAGCAAAAGGTAATAGAGTACAGGTTATCCTCGAGTGCACTGAACATAAGAACAGTGGTATGCCAGGTACAAGCCGTTACGTGACTACAAAGAATCGTAAGAATACTCCTGAGCGTCTCGAACTGATGAAATATAATCCAATCTTGAAGAAGATGACTCTTCACAAGGAGATTAAGTAAGCACGCTTACAACAGTTTATAACAATATTTTAAAGTTTAGATAGACTATGGCAAAGAAAGCGGTCGCTACCCTCCACGAAGGTAACATGGATGGTCGCGCATATACAAAGGTTATCAAGATGGTTAAGAGCCCAAAGACAGGTGCATATTGCTTCGATGAGAAGATGGTACCTAACGAGGCTGTTAAGGATTTCTTCAAAGCCTAATCATTTTTAGGATTTTAAGTAATCAATATACTTTAAGTAAGGCTGCATTTCGTAAGATTTGCAGCCTTATTCTTTGTATATACAATTATTTTTCCTATCTTTGCACTCAAATATAATGTAAATATGGGATTATTCGGATTTTTTAGCAGCAAGAATAAGGAAACACTCGACAAGGGACTCGAGAAAACCAAGGAGAGTGTGTTTGGTAAGTTGGCTCGCATCGTAGCGGGCAAGTCTACTGTCGATGATGATGTCCTCGATGATTTGGAGGAGATTCTCATTACATCCGACGTGGGTGTTGACACCACAGTGAAGATCATCCACCGCATAGAGGAGCGTGTGGCTACCGACAAGTATGTGTCTACCTCTGAGCTCGACAGAATCCTGCGTGAGGAGATAGCCAAGTTGTTGGAGGAGAATCATACAGGTGACAATGCCGACTGGAGTCTTCCTGCCGACCACAAGCCTTACGTCATCCTGGTGGTAGGTGTCAATGGTGTGGGCAAGACCACCACTATCGGCAAGTTGGCTTACCAGTTCAAGAAGGCTGGCAAGAAAGTTTATTTAGGTGCTGCCGATACCTTCCGTGCTGCTGCGGTGGAGCAGATCTCTATCTGGGGCGAGCGTGTGGGTGTGCCTGTTGTCAAGCAGCAGATGGGTTCCGACCCTGCTTCTGTGGCTTTCGACACTTTGCAGAGTGCCAAGGCCAATGGAGCTGATGTCGTTATCATCGATACGGCAGGACGTCTTCACAACAAGGTGGCCTTGATGAATGAGCTCAAGAAGATCAAGGATGTGATGAAGAAGGTCCTTCCCGAGGCTCCTGATGAGGTATTGCTTGTTCTCGATGGCAGTACGGGTCAGAATGCTTTCGAGCAGGCCAAGCAGTTCTCTGCTGTTACCAACATTACCTCGCTTGCCATTACCAAACTGGATGGTACAGCCAAGGGTGGTGTGGTGATAGGTATTTCCGACCAGCTCAAGGTGCCAGTGAAGTACATTGGTCTGGGTGAGGGAATGGAAGACCTGCAGTTGTTCAACAAGGTAGAGTTTGTAGACTCTTTGTTTAAGAAAGGAAAGTGAAAAAGAATACGATAGACATCATCACCATGGGCTGTTCTAAGAATTTGGTGGACAGCGAATTGCTGATGAAACAATTTGAAGCCAACGGCTATCATTGCGTGCACGACTCTAAGCGTCCGCAGGGCGAGATAGCTGTCATCAACACTTGTGGTTTTATTGAGGATGCCAAGCAGGAGAGCATCGATACCATCCTTGAGTTTGTACAGCGCAAGCAGGAGGGACGGTTGAAGAAGCTCTATGTGATGGGCTGTCTTTCGCAGCGTTATCAGAAAGAGCTGGAGAAAGAGATTCCTGAGGTCGATAAGTTTTACGGCAAGTTCAACTACAAGCAGTTGTTGGGCGAGTTGGGCAAGGCTGATGTTCCTTCCTGTGATGGTCATCGCCATCTCACCACTCCCCGTCATTATGCTTATGTCAAGATAGCCGAGGGCTGCGACCGTCATTGTGCCTATTGTGCCATCCCTATCATCACCGGCAAACATGTAAGCCGTCCTAAGGCGGAGATCCTTCAGGAGGTTCGTGATATGGTGGCAGAGGGTGTCAAGGAGTTCCAGATCATAGCCCAGGAGCTGACTTATTATGGTATCGACCTCGACGGAAAGCATCACATCACCGACCTGATCAGTGATATGGCTGATATTCCTGGAGTGAAGTGGATTCGTCTGCATTATGCTTATCCCAACCAGTTCCCCATGGACTTGCTCGATGTGATGCGCGAGAAGGAGAATGTATGCAGTTATCTTGACATCGCCCTTCAGCATATCAGCGACCATATGCTTACCCGTATGCGCCGCCATGTCAGCAAGCAGGAAACGATCGAGCTTATCAAGCAGTTGCGGGAGCGTGTGCCGGGCATACATATCCGCACCACACTGATGGTGGGCTTCCCTGGCGAGACCGATGAAGATTTTGCCGAACTGATGGAGTTTGTACGTTGGGCGCGCTTCGAGCGTATGGGTGCCTTCGCCTATTCTGAGGAAGAGGGAACCTACAGCGCCAATCATTATGAGGACGATGTGCCTCAGGAGGTGAAGCAGAAACGGCTCGACCAGCTCATGGCTCTCCAGCAGGACATCAGTGCTGAGATCGAGGCAGAGAAGGTAGGACAGGAGATGAAGGTCATCGTCGACAGGAAGGAAGGCGATTACTATATTGCCCGTTCCGAGTTCTGCTCGCCCGAGGTAGACCCCGAGGTGCTGATCAAAGCCGCCAAGCGTCTGCGTGTGGGACAGTTCTATCAGGTGCGTATCACCTCCAGCGACGAGTTCGATCTCTATGCCGAACTTGTATAGTATAGTTGCATTCTGATGTTTTATATAGTAGTCCATAGCTCAAGGTTTTTCCCTTAGGCTATGGACTTTTGCTTTTTATCCTTCCTTGTCTGTTCATTCTTTCTCTGTCTCTTTCATCCTCGTAGCCTTTCATCCTTACAGTCTTTCCCTGAAAAAAAGACTACGATGCGATAAAAAAATGAGGGGGAAAGAAAAAGAATTGGAAAAATATCATTAACTTTGCAATCAAAATAAAAAATAGACTACGATGAAATACCTATTATTTTCTGATATTCATGGCTGTTTGCCAGCCTTGCAGCGTGCTCTCGACTTTTTCGAGGCGCAGAAGTGTGACATGATGTGCATCTTGGGCGACATCATCAACTACGGACCCCGCAACCGCATACCTGAGGGCATAGACCCCAAGGGCATAGTGGAGCGACTCAACAACCTGGCAGACAAGATCATTGCAGTGCGAGGGAACTGTGATGCAGAGGTAGACCAGATGTTGCTCGATTTCCCCATCATGGAGACTTATGCCCTTTTGGTGGATGGCGGAAAGCGCTATCTGCTCACCCATGGTCATATATATAATAAGGAGAACATGCCCAAGGGTCCTTATGATGCCATCGTCTATGGTCACAGCCATCTCTGGGAGCTCTCGCGCAATGCCGAGGGTAAGGCCATCTGCAATACGGGCAGTATCACCTTCCCCAAGGGAGGCAATCCCCCTACACTTGCCACTCTCGAGGATGGCAAGTTTACTATGTACAACCTCGATACCCTTGAGGTCATAGGCTCCTTTGATATGATGGAGGCATAGAAAGTTCAATCAATAATACAATAATGATAGAGGAATATCAAATCCGAATTCTGCCAGAACAGGCAGCCAGTGAGGAAGGTATCAAGCGTTACCTGTCCAAGGAGAAAGGAATAGACGTGCGGACATTGAACCAGGTGAGGGTGCTCAAGCGAAGCATCGACGCCAGGCAGCGTACCATCTACGTGAATTTGAAGGTGCGTGCCTATATCAATGAGTTCGCACAGGACGACCAATACATACATACCGAATATCCTGATGTGAGCTCACGCCCTCGTGTGGTAGTGGTGGGCGAGGGACCTGGCGGTCTTTTTGCTTCCCTGCGACTTATCGAGTTGGGCTATCGTCCTGTGGTGCTCGAACGAGGCAAGGACGTGCGCGAGCGCAAGAAGGACCTCTCCAATATTACCAAGACCCAGAAGGTGGATGCCGAAAGCAACTATTGTTTTGGTGAGGGTGGAGCAGGTGCCTACAGCGATGGAAAGCTGTATACCCGCAGCAAGAAACGCGGCAGTGTGGACAAGATACTGAATGTTTTCTGCCAGCATGGAGCCAATACCAACATTCTGGCTGATGCCCATCCCCATATAGGAACCGACAAACTGCCGCGTGTGATAGAAAACATGCGCAACACCATCCTTCAGTGTGGGGGCGAGGTGCATTTCCAAACCAAGATGACCTCCTTCATCATCGATGGCGACAAGGTGATAGGTGTCGAGGCTGTCAACCTGCAGACGGGGGCCGAGGAAACCTATCGGGGGCCAGTCATCTTGGCTACAGGCCACAGTGCACGTGATGTGTATCGCTATCTCGCAGCCTCCAGGATTGAGATCGAGGCCAAAGGCATCGCTGTGGGTGTGCGTCTGGAGCATCCCGCTCATCTCATCGACCAGATACAGTATCATAACAAGAATGGACGAGGCAAGTATCTTCCTGCAGCAGAATACAGTTTCGTAACTCAGGTAGACGGACGTGGCGTGTACAGTTTCTGTATGTGTCCCGGTGGATTTGTCATCCCTGCCGCTACCGGACCTCAGCAGCTTGTGGTCAACGGTATGAGTCCAAGCAACCGAGGTACGGCATGGAGCAATTCGGGCATGGTGGTAGAGACCCATCCTGAGGATGTGGCATCTTTTGTCCAGGAACACCAGGCTATATTACAGTCGGATGCCTCTCTCTCATCCTCGGCAGAAGAGGAAGTCCTGAGTCCCGATTCACCTCTCACGATGATGCATTTCCAGCAAATCGTGGAGAAGCAGTGCTGGCAGCAGGGCAATATGAAGCAGACGGCACCAGCCCAGCGCATGGCCGACTTTGTGAACAACCGTTTGAGCTACGACCTTCCCAAGAGCAGTTATGCCCCTGGCCTTATCAGCAGTCCGCTCCATTTCTGGATGCCCTCTTTTGTGAGCAAGCGTCTGCAGGAAGGTTTCAAGACCTTCGGCAAGAATGCGCATGGCTTCCTCACCAACGAGGCCACGCTCATCGCCATGGAGACCCGTACTTCTTCGCCCGTCCGTATTCTTCGCGACCGCGACACCTTGCAGCATGTACGTCTGCAGGGACTCTTCCCCTGTGGTGAAGGCGCAGGATATGCAGGAGGCATCGTGTCGGCAGGAGTCGACGGAGAACGCTGTGCCGAAATGTGCGCTGAGTATTTGAAGAAATTTGAATAAATAATCTTAAAACATTTGCATGGTACAAAAAAATATTGTATTTTTGTGAACACTAATTGAATGTACTAAGCAAACAAATCTAATTTATAAATATACAAAAACAATACTATTATGGTAAGTTCTAACATTCCACAGGTTAAGCTGGGTATTATCGCCGTAAGCCGTGACTGTTTCCCTATCGCGCTTTCTACTCAGCGCCGTGAAAACATCGTAAAAGAATACAAAGGAGAAATTTTCAACTGCCAGACTACAGTTGAGAATGAGAAAGATATGCTCAAGGCTATCGCTGAGGTAAAGGAGCAGGGCTGCAACGCCTTGGTGGTCTTCCTTGGCAACTTCGGTCCTGAGACACCAGAGACACTCATTGCCAAGAACTTTGATGGTCCTTGCATGTTTGTTGCTGCTGCTGAGGGTGATGGCGACATGATCAATGGTCGTGGTGATGCTTACTGCGGTATGCTCAACTGCTCTTACAACCTGGGTATGCGTCATCTCAAGGGTTATATCCCAGAGTATCCAGTAGGTACAGCAGCCGAAGTGGCTAAGATGATTGCCGGCTTCGTTCCTGTAGCTCGTGTCATCCTCGGTCTGAAGGGCTTGAAGATCATCACCTTCGGTCCACGTCCTCAGGACTTCTTCGCTTGCAACGCTCCTATCAAGGGCTTGTACGAACTGGGTGTAGAGATAGAGGAGAACTCAGAGCTTGACTTGCTCGTATCTTACAAAGAGCACGAGAACGATCCACGTATCGACGACGTTTGCAAGGATATGGCAGCCGAGATGGGCGAGGGTAAGTACTATCCTGACCTGAGCCGTCGTATGGCACAGTTTGAGCTCACATTGCTCGACTGGGCTGAGAATCACAAGGGCTCTCGCCAGTATGTAGCTTTTGCCGACAAGTGCTGGCCTGCATTCCCAAGCCAGTTTGGTTTCGAGCCATGCTATGTCAACAGCCGTCTGGCAAGCCGTGGCATCCCTGTAGCCTGCGAGGTGGACATCTATGGTGCTCTTTCTGAGTACATCGGCATGTGTGCTTCTGATGATACAGTGACATTGCTTGACATCAACAATTCTGTTCCTCAGTATATCTACGATGAGGATATTGTTGGCAAGTACGACTATAAGTTGACAGATACCTTCATGGGCTTCCACTGTGGCAACACACCTCAGTGCAAGATGTGCTCTACACGTGCCATCAAGTATCAGCTCATCCAGAACCGTCTGTTGGAGAATGGTGGCAAGCCAGACTTCACACGTGGTACTTTGGAGGGTGACATTGCTGCCAGCGACATCACATTCTATCGTCTGCAGTGCGATTCAGAGGGCAACTTGCGTTCTTACATCGCTGAGGGCGAGGTGCTCGATGTTCCTACACGTTCTTTCGGTGGTATCGGTATCTTCGCTATTCCAGAGATGGGTCGCTTCTATCGTCACGTATTGATCCAGAAGGGTTATCCTCATCATGGTGCCGTAGCCTTCTCTCATGTAGGCAAGACACTCTTTGAGGCCTTCAAGTTCTTGGGCATTAAGGACATCGCTTACAACCAGCCAGCAAGCTTGCCTTACCCAACAGAGAATCCTTGGAAATAATTTAGGTTTCAACTTTCGCAAATGGGGAAGTTGAAAAAGTTAAAGGGCGATTGCTCATTATCCGTAAAGGAAATGGCAATCGCCCTTTTTTATTCTTTTATCAGTAGTTGTACTTTCGTTTCAGTTGTTGTACTTTCGTTTCAGCTGTCGTATTTTCTTCCTGCTGTTATGCTTCTGGCTTCAGCTGCTGTGCCATGTTGAGAGCAGCCTTGCGGCCATCACCCATGGCGAGGATAACAGTAGCACCACCGCGCACAATGTCACCGCCGGCATAGATGGCAGGCTGTGAGCTCTGCATCTGCTCGTTGACGGCAATGGTATTCTTGCGGCCTAACTCCAGACCTTCGATGCTCTGAGGCACGAGAGGGTTAGGACTCACACCCACTGCCACAATCACCTGGTCGCACTCCAACTTGATGGTCTCGCCTGTAGCCTCAGGACGGCGACGTCCACTGGCGTCTGGTTCGCCAAGCTGCATCACGTCGAGGATGACAGACTTCACGGCTCCCTTCTCGTCGGCCTCATACTCCTTTGGATTATGCAGTGTGAGGAAGGTGATACCCTCTTCCTTGGCATGCTTCACCTCTTCCAGACGTGCCGGCATCTCTGCCTCCGAACGACGGTAAACCAATGTTACGTTGGCACCTAAGCGTTTGGCTGTGCGGCAACTGTCCATGGCAGTGTTGCCTCCGCCTACCACAACTACATTCTTACCTAAGTTGATAGGGGTATCTGTATGAGGATTGGCAGCGTCCATCAGGTTGACACGGGTGAGATACTCGTTGGACGACATGATGTTGAGCGCATTCTCGCCAGGAATGTTCATAAAGTTGGGCAGACCGGCTCCCGAAGCAACGAAGATGCCCTTGAAGCCCTGCTTCTCCAGTTCTTTCACACCGATGGTCTTGCCCACGATACAGTCGGCAACAAACTTCACACCCATCTTCAGCAGGTTCTCTATCTCTACATCCACGATGGCGTTGGGCAGACGGAACTCAGGAATACCATATTTCAGCACACCGCCAATCTCGTGCAGTGCCTCGAACACAGTGACGTCGAATCCCTTCTTAGCCATGTCACCAGCAAAGCTCAGACCCGCAGGACCCGAGCCCACTACAGCCACCTTGATGCCGTTGGCAGGATCCTTCTCTGGGATGGATATGTTTCCGCTCTGGCGCTCATAGTCGGCAGCAAAGCGCTCCAGATAACCTATGGCTACGGCTGGTTTGTTCATCTTCAGGTGCACGCAACGGCTCTCGCACTGTTTCTCCTGTGGACATACACGTCCGCAGACAGCAGGCAGGGCAGAGGTGTTCTTCAGTACCTTGGCGGCAGCCAGGAACTGACCGCGCTCTATGTTCTTGACAAACGAAGGAATGTTGATGTTTACAGGGCATCCCTCCATACAGGAAGGTTTAGGACAGTCCAGACAGCGCTTGGACTCGGTGAGAGCCATCTCCTTGGTAAGACCGATGTTCACCTCCTCAGTACGGGTAGTGGCACGGTATACGGGGTCGAGCTCAGGCATCTTCACACGCTCTATGGCTGTACGCTCCTTGGGTTTCATAGAGGCACGCAGTGCCTTGCGCCACTCAGCGTCACGGTTGGTCAGCTCTGCCACGCTCTCGTTGGTAGGCTCCACATCCATTGTCACGTCTGTGCTCTCTTTCTTTTTGGCTGCTTCCACAGTGGCGAGATGTTCCTCGAAGTGTTCCATCTCCTCGCGCTCCACATCCTTGAAGGTTCCCATGCGCTTGAACATCTCGTCCCAGTCTACCAGGGCACCGTCAAACTCAGGACCATCGATGCACACAAACTTGGTCTTGCCACCGATGGTGAGTCGGCAGGCACCGCACATACCAGTTCCGTCCACCATGATGGTGTTGAGCGATACATCTGTAGGCAGGTTGTACTTCTGTGTCAGCAGACAGCAGAATTTCATCATGATAGGAGGACCGATGGCGAAAGCCTTGTCGATGTGTTCCTGCTGGATGAGTTTCTCCATTCCTACAGTTACCACACCCTTCTCGCCATAGCTGCCGTCGTCAGTCATGATGATCAGCTCGTCGCTTGATGCGCGTACCTCATCTTCCATGATGACAAGGTCCTTGCTTCGTCCGGCTATCACCGAGAGAACCCGGTTGCCGGCAGCTTTCAGAGCTTTGATGATAGGCAGCATAGGAGCTACGCCCACACCGCCTCCTGCGCAGAGCACTGTTCCGAAGTTCTCTATGTGTGTTGGGTTTCCTAATGGTCCCACGACGTCGTGGATTTCATCTCCCTCGTTCAGGTTGCAGAGCTTGGTGGAGGAGAGTCCCACTTTCTGTACTACCAGTGTGATGGTGCCTTTCTCTGTGTCGGCATCTGCGATGGTCAGTGGCATTCGCTCACTGTTGGCATCTACTCGGATGATGACAAAGTTACCAGCCTTGCGGCTTTTGGCGATCAGAGGCGCCTCTACGTCGAAACGATAAACCTTCTCGGAATATTGTATTTTTCTGATAATCTTGTTCATTCTGTTTCTTTGGTTTTTTTAGTTGGTTTGGGTTATTATTTATGTTTTTGTATTCGACTGTTGAGCTTTATCAAGTTCTATCATCCCTTTACTTCTCTAATAATTTTCGAAAGGGACAACTCATTTTAAAAGCAAAAGGATAACGTTGGCAGCATTTCTGCAACCAATGTTATCCTCGTACTTCATATTGTTGGCCAGCAGCGTTGCCGGTCAGAGAGTCTGTGAAATATGACGAAACTTTTTATTCAAAGTTCTTGTCGTCGAGCATCTCGAATCCGCAGTATGGTACCAATACCTTTGGTACGCGGATGCCCTCAGGAGTCTGGTTGTTCTCCAGGATGGAGGCTACGATGCGTGGCAGAGCCAGAGCCGAACCGTTCAGGGTGTGGCAGAGCTCTATCTTCTTGTCGTCAGCATGGCGGTAACGGCAGTGCAGACGGTTGGCCTGATAGCTCTCGAAGTTGGAAACTGAAGAAACCTCCAACCATCGCTGCTGGGCGGCACTCCATGTCTCGAAGTCGTAGCAGATAGATGAGGTGAAGCTCATATCGCCACCGCAGAGACGGAGGATGTGATAAGGCAACTCCAGCTTCTTGAGCAAGCCCTCTACGTGGTCGAGCATTTCCTTCAATGACTCGTAAGAGTGACCAGGCTTGTCGATGCGTACAATCTCTACCTTGTCAAACTGATGCAGACGGTTCAGACCACGAACATCCTTACCGTAGCTGCCAGCCTCGCGGCGGAAACAAGCAGAGTAAGCACAACGCTTGATAGGCAGATCCTTCTCGTCGAGGATCACATCGCGGAAGATGTTGGTGACAGGAACCTCAGCAGTAGGGATGAGGAACAGGTTGTCGAGGTTGGCATGATACATCTGACCTTCCTTGTCAGGCAGCTGACCAGTACCCAAACCCGAAGCCTCGTTGACAACGTAAGGTGGCTGTATTTCCAAGTATCCGCTCTTGCGTGCCTCGTCGAGGAAGAAAGCCTCCAAAGCGCGCTGGAAGCGGGCCATCTTGCCGATATATACAGGGAAGCCTGCACCGGTAATCTTCACACCCAGGTCGAAGTCTACCAGGTTGTACTTCTTCAGCAAGTCCCAGTGGCAGAGTGCGTCAGGACCCAGATTAGGTTTCTCGCCGCCTTCCTTTACCACTACGTTGTCTGCTGCATCCTTACCCTCAGGCACCTCGTCGCAAGGTATGTTAGGGATTTCGAGCAGTTCATTGGTCATATCTTGCTGAGCCTTCTCCATGATTTCCTCTAAGGCCTTGCCGTCTGCTTTCAGATTGGCAACCTGTGCCTTGGCGGCTTCGGCTTCCTCTTTCTTTCCTTCCTTCATCAGAGCACCAATCTGCTTGGCAAACTGGTTGGCCTGCTGCTTGTTGGTGTCCAGCTTCTGCTGGGCTTCACGACGGATCTTGTCGTACTCCAAAACTTTCTCTACGGCCTCGCGCGCATTAGGAAAATGCTTTTTCTCAAGACCTTTAATTACACGTTCAGTCTCTTCGCTGATAAGTTTAAGTGTAAGCATAAGATAACTATTTATAAATTGATTTACTATTTGAAGGCAAAATTACAAAAAATATTTCTTATAGCACAATAAAAGGCGAGAAAAAGTGAATGTTTGGGTGGAATTACACGTGTTTTTCGTTAAAAAAGCAGAAAGCCTGCTCTCGATAAGAGAACAGGCTTCATATGTTTGTTTGGAATAGTTTGTTTACTTTTTAATTAAGCGTCAGCTTTTTTAGTCTTCTCAGCGTAAACCTCTGGAGAGAGAACAGATACTGTGCTCTTGTCCTTGCGGCCCTTGTGGAAGTAAACGATACCGTCTGCCAAAGCATACAGTGTGTCGTCCTTACCCTGAGCTACGTTCTCACCAGGGAAGTGCTTGTTGCCACGCTGGCGAACGATGATGTTACCTGCGATGATTGACTGACCACCCCAGATCTTAACGCCTAATCTTTGTGAAGCTGATTCACGGCCGTTCTTAGAACTACCAACACCTTTTTTATGTGCCATTTCTAATTCCTCCTAATTTTAAGCGATTACAGATTTGATTGTTACCTCAGTGAACTGTGCACGGTGACCGTTCTTCTTGCGATAGTCCTTGCGGCGCTTCATCTTGAAGACGATGACCTTGTCACCCTTTACGAGTGGGTTCACTACTTCTACTACTACTTTCGCACCCTCTACTGTAGGTGCACCGACTGTCACTGCGCCGTCTTTGTCAACGAGCAGCACCTTGTCGAATTCAACAGTCTTGCCAGCTTCTACATCCTTGATGTGATGTACGAAGAGCTTCTTGCCCTCCTCTGCTTTGAACTGCTGACCGTTAATTTCTACGATTGCGTACATTTTTTATTTTATAAACGGGTTTTTTCGCGAGGCGTCTGGCTTCGTGCCAGCTCTTTTTCGAGCCCCAACGAACTAAACTTTTCTGTAATTATTGCCCTTTTCTGGGCTTTCGGGGTGCAAAATTACATAATATTTATCGAATAACAAATCTATCTGTGCTGAAATGCCTCACTTTTAAAAAGATTTAACGTATAGGCGAGGATTTTCCTTGTTAAATCATTCTATGCATGTTGCTTTTTTCGATTGTTTATATTGTCGCATCATACATAGACAAGTAAGCGGAGAATGGGGTGATTTGAAGAATGATATAGGTGTGCCATTGGCGGAACTGTGTGGCACGGATGGAGTTGACACGATAGCCCACGGAAATGATTGCATCGATGTTGTAGAACTGCGTCATGTAATTCTTACCATCTGCGGCAGTTGCCGAGTTTTTCTCGGTAACAGAATCTTCAACAAGTTCTCCCAACGTGCATAGCCAAGAACCGACTGAAGCTCTCCGCCACTGGTTACTGCAAGAACTGCAAGGAGTTCACCCCGATATTTGCAATCCGATGTCAAAAAGGCTCGATCTATTTCTCGCAGACTTGCAACATTTTAATTTGTCGGCAAGTTACAAGCAAGTTAAATGTATACACACAACACTCTGATGATCAATAACTTTTATTATTTTTTTTATTTCGTTTTGAAGTCCAGGCAAGTTACAGGCAAGTTAAACTTATGCCCATATCGGAATGTATCTCATATAGCGTGGAGCTGTATCCGGATCAACAGGCTTTATTAGTTTCTTAGCCTGCACCTCTTTTATCAATCTTGACACCATACCCGATGAGGTCGTCTTGAGACCAAAACGTTCTCGTAAAGAAGAGTTTGACAGTGCGTCACCCTCTATGTATTTGATACAGGCATGCAGATAAGTTGACCAGATCCGGTCGTCTGTCTGAATATTTACGAAATCCAAATAGGCGAACAGCGACACACGGGTTGACTCTTGGTAAACGTTGATGCGTGGTGCAGCTAAATATTTGCTTTCGCAACTGATTACCATTCTGTCCCAACCGCGTCCTAACTCTTCGCACATGCCAAGTCGGCGCATCACGGAGGCTAATTTCTCATTTCTCGACTTAGGCGGATTGTCGATGATGCGCATCACATCCACCAACGGAACACCTGGATTGGTGACTTCCACTCGGTTCTCGAACAACTCCACTACAGGTCCTGCTCCTGTGATATTGGTGAATGACTGAGTTCGCCACACTTTCCCTTATGGCTGGTAGAGGAAAGGTGCTTACTGTCCGTAGTTGCACCTCACTCAGGTCTTCTTTTGACGGCAGGAGTGTAAAAACATACTTCACTGCTTTTTCCAAACTCGTGGCCCTTTTTCTGCTGTTTTTTTTCTCTTTTTTCGCTCCCATGTTTGTCACATTCGCTCCCACGTTTGTCACATTCGCTCCCACGTTTGTCACATTCGCTCCCACGTTTGTCGCATTCGCTCTCACGTTTGTCGCATTCGCTTCCACGTTTGTCGCATTCGCTGTCATGATTGTCGCATTCGCTTCCACGTTTGTCGCATTCGCTCCCATGATTCTGTTGTCATATTCCTCTTTCGAATGTTTGTCTCACACACCCTACCTGTAGGGGCAGAAGCTTTAAAAAATTGCCTGGAGTTTTAAAGCTTTTGCCCTTACAGGGCGCGTTGCTAATTGCCTTATACCCAGGGTGTTGCCCTGGGCTGTGAGCTTCTGCCCCTTCAGGGCGTGCTGCTTGCGTCTTTTGTCCTGCTAATTGCTTTATACCCAGGGTGTTGCCCTGGGCTGTGAGCTTCTGCCCCTTCAGGTGCGCGCTGCTTGCGTCTTTTGCATAAAAAAAAGCGTTCACATTTTGGGCTTTTCTGTCACAAAGGGTTCACCGTTTTACGCCATTTGTGACGTTTTGGTGAATACCTGTGAAGGGAGGGTTCACGCATAGAATCCCCTCTGTTTATCGGGCTTCTGGCGCAGATGTGAAGGGTGAACCCTTGTTTCTTGCTTTATACGCATGCGCGAAAAGAAAGAAAACAGCAGTATGGGTAATGCTATAAAACATATAATATATATATTATTATAGACGTTCACAGTGTCACTCTGTGGTCTCGCCCGATAGGTTATTCAGACCAGCCAATGACTAACATAGATTTCCCGGTAAGTCATTGAGCTGTCTCAGTGACTTACCGGGAAATGGTAACTATTATGCTGAACTCAACAGTCGCAAATAAGCGCCACACACCCTGAAAAACTGCCAATACGTGCTTGGTGCGAAAAGAAAATTTGACAAAAAAATCGGGAAAATGCGCATAATTCATGAATAAACATGAAGAAAAACATAAAATCGATGTAAAAGAAAACGAAAAAAGTGGAGAAATGAGGGGATTTGCTACCCCAAAACAGGGGATGCGGGGCTAAAAACAGGGGATTTGGGCACTCCCAAAAAGGGCGCATCCCCTGTGGATGCACTTCGCAAAACCCGACCAAATCCACAACACAAAAAGTGGATGGAAACAGAAATTACTACCCTTTTTGAACAGTTATTACAACCAAAACTGCTGCCGTGCCGATTCATTTCAACATTTATATATAAACAACGCGAGAAAAATGGTATAAAGTATTAATAATAAGGGGGATGCGAGAAAAATGGATTAGAAAAAATGCTTCAAATCCCCTATTTTTGTTTTTTTGGCCGGCATAACGGCAGTATTGGCAGAGGGCAAAAAAACTTTCTTGAAAATGCGGATTTCTCTTAATTTCTTTTGTGTTACGATATTTTATTCGTATCTTTGCAAGATAAACTGATAAAAGAATAAATGAGAAAACGATTCATCCACATATTATGGGCTTTGTTGGGTGCAGGCATCCTGTTCTGTATCCTGGGCTTTGTAGCCGTTTGGAATGGTTTGATAGGCTATATGCCCGAGATAGAGGACTTGCAGAACCCCATCAACCGCTTTGCCACACAGGTGTATTCATCTGACGGCAAGGTGTTGGGAACCTGGAACCTGAACAAGGAGAACAGAATCGTGATCCCTTACGACAAGATGTCGCCCCACCTCGTAGAGGCACTCGTTGCGACAGAGGACGAGCGCTTCTATGAGCACTCAGGCATCGACTTCCGTGCCCTGGGTCGAGCCATCGTGAAGCGAGGACTCATGGGACAAGCCAATGCCGGAGGAGGCTCCACCATCACCCAGCAGTTGGCGAAGCAGTTGTATAGCGAGACAGCCAGCAGCACCGTGCAGCGCTTCTTCCAGAAACCCATAGAGTGGGTGATAGCCGTCAAGCTGGAGCGCTATTACACCAAGCAGGAGATCATCGCCCTCTATCTCAACTACTTCGACTTCCTGCACAATGCGGTGGGCATCAAGACCGCTGCCAACACTTACTTCAACAAAGAGCCCAAAGACCTGACGGTGTGCGAGGCAGCCACCCTCATTGGACTCTGTAAGAACCCCTCGCTCTTCAACCCCGTGCGTTATCCCGATCGCTGCCGGGAACGAAGAAACGTGGTGCTGCAGCAGATGGTGAAGGCAGGCTATATGGACCGCTCCGAGTACGCCAAGTATTCTGCCGAACCCCTTACCCTCGACTTCCACCGTACCGACCATAAGGACGGCACAGCCACCTATCTGCGCGAGTTCCTCCGCCAGTATATGACCGCCAAGCGCCCCGTGCGCTCCGACTATCCTTCATGGAACAGAGTGCAGTTTGTCATCGACTCGATAGCCTGGGACACGGATCCCCTCTATGGCTGGTGCAACAAGAACTTCAAGAAGGACGGCACCCCCTATAACGTTTATGCCGACGGTCTGAGAGTGTTCTCCACGATAGACAGCCGTATGCAGAAATATGCCGAGGAGGCAGTCTACAAACATGTGGCAGGCTATCTGCAGCCCGCCTTCGACCGTGAGAACAAGCCCAAGCCCAGTGCTCCCTTCTCCGACAAGCTGACGCCCAATCAGATACGCTCCATCCTGAACCGATCCATCATCCAGAGCGAGCGCTACCGCACCATGAAGGCGGCAGGCTATTCGCCCGAGGAGATACACGATGCCTTCAGAAAGAAGGTGGAGATGACCGTCTTTACCTATCATGGCGACATCGACACCCTGATGAGTCCGCTCGACTCCATACGTTACTACAAGGGTTTCCTTCGTTCGGGTTTCATGAGCATGGATCCCAAGACGGGAGCCGTGAAAGCCTATGTGGGCGGTCTCGACTATACACACTTCATGTACGACATGGTGAGCCTGGGACGCCGACAGGTGGGTTCCACCATCAAGCCATTCCTCTATAGTCTGGCGATGGAGAACGGATTCACCCCCTGCGACATGGCGCCCAACCGTCAGCAGACCTATATCGTGGCAGGCAGACGCTGGACACCCCGCAACGCCAACCATTCGCGCTATGGACAGATGGTTCCGCTGAAGTGGGGTCTGGCACAGAGTAACAACTGGATCAGCGCTTATCTGATGAGCAAGCTGAACCCACAGCAGTTTGTGCAGCTGCTGCGCGATTATGGCATCAACAATCCCGACATCCATGCCTCGATGAGTCTCTGTCTGGGTCCTTGCGAGGTGAGTGTGTCGGAGATGGTGAGCGCCTATACCGCCTTTGCCAACCACGGCATCAGGACCTCGCCGCTCTTTGTGAGCCGCATCGAGGACAACGAAGGCAACACGATAGCCACCTTCCAGCCCCGCATGAGCGAGGTAATCAGCGCCGACAACGCCATGAAGATGCTTACCATGCTGATGGGCGTGGTAGACCAGGGTACGGCGGGACGACTGAGGTACCGCTACAACATGGAGGGACAGATAGGAGCGAAGACGGGAACCACCAACAACAACAGCGACGGATGGTTCATTGGTTTCACACCGCAGTTGGTGACAGGCTGCTGGGTGGGAGGCGAGGACCGCGACATCCACTTCGACTCCATGAGTATGGGACAGGGAGCCACGATGGCGCTCCCCATCTGGGCCATCTTCATGAAGAAGGTTTATGCCGACCCAACGCTGGGCTTCAGTCCGATGGAGAAGTTTGACATTCCTGCTGACTATAATCCCTGTGCGAGTCAGACGGAAGATGAATTCGGTGAAGAAGGCATCGATGAAGTTTTTGAATAAGCAAGCATCCTGCAATGATGGCAATATAGATGAGGCCTAATTGCAGGATGCTTATTTTTATCCCCTCTATGCAGGCTCCCGGCAGCTTGACTATCAGCTGCAGGGCATGCTGGGTGGCAGAGGTGGTGAGGCTCAGCAGGTATGCCAGTCCGCCTTGCAGCAGGGAGAATCCCGGCAGGAGGAAGAACGAGAGCAGCAGCGACAGACTGACATAAATGATGACCGTGGCAGCGGGAATGGCGACAAACGAGCTGAGTACGGAATAGCAGGCGATGTTGCCGAAATAATAGCACACCAGCGGTGTGGTTCCCACCTGGGCAGCCACCGATACCGCCACCATTGCCCATGCCCAGCCCAAGGGCTTGCGGCGGGTGACCGAGGCAGGCAGAAGGCTGTAGATGGGCTTGTAGAGCAACAGGATGGACAGCACGGCGGCAAAGGACAGCTGAAAGCTGATGTCGAAGAGGTGGAGAGGCTGGATGATGAGCATCACGATGGCAGCGAGAGTCAGGTTGCTCACAGCCGTCGAGTTGCGTCTGGTGAGCAGGGCGAAACAGTAGATGCTGATCATTGAGGCAGCCCTGACGGCACTGGCTGGCAGGGCGATGAGGAAAACGTATGCCCAGATGGCAGTCACGCTGATGGGTACGGCGATGAGCCGCCATCGTTTTCTGCCTCCTGCCAGGAGGATGAAGAGCTGAAAGATGATGCCGATATGCAGTCCGCTGATGGCCAGGATATGGCTGGCACCCGAGGCCTTGAAGGTTTGTCGGGTGTCCTTGCTGAGGCTGCCTTTCTCGCCCAGTGTCATGGCGGTGATGATGGCTTGCTGCTGCGATGCAAGATGCTGGCTGCCAATGCGTTCTGTGAGTTCGCTTCGCAGACTGAGAGCCTTCAGGCGGGTGCGGTCGAGCGCCGACAGATGGCTGTAGGAACGCGTCGCTGCGGGATGCCGGTTCTGCTCTTCCTGCAGAGAGGTGAGCAGGGCGCCAGCCAGCAGGAAGGCGGCGAGGATGAGGAGCGACTTGTGCAGCTCGTTCTTCACCAAGATGGCGAAAGCAGAGGCGGCGAGCATGATGAGCAGCCAGTAGGAGGGAGGAAGGGTGACGACATGGAAGTGCGCAATGACAATGCCCGACACAAGCATCAAGCAGAGAGCCTGAGTGGGGCACGAATTGAAGAACTTTCGTCTTCTGAGGACTGTCTTTGCGCCAGAAATCTTCATTTAATCTTTAATTTCTGCAAATATAGGATTTTTTTTTCGTCTAAATGTAGTTTTTTTTGTAATTTTGCAAAGTTTTATAGAATACAATAAAAATCATTATAATGAACGTTTCATACAAATGGCTTAAAGAATACGTCGATTTCGACCTTACTCCCCAGGAGACAGCGGACGCGCTGACTTCTTGCGGTCTCGAAGTCGATGCTTTGAAAGAAGTACAGTCCATCAAGGGTGGACTGAAGGGTCTTTACGTAGGTAAAGTGTTGACATGCGAGATGCATCCCAATAGCGATCACCTCCATGTCACTACTGTAGATTTGGGCAAGGGCGAGCCCCAGCAGATTGTATGCGGTGCCCCCAACGTGGCAGCAGGACAGAAAGTCATCGTAGCCGACCTGGGCTGCGTGCTCTACGACGGCGACAAGAGTTTCACCATCAAGCGCAGCAAGCTTCGCGGCGTGGAGAGTCTCGGCATGATCTGTGCCGAGGACGAGATAGGAGTAGGAACCTCTCACGACGGCATCATCGTGCTGCCAGAGGATGCTCCCGTAGGTCAGCCAGCAGCAGAGTATTATCACTTGGAGAGCGACTGGCTCATCGAGATAGACATCACAGCCAACCGAGCTGATGCCCTGGGTCACTGGGGAGTGGCACGCGACCTCTATGCGTGGCTGAAGCAGAACGGATATCAGACCAGTATGCATCGTCCTTCGTGCGATGAGTTCGTTGTCGACAACGAGGACCTGCCTATCGAGGTGGAGATTCAGAACACCGAAGCCTGCAAGCGCTATGCCTGTGTGAGCATCACCGACTGCGAGGTGAAGGAGAGTCCTAAGTGGCTGCAGGACAAGCTGAACATCATCGGCTTGCGTCCTATCAACAACATCGTGGACATTACCAACTATATCATGATGGCTTACGGACAGCCACTGCACTGCTTTGATGCCGACATGGTGACAGGACATAAGATCGTGGTACGCACCCAGCCAGAGGGAACCAAGTTTGTGACCCTCGACGGTGAGGAGCATACCCTGGGCGAGCACGACCTGAGCATCTGCAACGCCGAGGAGCCTATGTGTATCGCAGGTATCTTTGGCGGTAAGGGTTCGGGAACCTACGACACCACCAAGAGTGTGGTGTTGGAGAGTGCCTACTTCCATCCAACATGGATTCGCAAGAGTGCCCGCCGTCACGGACTGAGCACCGACGCCAGCTATCGTTTTGAGCGCGGTGTAGACCCCAACGGACAGATTTATGCCCTCAAGCAGGCTGCCATCCTCTGCAAGCAGTTGGCAGGCGGAAAAATCAGCATGAAGATCAAGGACGTATATCCAGAGCCTATCCAGGATTTCCCTGTGCGCCTGAACTATGAGTATGCACACCGTCTCATCGGTAAGGAGATCGGTGCAGAGACCATCAAGAATATCGCCACCTCATTGGAGATGAAGATTGTGAAGGAAGACGCCGAGGGTCTCGACCTCCTCGTTCCAGCCTTCCGTGTTGACGTGCAGCGTCCTTGCGACGTGGTGGAGGACATTCTGCGTATCTATGGATACAACAACGTGGAGATTCCTACCCAGTTGAAGAGCTCGCTCACTGTACAGGGCGAGGAAGACAAGCACTACCACACCCAGAACATCGTGGCAGAGCAGCTGGTAGGCGAGGGCTTCATGGAGATACTGAACAACTCGCTCACCAAGGCAAGCTATTATACCGACTTCGAGCTCAACGCATATCCCGACGAGCACACCGTGAAGGTGATGAACCCTCTGAGTGCCGACTTGGGAGTGATGCGCCAGACCATGCTCTTCGGTGGACTGGAGAGTGTGTCGCGCAACATCAACCACAAGAGCCAAAACCTGAAGTTCTTCGAGGTGGGCAACACCTATTTATATAATAAGGAGAAATGGGATGCCGAGAATCCTATCAAGGGCTACAGCCAGGAAGGTCACATCTCGCTCTTCATCACCGGTAAGCGTGTAGAAGGCAACTGGGCTCATGCCGACGAGCAGAGCAGCATCTACGAGCTGAAGGCTGTGGTGGAGAACATCCTGCGTCGTGTGGGTATGCCACAGAACAATGTGGTGCTGAAGCACAGCGACAACAATATCTTCTCAAAGGGTGTGCAGTATGAGACCCGTGCCGGAAAGGTATTGGTAGAGATGGGTATCCTGAGCCTGAAGCTGAAGAAGGCTTTCGATATCGAGCAGGACGTGTTCTATGCCGATGTGCACTGGGACAACCTGAAGAAGGCCATCAAGAAGGTGAGCCTCACCTATACCGATATCAGCAAGTATCCTTCTGTAAGCCGCGACCTGGCACTCCTGGTCGACAAGAGTGTGGAGTTTGAGCAGATAGAGATGATCGCCTGTCAGACAGAGAAGAAGCTCCTCAAGAGCGTGGTTCTCTTCGACGTGTATGAGGGCAAGAACCTGCCAGAGGGCAAGAAGAGCTACGCAGTGAACTTCATTCTGCAGGACGAGGAGAAGACTCTCAACGACAAGCAGATCGATGCCATCATGAAGAAACTTATTGCCAACCTCACAGGTAAGTTGAATGCTGAATTGAGATAATTTTGGAGTTAACTCCTTCACTTCTTAACTCCTTCACATCATATAATAAGTATAACAACAAAACATATTAAATTTTATTCCAATGGGAAGAGCATTTGAATATCGTAAGGCTACAAAGCTGAAAAGATGGGGCCACATGGCCAAGACATTTACTAAGTTAGGTAAGCAGATTGCAATTGCAGTAAAGGCTGGCGGTCCAGAGCCAGAGAACAACCCTACCTTGCGTGCTATCATCGCCAACTGTAAGCGTGAGAACATGCCTAAGGATAACATCTCACGTGCCATCAAGAACGCTTGTGGCAAGGATACAAGCGATTACAAGGAGGTGACTTACGAGGGATATGGTCCTCACGGTGTTGCCATCTTCGTTGACACATTGACAGACAACACCACACGTACCGTAGGTGACGTGCGCTCAGTGTTCAATAAGTTCAATGGCAACATGGGTACCACAGGTTCACTTTCTTTCCTCTTCGACCACAAGGCTGTGTTCACCTTCAAGAAGAAAGAAGGCATGGATATGGACGAGATGATTCTCGACCTGATTGACTATGGTGTAGAGGATGAGTTCGACGAGGATGAGGAGAACAACGAGGTCACTATCTACGGTGCTCCTACAAGCTTCGGCGACATCCAGAAGCACTTGGAGGCTGAGGGCTTCGAGGTGACCGGTGCTGAGTTCACCTATATCCCTAACGACCTGAAGGACGTTACTCCTGAGGAGCGTGAGACTATCGACAAGATGGTGGAGAAGCTGGAGGAGTTTGACGATGTTCAGACCGTCTATACCAACATGAAGCCAGAGGTTTCTGAGGAGGCAGAATAAACATTCTTTTTCGTATGATATTTAAGTTTTGTCTTAAAGCTTTTGCCCTTACAGGGCGTTTAGGGCATTGCCGTTTATACCCAGGGCGTTGCCCTGGGCTAGGAGGGGTTGCCCTTACAGGGCGCTTGGCGAAAATTAAATAATCATACGAGCACGCCCTGAAAGGATTAGCCCGATTCAGCGCTGCTTTTATCGGCACGCCCTGAAAGGATTAGCCCAATTCAGCGCTGCTTTTATCAGCACGCCCTGAAGGGATTAGCCCAATTCAGCGCTGCTTTTATTGGCACGCCCTGAAAGGATTAGCCCAATTCAGCGCTGCTTTTATTGGCACGCCCTGAAAGGATTAGCCCA
>OGPQ01000466.1_pt1 | contig 34978 bp, 24 predicted proteins | sample 1552971 | NCBI WGS metagenome assembly OGPQ01 (sample SAMEA2580232, study PRJEB22360) | human gut metagenome | biome: human gut; feature: human-associated habitat; material: faeces | place: Denmark | collected 2008/2010 | reverse complement strand
GCTTCTTCTTCCCAATCTCTTTCTTTATTACATAATGCATAGGCATATATGACTGCACATTGGCTGTAGATATGATGTCGCAAGCTTTCTCTGTTCTGTTGTAAATCACTCGCAATACGAACCACTCGTGATTTGCCTTTTGCACATAGTCCGAGGACACCCCAGTTTGTGAGCGTTGAGCTTCGGGGAGGACGTTGGAGGTAAGTCCAACGTGAGTAGATCTGCTTCGACCTCTGGGGGTATGCGCATTAAGCAATGCGTTCATATCGTTTCTTATGTCAGGCGTTAAGTCCGCAATTATTGACATAAAAAAAGCGTGGAATCGTCCTGTTGTCCATTCCACGAGTCGAGGCTCTTGCATTGCCTATTGTTGTCGAACAGACAACGTTAGAGCCCACGCCGATATGAAAATCATTACCGTTAAGAGACCTATATAATACATTTGATTGCATCCAAAAGGGTACAATCCATGCTTACAAGGTCTCCACGGGGATTGATATAATCACACCCGGGACATCTACCGTTGACCATATTCGAGACAACAATTATGAATTTGCAAGATTCGACTCGTCTCAAACACAGCGTCAGATAAACGCCTTCTATATGTCTTGGCTCTCTTCCCACCCATTGCCCGCTTATTACCGAGAAAGTTGTTTGGACTTCTCAGTTTTCAGCTCGGCGTTGGCTGTCTGCTTATCAACATTGAGCGAACCCAATTTGACTTGAGAGCCACTGCAAATTTAGCGATATTTTATCATAACAAGCAAGGTTTACACGAAAAATCTGTCAATACCATTCAATTTTAACATTCAAACGACTATTATTGCCATGTCTGGAAGTATAAAGAGGCTTTGCTCCTTAACGTGGTAGAGGTCGAATTAAACAAAAACAAGCCTACTTGCTTTGTCGTCTCTCCAAATAGCTGTAACTTTGCCTGCAAAACGAACAGCATGGCAAAGCATAACAACACTGGCAAATGGGGCGAGGACCTGGCTGCCGACTATCTGCGCGAAAAGGGCTACGAGATTATAGAGCGCGACTGGCGCGACGGACACCGCGACATTGATATCATAGCGCGGTCGCCCGACTTGCGCACTATCGTGTTCGTAGAAGTGAAGACGCGAGCTACGGATGTCATTACAAAGCCCGAGGAGGCGGTTGACAGACGCAAGATTCGCAACATCGGCATGGCGGCTAACACGTACGTGAAGATGCTGAACGTACTCGACGAACTGCGCTTCGACGTCGTTTCCGTAATCGGCGGAACGAAAGAGACGGCGCAGGTGGAGCACATCGTCGATGCGTTTAACCCGTGCATGGCGTTTTGAATTCAAAATTCTTCAAATGAAAATACTGAAACTCACGGAGACGGCGTCTACGAACGATGTGCTTCTCGCCCACCCTGCCCCGCCAAACGGCGAGATAGTTGTGGCTATAGCAGACTATCAGACGGCAGGACGCGGACAAGCCGGCAACTCGTGGGAGAGCGAGCGCGGCAAGAACCTGCTGTTCTCCATACTCACCTGTCCGCAAGACATAGCCGTAGCCGACCAGTACGTGCTGTCGATGGCTGGGGCGCTGGCGCTGAAGGCTGCGCTCGACCGCTACACCGACCACATCACGCTGAAGTGGCCCAACGACATCTACTGGCGCGACCGCAAGATAAGCGGAACGCTCATCGAAACCACCGTGAAGGGAAAACGAATAGACCGCTGCGTGTACGGCATCGGACTGAACGTGAACCAGCGCGAGTTTCGCAGCAATGCGCCCAATCCCGTGTCGCTATATAATATAATAGGTAGGGAGACACCGCTCGAGGAAATGCTCGACGCCGTGCTCCGCAGCTTCGAACTCTACTACCGACGCGCTGTGGAGGGCGACCGTGACGGCATCTGCGCCGAATACAACGCCGCTCTGTTCCGCCGCGAGGGCATGCACGCCTACGAAGACTGCGCCACGCACGAGCGCTTCGAGGCACGCATCAGCCGCGTAGCACCCAACGGACGCCTTCATCTCATAGACGCCGACGGGCACGAACGCACGTATTGGATGAAGGAAGTGAGGTTTATAGTCTAATGGTTTGGCTACATCACAAAAAAGCAGTACATTTGCATCACAAGGGGTGCACATAAGGGGGTGCACTTGTCTCAAGTGCACCAACCAAGCAAAAAGTGCACCAACCAACCAAGAAGTGCACCAACAAAGCAAAGAATAGCACCAACAGCTCTGTTGGTGCAGCTGAGACAGCTGCACCCCCTAAGGTGCACCAACCAAGCAGAGAACACCCCAACAATAACAAATAAAAACAAAACAAACCAAACATACAACATGGCAAAGTTCAAGAGAATTCTCCTCAAGCTCAGCGGCGAGAGCCTCATGGGCAAACAGAGCTTCGGTATCGACCCGGTACGTCTGGGCGAATACGCAGAGCAGATTAAGGAAGTGCACGAAATGGGCGTGCAGATAGGTATTGTAATCGGCGGCGGCAACATCTTCCGCGGACTCAGCGGCGCATCGAAAGGCTTCGACCGCGTGAAGGGCGACCAGATGGGCATGTGCGCTACCGTCATCAACTCGCTCGCACTCAGCTCGGCGCTCGGCGCACTGGGCGTGAAGACAAAGGTGCTCACAGCGATACGCATGGAGCCTATCGGCGAGTTCTACTCTAAGTGGAAGGCTATCGAGGCAATGGAGGCAGGATATGTCTGCATCTTCTCTGCCGGCACCGGTTCGCCTTACTTCACTACCGACACCGGCTCATCACTCCGCGGCATTGAGATCGAGGCTGACGTGATGCTCAAGGGCACACGCGTCGACGGCATCTACACTGCCGACCCCGAGAAGGACCCGACCGCTACGAAGTTCGCGGACATCACTTACGATGAAATCTACACACGCGGTCTGAAGGTGATGGACCTCACCGCTACAACAATGTGCAAGGAGAACAACCTGCCCATCTACGTGTTCAACATGGACATCGTAGGCAACCTGAAGAAGGTGATGCAGGGCGAGGAAATCGGCACATTGGTACACAACTAATCATCAGTTGGTGCAGATGTCTCATCTGCACCAACCGTTTTTTCTTGCTATGTAGGTGTAGATGAGACATCTGCACCCCATGAAAACGTATAAATACAAAAAGATGAATATTTCTTTACGCAAATCATTATTCGCAATAGCCCTCTTCTCGTTCGTCGGCGCCTTCGCGCAAGGCCCCAACAACAGCGGCACCTACTACAGCGCTGCCGACGGCAAGAAGGGAAAGGCTCTCAAGACAGCATTATCGAAGATTATCGGCAACCCAGACGTTGTTTCATATAAAGCCTTACCGGAGGCTTACAAGAAGACCGACCGTCGCGACGACGGCAAGGTATGGGATATGTACTCTTGCACGACTAACTACAACTTCAACGACAACACCGGTGGCTACAAAGGTGAGGGCGACATGTACAATCGTGAGCACTCTTTCCCGAAGAGTTGGTTCGGCGGCAAGGTATCGCCTATGTATAGCGACATCGTTCACGTAGTGCCTGCAGACGGCTACGTAAACAACCGCCGCGGCAACAATCCGTTCGGTGAGACCAAGGGCGAGACATACAAATCAAACAAGGGTTTCAGCAAACTCGGTAAGTCAACAACACCCGGCTACACGGGCACCGTATTCGAGCCGAACGACATCTACAAGGGTGACTTCGCGCGCATCTATCTCTACATGGCTACATGCTACGAGAGCAAGATAAGCAGTTGGTCGAGCCCGATGCTCGCCGGCAACTCCTATCCTGCTTACAAGGAGTGGGCGCTCAACCTGCTGCTGAAGTGGGCTGAGCAGGACCCCGTGAGCGAGAAGGAGATTAAACGCAACACGGCTGCCTACGGCGTGCAGAAGAACCGCAACCCGTTCGTCGACTATCCTGGTCTTGAGCGTTACATCTGGGGCGACATGCAGAACGTGCCGTTCAGCTACGACAACTACCAGACTCCAACGTCGATCATCACCGTCAACGCACCCACCACTCCGCGCCCGGTACGCATCTACACCATCAGCGGCACACTCGTGCGCACTACCAACGATGCCGACCGCGCCCTCGACGGACTCAACAAGGGCATATACATCGTAAACGGAAAGAAGTACGTTGTGCAGTAGGTTTAAACCCCAAATCGTTCATTAGAAAAACTTTTTGTTATTTTCTAATGAACGATTTGGGGTTAATTATACTAATCTGCTCTGACACTTCAAAGATATTTATTTCACCGTCTTATATCCATTGAGTAATCCATTTAGATTGAGGTGATTTCCATATTAATGCGCAACACTGCACCGATAACTCTAAGGAGCTTTACTTTATCTTTGGTTGTGTTGGGCACAATAATCCACCGCTGATTGTCAATCTGTACTTGTCCGTTAAACATCTTTGATGTTGTTATAAGTGGCTTGCCACACCAAGACAACTCTTTTTGCTTGATTTTATCAATACCTATCTCCCATATTACTTCAAGGAACGTATCTGTTGCTGAATTATTTGCAAAATATTGTCCATCAGGAAATTTTACTAGCAGTTTGTCTCTATTTTTAGTGCGCTTTTCTTTGTTAGGGTTGTCTTGAGCCTCGAAGTCTTCGCCTAACTCCACCTTTAAACCTAAAGACAATTGCTCATTTATAGCATTTAATTGTAGAAACTTTGATTCCGAGTTTGATTGTGTGTTGAGATACCAACCATTGCAAACAGGCTTCATCCATTCCTCGTATTTGGGATATATTTCTTTTGACAACAATGGCAGGTGGCATAGATCTAATTTTATATTAGATATAACATCATCACCCAACTCTTGCATTGTTGCTATCATTGTATCGGTTGTACTTTTATAACAAAGGACTTTACCATTGGGGAAGGTTACTCTTAAGAGTTTTCTCTTCGCTCTACCTCGCTTTACTTCTTCCATAAAGTTTTATATTAATGATACTTCTATTTTTTTGTGCAGCATTGCACCTATTACTCGCAGGAGCTTTAGCTTTTCTTTATTTAATGCTGGCACCACTATCCAGCGGTCTGTATCAATTTGAACTTGATTGGCATACAACTTATTCCTTGTTATAAGCTGAAAATCGTTCCAGGTTAGACCTATACGCATGATTTCATCTATACCAAGTTTCCAAATAGCTTCTATAAAGGTATCTATACTTGATTCGTTGCCGATATATTCACCATCAGGCATTTTCACCAATAGATTACCTGTTATAATATGTTTCTTTTGCTCAATATCTTGCGTTTCAAATCCACATTCAAATTCAATCTTCAGCCCTAGTTTTAGTTGTGAATCAATCTGCAATAATTGTTGATATTTATCTGCAGGCGTTGATTTGGCATTTAGATACCAACCTGGACAGATAGGTTTCATCCATTCACCAAACTTTAGATATTGGTTCACAGAGACTAATGGTAAATGCTTCCACTTTATTTTTATAATAGACATTTTATTTTCTCCTATTTTTCTTAAAACAGAAAGCATTGTTTCGGTTCTGCTTGATAAGCATATCACCGTACCATCAGGAAATGTTACCTTTATAAGTTTCTTCCTTGCCATCGCATTCCCTATATTATATATCGAGTTTATTCAGGACCATTTGACATTCCGAACAAAGCAGCACTAGTAATGCCGCTTGTTCTTCTTTCTTCACGTTTTCTTTTTTCAGTCAAAAGTCGCAATTTATCCTTTATAGCCAAGCTCTTTAGCCTTTTCTATTAGTTTTAATGCAATTTGTGCTTGTTTCAAAGTTTTAAACGACCTGTTACGCGAGCGTATCGTACCATAGTTAAAAGCATTTTTACGGTCCAATGGCGTGAGATAGTCATTCGTCTTTGCCCAATTTGCAAGTCCGAACCAATAATTTGCTTCAATGGCATCAGCTTCTTGAATACAATTTTGCTGTTCTTCATTAAGACAAGAGCCGTCATCGTTTACTTCTTTCTGAAGAAGGTCACCACCAAGCTTGTCAAGTTCGCCCAGTTTTAGCTTCAAGCGATTCCAACATTCTGGTTTCTTAGTCCACTTGCCAACATCAGTAAATTGCTTTCCTGCAATATCATTGCATGTTATATGTCCCCAAACTAACGGGATAAGTTCATCTACCTTATCAATGACTTCTTGTTGGACTCTTTGATGTTTCCAGATGTATGCAAAATCAAGTTTATTGTCTGACAGGAAGGATATGGATGACATTAAGTAAGTAACCATATTTGCCTTGTATCCACCTAAATTCTTTGATGACACGATAGAATCAATGGTATTGAACAGAATACATTTAGCAATTATTTGTCTATAATAATTAGCGGTCACCATTGGACTTTCTTTCTTTATATCTGCAACAAAGAGAGCATAGTTTTGCTCTGCACCCTTGCAGACATTGTATGGTTGGAGATTCCATGAAGCCTCGTATTTCGCAATGTCCGTTTTGGTGATTTTACGGTTCTTAGGATATTCTATCTTGAACGACTTCTCGTTATAGCCGCTTAATTGCGCTAACTGGTCAAGATATTGTCCACGGCTACGCTCAAAGTACCACTTGCAATCAGGCTTGTTGGTATCATTAGGCACCCATTCGGAACGACTAAACTTTTCCAAGTCAATCAGGTATGGATCATTCGCGGAGAAATCGGAATTTCTAATGGATGTCTGACTGTTGGCGGTTGTGGATATAGCTTTTACAATTATATCACTGTCATCAGTATTTCGTATTACACTGATTTTAACTGGAACGAAAACTTTGGACAAATCAACATCCCTATCATTAAGTGAAGCTGCGATTGATGCCGTAGTCTGACCTCCATTCACAATTTGCCAATCATACAGTTTGGTAATGTAAAGAGTACCTTCTGACTTTTTTGTTTCAATTTCTGTTGCGGTACTTGATATACCATTGTTGTAAGAAAAGAACATATCAGGTTCTTCACGCAATGTCTTGCGGATTCCCTTGTTCACCTTACCCTTGAACTGCAAGAATGTACGCACGTTTTTCTCCAACAACACTTGTTGGTACTTCTTGTATATTTTAGCCAATGTTACACCTGAAATGACAGCCATGTAAGCATCTACAAAAGGATTCTCATCGCTCATTTTCAAGCACTGTAACTTGGTGTTATACTCTATCGGAAAATCAATCTCTACCTTTTCTTTACCACTACGTATATTGTGTTGCTGATATACTCGCTTCATATCCCACACATTATACTCGATAATAAAATCATCATCACTCGATTCGACGGCCGAAGGGACACAAGCAGGGTCGGTCAGACCATTGGTGATAACATAGATACGCAACTGGCTGATTGAGCCTTTCGTGCTTTGCACCAACCTTGCTACCTCTGCAATTTCATCGGTGTTTTCTATGTTTACTGTGCGCAATAATGTACCGTTCATCGCCTCACGATAGAATGACATAAGGTAATTAAAACCTTGCTGCACCTTATTGTTGTTTACCTTACCAAGAACCGTGTCCGACTTTATAAGATAAAACAGATCAAGCGACTCGGCTTCGTCATTATAATCGTACGCAGTTATTCTTGTGCGCGTCTTCTGAAACGTACATATCTCTGGCGCATTTACCTCGCCATTGTCCTCCATATATTCAAGAATTCCTTTTGCGATTTCCGTGTCAAAATCGGTATTTCCCATTTCTGCTGCAATTCTTACGTTCTCCTGGAACTCTTGAGCAAATTCTTTTATATCCATAGTGCGTGATTTTAATAGGTTTTAATCTTCAAACTTCTGTCTAAGGCGCAATACACAAAGGTACAACATAATACTTAATTAACCTACATTTTGATTAATATATTTTTAGTTTATGTATGCCTTCGCAGATAACCTACACCTTAAAACGCCCACTTTACAGCCCACAGCGGCACATTCGTCAGCCAATCCTGCTCACGATAGTCGGACATAGAGAAGCGCACGCCGTGCAGACCTGAGTTGTCTGTGACGAAATGGCGCAACGACTTCGCTCTGAGATTCTCCTCCGCCTTCACCTCTATCGGTATTATATGCGTATCGTGCTGCACAACGAAGTCAATCTCCAATGTCGAATTGTCATTGCTGTAATAGTAGACAAAGGTGCGCGGCAACGACTTCAGCTGTTGCAGGACATAGTTCTCGGTGAAAGCGCCTTTGTACTCTTCAAACACATTGTCGCCGATGAGTATCTGCTCGGGAGGCGTCTCAGACAAAGCACCGAGCAGTCCGCAGTCGAGCAGAAAAAGTTTGAAAGAAGACATATCTTCATAGAATTTCAGCGGCACAACCGGTTTGCTTATGCGATGCACCTTATGCACCAGACCCGAATCTACAAGCCACTGTATTGCTATCTCAAAATCGTTGGCACGTGCACCCTTGCGCAGCGCTCCATAGATAAACTTCTTGTTGTCGCGAGCCAACTGCGACGGTATCGAGTTCCACACCATGTTTATACGCTGCACCTGCTGTTTTGGCGCATGTTTCGACATATCGTTGCGATAGGCGTCTATTATCTTCGAATGGATGGAACGCACCTCCCATATATCCCCACGCTCCACGTATGCCTTCACAGCCTCCGGCATGCCACCTACGAAATAGTACTGACGCAACAGTTCGGTCAGCATACCTCGCAATGGCGTCAGAGCCGTCCAACTGTTACTGCGTAGCAATTCTACAAGCTGCTCCTTACCCATAGCCAATAGAAATTCCTCGAAATCCATTGGATACATATACAACATATCCACCTTGCCAACGGGGAACGATGTGCCCTCATGCAGGGTTATGCCAAGAAGCGAACCTGCTACAGCCACATGATACTCGGGTGCTTTCTCGCAAAAATATTTCAACGAGGCAAGTCCACGCTCCACTTCCTGTATCTCGTCAAGAATAAGAAGTGTGGTTGAAGGCTTTATAGAGACGCCGGAGATTGCACTCAGACTGCGTATGATACGATCTACATCATAGTCGACGAACATATTCTGCATATCGTTGTTGTCGTCGCAGTTGATATAGACCACTTCCGAGTATTCGTGTGCTCCGAATTCTTTCAATATATAGGTCTTTCCTACCTGACGTGCGCCTTGTAATATCAGCGGTTTACGGGTTGGCGATTCTTTCCATTTTTTAAGACTTGAATATATGCTACGCTCCATGATTACTTAATTTACTAATTTACTGACACTTACAATGCAAAGATACACTTTTCTAGGCGAACTTACAAGCATCCACCACACTTTTCTTGGGGAACTTTCGCACAAATACCACACTTTTCTAGGGGAACTTTCGCACGAGCACCACACTTTTCTTGGGGAACTTGCCAATAAAACCACACACCGAATCGGGTTGAGACCCGACAAAAACACAATTACCGCATACTGGAACTTCAATTACATGTATGCGGTAATGAAAGTTCCGGTATGCGGTAATGATGTTACCTGTATGCGGTAATCAGCTTACTACTATTGTTCAACGCTTTTAAGCCTCCAACGCAGCGGCAAACTCGCGGTGGAATGTGCTGTGGAAGTGGATGATCTCGCGGCGAGCCTCGTCGTCAAGCTCCCAGATGTTAGCTTCGCCGGCGCGGTGAGCCAGTATGTGGCGCACGCAGCGAGCAATCTTGCGCTTGTTGTTGCGCGCCTGGAGCTGGTCGCCCTGGATAGGCTTCTGCGAGATATAGGAGAAGGCTGTGAGGCGCTGCATGAAAGCCTCGTAGCGGTTGAAGAGCAGTGCCTGACGCATCATCTTCTCGGGGTCGGCGTCGAGACCTTCCATGTCGATGAGTCCGTCGAGATTCTCGTGGCTCCAGTCGGCATCGCCGAGCCAGTACCACTGGAAACCGAGGTGCTGCTCCATGTGCATGAGTCGCTGCGCAAGCATGTCCTCGTCTACGTTCTCCTCAGCGCTGAACTGCTCGAAGGCGAAGCGCGCGAGAGCCACTCCCGTGAGCTCTACAGCGTCTGCACCCTCCACCTCGTCGCCGGTGAGAGCGATGCGCCAGCGCGCCATCTTGTTCTTCACGAGCAGCGAGTGAGCGCCCATGAGCAGGTCGCTGAGCGGACCCTGCAGGTCTATCTCCTTAACAAGCTCCATGCGGTTGCGCATATCGCGCACCGAAAGCTGATTATCCTCGTTGAGCACGCACATATAGTTGAGTTTTCCATCGTCGAGCGCTATCTGGAAGCGGTCGTTAGCCTGGTCGCCCACGAAAGCATACGAGTAGTTGTGGATGTCGCTGTGCGCTATCTCGATGTCGCCCGAGAGCTTGTTGTCGTCGGCGTCGAGCAGAGAGAAACCCACATACGGTATCTGCAGGCGCAGCGTGAACGGGTTGCCGTTTTTCGGAGTGAGTCGGCAGCTGATGCCGTCGTCGCCGAAGTCGTCCTTGCGCACCACGAAGCCCTCGTCGGTCTCGTGCGCACGGTCTATCTCGACGGTGCCCTGGCGCCATGTGAAGTCGAACACAATCTCCTGGTCGTCCTCGCGCACTACAGAGAGGAATCTGTCTGGCGAGATGCCGAGATACACAGCCTCAACCGGCTCTACCTCCTCGTCGCCCTCGCCGAGCACACAGATGTCGAGACGGCCCACCATCGGGTCGTCTTCCCAGTCGTCGGCGTCGGCTCCGTCGGCACGGAACACCACAAACGAGAGGCGGCACTGCTGGCGTGTGCCGTCAGCGCGGCAGATGAAATAAGAAGTTTCTTCGGGTACGTAGATCGGCGTGCTGATGTACGGGTTCGTGCAGCGAGCCGAGTATTCTACCTCGGTCCAAGCGGACGAGGCGTGAGTAGTTTTACTGCTTGTCATATATACTTTACAATGTTATCCTTTAATCTTTTCGGGTGCTGTCTGCCAGGAATTGCGGCAAACGGACTGCAAAATTACTAAAAATTGGCGAAATGAGCAAGCACAAAAAGAGAATTGAGAGTTGAGAGTTGAAAGTTGAAAGTTATGAAAAGGCAGGGAAACGGCTGGAAGATAGATGGAATAAAAATGGAAGAAAGGCTGGTAGATTTCCCGTTTTTGAGGAAATCTACCAGCCTTTAAATGGTTTATAATATGAAGGTTACGGCGATGCTGGAAGATATGGTAGATTTTTCCAGCAACCATACATTCTACAGACCGCCGTAAATTGAAGCGAAAAAATTACTTTTTCTGTGTCTTCGAGAACGAGTACGGAGCGTCGCTCTCAGCTGTGCCGCGCTGCTTGTTAGGCTCCGACGCCATGTCGTAAACGAACTGAGCGCCGTTCATAAGGTCAGTGCGCGTAACGTAGTTCTTCGTGTACGGAGCGCCGTTGAGCTGCAGCGCCTTCACGTAGCAGTTCTCGTCCTCGTTGTTGCGTGCCTTGATGCTCACGTTCTTGCCGTTCTCGAGGTGGAGCGTCATCTCGTCGAAGCGCGGTGCGCCGAGCACATACTCGCCCGAGCCTGGGCATACCGGGTAGAAGCCCATTGCCGAGAACACATACCATGCAGAAGTCTGTCCGTTGTCCTCATCGCCGCAGTAGCCGTCGGGGTTGGCGTTGTACATGCGGTCCATAGTCTGACGAATCCAGTACTGCGTCTTCCAAGGCTCGCCCGAATAGCCGTAGAGGTAAATCATGTGCTGTACGGGCTGGTTGCCGTGAGCGTAGTTGCCCATATTCATAATCTGCATCTCGCGAATCTCGTGGATAACGGCGCCGTAGTAGCTGTCGTCGAACAATGGCGGCACGTTGAACACCGAGTCGAGCATCTGGTTGAACACCTGCGTGCCACCCATAAGGTCGATGAGTCCCTGCGGGTCGTGGAACACCGACCATGTGTAGTGCCAAGCGTTGCCCTCGGTGAAGGCGTCGCCCCACTTCAGCGGAGAGAACGGCTTCTGGAACTCGCCGTTCTTCAGACGACCGCGCATGAGGTTGGTCTCCTTGTCGAACACGTTGCGGTAGTTGAACGCGCGCTTGCGGAACGGTTCAAGCTCCTTCTTCGACTTGCCCAACTGCTTGCCGAACTGATATATGCACCAGTCGTCGTAGGCGTACTCGAGTGTGCGAGCCACGTTCTCGTTTATCTTCACGTCGTAAGGCACGTAGCCCAGCTTGTTGTAGTATTCGTAGCCGAGACGTCCGGTAGACGAAACCGTCGGGTGAACAGCCTTTGTGCCATGCACTACGGCCTCCCAGAGCTTCTCGGCATCGTAATTCTTCAGTCCGCAGAGGTAAGCGTCAGCCACGATAGACGCCGAATTGTTACCCACCATGCAGTCGCGATGACCCGGCGAAGCCCACTCGGGCAGGAATCCGCTCTCCTTGTATGCGTTCACAAGACCCGCCTGCATCTTCTCGTTCATCGACGGATACATCACATTGAGCAGCGGGAAGAGACAGCGGAAGGTGTCCCAGAAGCCGGTGTCGGTGAACATATAGCCGGGCAGCACCTCGCCGTTGTACGGCGAATAGTGTACGATTTCGCCCTGCGCGTTCTTCTCGTAGAACGAGCGCGGGAAGAGCACCGAGCGGTAGAGGCACGAATAGAACGTGCGGAGGTGGTCGATGTCCTGCGACTTCACCTCTATCTTGCCCAACACGTCGTTCCATGTCTTGCGTCCGCGAGCCTTCACAGCGTCGAAATCGTCGTTGCCAAGCTCTTTGAGGTTCTCTACAGCCTGCTCCTCAGAGATGAACGACGAGGCGATGCGCACGTTGAGCTGCTCGCCGCGCTTTGTCTTGAAGCCTACGATGGCACCGGCGTGGTTGCACTGGCTCACCAGTTCGCCACTCTTTATCTCGCCGTTAACGACAACGGATGTATATGCGAACGGGCGGTCGAACTTCATCACGAAGTAGTTCTTGAAGTTCTCGGGCACACCGCCGTTGTTCTTTGTCGTATAGCCCACAACCATGTTCTGCTCGGGCAGCACCTTAACGTATGAGCCATCGTCGTATGCGTCAACGACGAAGCTCGCCTGCTCTGCTTCGGGATACGTAACGCGCATGATGGCAGCACGCTCCGTTGGCGCAATCTCGGTGACGACATCGTAGTCGGCAAGGTAGGCACGATAGTAATAAGGTGTAGCCACCTCAGCCTTGTGCGAGAACCACGACGCGCGCTTCTCCTCATCGAACACGGGTGCGCCTACCTCAGGCATAACGGCAAACTGACCGTAGTCGTTAATCCACGGACTCGGCTGGTGGGTCTGCTTGAAACCGCGCAGCTTGTCGGCAGAATAGGTGTATGTCCAGCCGTCGCCCATCTTTCCGGTCTGCGGTGTCCAGAAGTTCATACCCCACGGCATAGCAACAGCCGGATAGGTATTACCGGTAGAAAGCGAGTGCTTCGACTCCGATCCGACAAGCGTACTGACGTAGTCGACCGGCTCGTAGGTCTTGGCAGTGCCTGCACATACGGAAGCGAGTGCGAGCACGGCTGTGAATAGTTTTCTCTTGTTCATATTTGTTTGTTTTAGTTATTTAGATAATGCTTATAAGAGTCTTTCCGCAAACGACGGAAACGCACTTGGTGCGAAGAAGGCACGCTTCTTCATTGCAAAGTTAGCGATTTCAGACGAAATACACAATAAATAACGCGCACATACGTTGTTTATTATAAACAATAAACACATGAAAGCAATAATTTCGCTCGCAATATTCCTCATGGCTACGCTCACGGCGTGGGCAGACAGCGCAAAGGACAGATGGACTGTCTATCAGAGTTACAGCAACATCACGGAGATAGAGCCGGCAGGCAACGTCTGCTTCGTGCTGGCTTCAAACTCGGTGTTCTCTTACGACACAACCGACGGACTCGTGCAGACCTACGACAAGGCTGGCGTGATGTCGGACGTGGGAGTGAGCCACATAGCTTGGGCTAAGGCTTCGAAACGACTGGTCGTGGTGTACACAAACTCGAACATCGACCTGCTGTCTGCCAACGGCGACGTGATAAACGCGCCCGACTTCTACCTGAAGACGACGACGCTCGACAAGACTATCAACCATATCGACTTCGACGGACCTTACGCTTACCTCTCCACGGCGTTCGGCGTGGTGAAACTGAACACGCGCGACGGTGCCATCATGGACACTTACGACCTGGGCACCAACGTGAGCTATACGTACGTTAAGAACGGATACCTCTACGCCGAGTCGAAGGAACGCGGACGCCTGCGCTGCAAGCTCACCGACAATCTGCTCGACAAGAGCAACTGGGTGCGCGAGGACGGATTCACCACGCTGCGCGAAGACCGCACCAACGTGCAAGACGCACAGACCAAACTTTGGTGGACAAAGACCGCCGACGGCAAACTGACTTACTACGCTCTTGACGCCGACGGCAAACGCACATACATGACGGAGGGCGTGCAGCCCGAAGGTCCTGTGTCGAACAACTTCTACCGCCTCTACGCTCACAACGGAAAGCTCTACGCCGTGGGCGGAATGTGGAGCCAAGAAACAAACGGCAACCTGCCTGGCGAGGTGCATGTATGGGACGGCACTACATGGGGACACTTTGAACAACCAACACCAGAGCAATTGGGACACAATAATGTCGACTATTTATGCATGGACTTCGACCCGCTGAAAGAAGGACACGTGATGGTGGGCGCCAAGAGCGGACTGTACGAGTTTCAGGACGGCAAGTTCGTGAAGTGCTACAATAGTAACAACAGCCCGATGGAGTCGGCTGCGAGCAACAACAGTCCGAACTATGTCATGGCAAACGGCGTGAAATACGACGCGAATGGTAACCTGTGGGTACTAAACTGCAAGTCGACAAACCCACTTAAACTGCTCACGAAAGAGGGCGAATGGAAAGAGTTGAAGCACTCGAACTTTGCTGGTAACTACTCACGTGATGTAAAGGAGATTTTCATCAGTCCAACATACGGATACATGTGGTTCATCAATAGCTATTGGGAGGAAACCAAGCTTTTCGCCTACGATTATCAGAACGATAAACTATACGACGTGGGTGGACCCACATACACCAACGAGGACTATGCAACAATCAAGCCCTACTACCTGTTTCATGTAACAGAAGACAAGAACGGCAACATCTGGATTGCTTCATCGGCAGGTCCATTATACCTCACCCCAAGCGACGTGAAGAATGGTGGCGGTTTGGTGACACAACACAAGGTACCACGCAACGACGGAACGAACCTCGCCGACTATCTGCTGGCAAACATCGAGACACGATGCATTGCCGTTGACGGCGGCAACCGCAAGTGGATAGCAACGTCTAACGGAGTGTTCCTCATCAGCGACGACTGCAACACGCAGGTCGAGCACTTCACCACCGACAACTCGCCACTGCTGTCGAACACGGTACACTACGTACTTGTCGACCCTAACTCAAACATGGTATATTTTGCCACCGACAAAGGTCTGTGCTCGTATCAGAGCGATGCGACCACACCGAACGAGAAAATGACGAAGGACAACGTGTATGCATACCCTAACCCCGTGACACCAGACTACACGGGATACATCACCGTGGTGGGTCTGAGCTATAACGCCGACGTGAAGATTGTGACCTCGAACGGCACTCTCGTAAACCAGGGCAGAAGTACGGGCGGTTCGTACCGCTGGAACGGATGCGACCTTAAGGGCAAGCGCGTGGCGAGCGGCATATACATGGTAGAGGCAGCCACAGAAGACGGCGGTAAGGGAACGGTCTGCAAGGTCGCAGTCATCAACTAAACAAAACTTTATCATTATAGAATTACGCTTCGCTCTTAACCGAGCGAAGCGTAATACCCTAATTTGTATATTTTCAGAATAAACAACTTTGGATGCGAACCCGACAAGAGCTTGCGAACAGATGTTCCAAATAGTTTATGCAGACAACGTAGTGCCCACAACAGACAACAACTATTGAGTTTGTGAATGGCACGGAGCAACGGAGAGTAATCAATCAATTCGGGGGAAAACTCATGAAGCGTACGTAGAGCCTCCTCAAGTTTTTCAAGATAACGAGTGTTCGATTCAAACGACGTGTATGCAACGGGGTTGTCGATGTGCAACACTCTCACGCCAGCACGCTGCAGACACTTGCCAAGCATCACATCCTCATAACCGTAGCCTATGATGCGCTCATCGTAAGCCACACGCTGAAGCACGGTGCGATGATAGAAGAAATTAGTTGTGCGGAACGCATTGTAAGGATTGCGTGTTCGCTCGGCTGCTGAATGTGTTGTCTCTTCGTACTTCTCATATCTAAAGCGCAAATTCTGGCGATAGAGCGTAGCCTCATCAGCACCGCCACATACACACACACCACCACATACTGCCTCGCCTGGCAATACGTCCGAATTGACATAACGTTTCAAAAAATCGTCGTAGACAAGTGTAAGGCGAGCGTCAACCATAAGATGCCACTCGTAACGCCCAACGCTACTCATCTTATTGCGCATGGCTGCACGACACTTACTATGCTCCATACGCACATAACGACAACACGAATAGCGTTCCAACGAACGATTAAGGGCTATCATAGCCTCATCTGTACTACCATCATCAAAGACAACTATTTCATAGCGCAAACCTTCAATGGCTTGTGCCTGGCGATAAACAGCATCGACAAGACGCGATGCATCATCATTAAAGATAGGTATTAATATAGATAGTTCGGTTACCATGATCATTCGGTTATAATAGTACTATCATAACGTAAAAGTAGCGTTTTTATTGTAACAACAAACAATAATTATGAAAAATAAACGTTGGATGTTTAAACACTATTTCTTTACGCCATATGAAACTAAGCATCATCGTACCTATATACAATGTAGAGAACACACTTGAACGCTGCATCAGGAGTATTGTTCAACAGTCGTTTACCGACTTTGAGCTACTGCTTGTTGACGACGGAACACCGGACAATAGCGGACATATAGCTGACGAATTGGCATCAAACGATGAGCGCATACGTGTGTTTCACAAATCCAATGGCGGACTCTCCGACGCACGCAACTATGGCATTGACCGCGCAAAAGGCGAATACATCACCTTCGTGGATAGCGATGACGAATTGGCTCCAGACACACTACAACCACTGATGCAGGTACTGAGCGAACAAACCGATATAGATATACTCGAATATCCCGTAACAGAACGCAAAGGACGACCCGACGAACACGTCTTCATGCCCGAAAACAGAATGTTCGAAAGCCCATTGGAATGGCTCGCTGACAAGGGTTTCTCTCATTGCTGGGTTTGCAACAAAATATTCAGAGCCACTCTGTTCGACAACGTGCATTTCAAAAAAGGAAAGAAATACGAGGACGTGTACCTCATTGGCGATATGCTGAACATCTGCCACAACATCGTCACTACGCAATGGGGCATGTATATATACCACTGGAACGATACTGGTATTGTGGCACAGAACAACATGCACTTGCTCTTAGAGGCTCAGATAAAGGTGGTCAAGTTACTGAATATCGACACTACGCAACCCAAGTGGCACCGGTTATATATGAATATGTTCACCACTCAGCTACACGCTTATTGCAACAACAAACAGATTTTGCTGCAAAACAACGAACTAAAGATAAAGCAATTCACCACCAAAAACGAAAGAATAAAAGCCGCATTACTGAACATCTTCGGAGTGAAAGTGGCATGTGTTTTATTTAAACTACTACACCAACTATGAGAATAATATACACAATAGAAGATATATCCGTTAAGGGAGGTGCTGAGAACATTATCACTCAAAAGGCAAACCACTTCGCCACAGAGTATGGGCACGACGTATTGATTGTGTCCATATACAAAGACGAACGCCCCGCAAGTTATCCTCTTGCAAAGGGCGTGCGACTCATTTCGCTCAACATACCATTCATAGCAAAGAATTGTAATGTAATTTGCAAAAACATCAACCGAATACGGATGTTATTGTGCTTATTAAAAAGGTTTCAAAAAGTGGTGGATGCAGAACAGCCCGACATCATCTTCTTCACACTTAGCTTAGGTGCCCTACTACTGCCGTTCTGTCGCACACGGGCGAAAAAGGTGTATGAGTCGCATTCAGCTCGCCAATTCACGCCATATCACAGCCTTTTTTATCCCATGGAACGCAGTGCTGACACAATAGTATGCCTTACACACGGCGATGCGCAAAACTATAAGAAAACGAAGCATGTATGCGTGATACCCAACTTTATTGAGCAGCCGAAACGCAGCGTAGCAGACTATACTCGCAAAAAGGCTATCGCCGTGGGCAGATTGGAAGCCCCAAAGGGATTCGATATACTCATTGACTGCTGGAAACGGGTGGCTGAACAGCATCCCGACTGGCACTTGGACATATACGGCGAAGGTTCGTGCCGCAACGATTTGCAATTGCAAATCGAACAACTGCATCTGAACGACCGCATAACGCTCTGCGGACGCTCGAACAATATAATGGATGTCTACCCCGAATACAGTCTGCACATCATGACGTCGCGCTACGAGGGTCAGGGCATCACGCTCATCGAGGCGCAAGCATGCGGTCTGCCTTCTGTAGTGTTCAACTTCAAGTTCGGTGCGGTTGACATTGTGCAGAACGGCGTCAACGGCATCATCGTGGAGCAGGACGACTGCAAGGCGTTCAGCGAGGCACTTTGCAAAATGATGAGTTCGGAGGATATGCGCAAAAAGTACGGAGAGAATGCGCTCGAAGTGGGCAGACAGTACTTCAAGGATAATGTTTTTGGAAAGTGGGTTGAGCTTATCAACACCCTAAAACAATAGGTTCGGTGACCGTGCGGCGAACGCGGTCCGATTGGATTGCGAACGCCGCACGATGCTAAAGACTATAATTTAGCATGCTAAAGACTATAATATAACTGTTCATATTGCTTCGCTACAAGGCGATAATCGTGATACTTATGAACAAACTGTATGCTCTCTTGCGCCATTCTTTCGAGCATTCCGTCGGTGAATAACGCACGTTCTATCGCCGTGATGTTCTCCTCGTCGGGCACATCGGGGCGCACGTTGATGATCGGGCGCAGCGTATCCTCGCCAATAAACTCGTAGTATTCTTCTTCGCCTCCACCGATGACAACCGTTCCGCGAGCCATTGCCGCGAGCGAGTTCATCGACGGGGTGTAACTGTATAGCTGGTCGACAAGCACGTCAGCCTCAGCAAGCAGGTGCATGTACTCGTCGTAAGGCACTCCTTCTACGTATTTAATCTGCACCTTGCTGGGATGTCTACGCGCCACCTCCTCAACGAAGGCTGCTATCTTCATTGCGCCCTTCATGAAGTCGCGCTTGGGCTGAAGACCGATGAGGATGGTGAGGGGGTGAGAAGGTGCAAGTTGAGAGTTGAGAGTTGAGAGTTGAGAGTCGTTGGGGTGAGAGGGTGATGGTGAGGGCGTGTCATTACCCAAACATTTCACCATCTCTTCACACTCTATCGGCAGCGGGATGTAATGGAGCTTTTCGGCGTAAGGCGGTTCGTTGTAGTCGAGCCAATACTCGTAGAGACAAGCCACGAGGGCGTCAGCCATGTGGGTCGTCTTGCGCCACGAAGCCTCAGCACCGTGCTCAACGACTTCAGCGATGCGGTCACGATGCTGCTCGGCGTTCTGCAGCTGTCCGCTCCAATAGGTGTCGGAATAGGCAGGTACGCCCTGCGCCTGGCGGCGGAATATCTGCGGGTCGTCGCCGAAGCAACCTTTCACAACGCGGCGGTTGGTGAGCTTGAGGAAGCGCAGCAGCAGCGTGTTCCAGCGATACATGAGCGGCACAAACTGATAGTTGTGTATCTGCACCACGTCGTTGCCGCACAGTTGCGGCAGATGGCGCAGCAACTGCCATACCACTCGCAAGCCGCCGAGCTTGCCCCAATGCCCATCGCGGCGCAGGTCGATGTCGCGCGGAGCATCGTGCCAACCATTGCCGTCGGACATGGTTGTGACACGGTGTCCACGCTCGACGAGTCCTTTCTTCAAAGTATTGTGAAGAAAGCTCGCCTCGCCTATCAACAGTATCTTCATATATCGTCTTTTTTATATATCTCACAACCGCTTGAAGTTGCCGTTACCGTCGAGCACCTCGTAAGTCTCTACCGTGACACGCTTGCCCTTTATCTGCAGCACGTCGAACGAAGCGTTGCCGTCCTCGTCGCGCCAGGCGTTATTCACCTGGTGGATGTCGTAGCCACGATAGTGCTGCACGGATTTGGCGTGGGTATGACCGACGAAGAACGCAGCGAGGTTGTAGTGCTCGAGGATGTCGAACAGCTGCGTGCGCTGCTCCTCCGTCCACCACTCCAGCGCCCATTGGTCGAAGCCGTAGTGCTGCACGTAGACCACTGGCTTGCCGTCGGAAGCGTACTTCTTCAGGTCGTCGGCAATCCACTGCATGTTGCTCTCGCAGTAGGTGGTGTCGCCGGCAGCGAGTTGTCCGCACACGAAGTGAACGCCGCGGATGTCGAACGAGTAGGAACGCGACGAACGGTGTATGTTCAAGATGCGTCCAGTCTGCTTCATGTCGAGCAGCGTAGAGTCGAGGTAGTGGAGATTAAACTCCATACCTATGCGGTTCTGCTCCGGTCTGCCAGTCTCGGGCGATATGTCGTGGTTGCCGAAGGTGGGATAAGTGTCGTAGTGAATCTGCCGGTAGCCGGGTCCGCGCTCCCAACGTTGCCGGTAGAGGTCGAGTATCTTCGGGTCTGACTTGTCGAAGAGGTCGCCGGCGAGTATCACGCCGTCGATGCGTCGATGGTCACCGAGCGCATTGATGGCAAGCACATGGTGGAACTGGTCGGTCTCTGGCGGCATATCGAAATGCAGGTCGGCAGCAATGACGACGGTGCAGTTTGCCTCACGCTTCTTCTCCGACGCGTAGCCGTTGAGGGCTGAGAGCGCGAAGAGCAGAAGTGTGGCGAATATCATTTTTGTAAGCATAGTGAGATGTTGAGGTGGTGAGATGATAAGATGTTGAGATATGTGGTGGTGATAAGATGTTGTTATGTTGAGATGTTGAGATATGTTGAGGCGGTGAGTTGTGCGGAGTAATGTCAACATCTCAACATCTCAACACATCAACACATCAACATTACATCAGATTGCGTTGTTGCCTACGGCTACTTCCTTCTCCACACTCTCGCCGTCGCCCCAGATGAGCGTCAGCTTGAATGGGATATTCGTTTTGATAGTAACTTTCGGCTTCTCGTTGACAGAACTGCGCTTAGCCACCTTGAACGAGATATTGCCGTCGGCGCCGAGCGGATAGCGGTCGATGCCGTAAGCGTCGAGCAGCTGCACGTCGAGCGTCACGTGCGAGTCCTGTATGTCGGCACGTATGCCGAAGATATACTCGATGAGGTCGGCAATTGGCGGCAGACCGGTCCAACCGACGAAATCCTTGCGAGCCATGAAGCCCGGCGCAGCATCCTCCGGAGCATAATACTCCCAGAACGTGCCCGTCTTCTTATACACCTTCAGCACGTTGTTGTAATGGTTCATCACGATGTCGTGAGCCAGTCGGCGATAGCCCTTCTCCACGAGTCCCGAAACAACCATATAGTTGGTTCCGGGCCATACGCCGCCTTCCCAATAGCGTCCGTTAGCCTTATACTTCGGGTTATCGGCAGCAAGCGACGCCACACGGTGCGGACGGTTGAACTTGCAGGTGTCGTCGAGGTGCTCCACGAGACGGTCGAGGCGCTGCTTGGGTAGCACATCGGTATGCAAAGCCCAGTAAGCATAAATGCCCTGCGTCGTAGAGAGCGAGTCGTTGGCATACTGGTCGTAGAGGAAACCGTCGCGCTCGCTCCACATGTTCTTGTTGATGTACGCCGAGAGATTCTTTATGTCGTCCTCAAACTCCTCAATCTCCTGCCAGCGCTCAAGGTAGAAACCCATCTTCAGCAGAATGTTCGCCACCATTATCTGCTGCAGGCAGGCGTCGAGCCATATCATGTGACCGTTGCTATAGATAGTGTTGTAGCCTTCGGGCACGCGTGGCATATTGTCCATGCCTGTGCCCCATCCGCTGCTCCAGTATGTACCGTTGCGCCAGGTGCGGTTGAGCTTGAGCCACTTGTAGTAGGCGGCAAGCACTGGGAACACCTTGTTCAGACGATTGTCGTCACCGAACTGCGTGTAGTAGAGCCACTCCGACCACGGCAGCAGGTTCGGACCAGTAGATGTAGGGTCGTAGCGACCGAAGCAGTCGGAGCCGTCGGCGCGTATCTCGCGACAGATGAATCCGTCGGGATGCTGCTTAGCGTAGAAGTTGTCGAGCGTCTTCTGGAACGGGAAGAAGCGGTCGCCGTAGCGGCAGAACATCGTGATGAACGCGTCGTCCCACATGAAGATGTTGCCGTTGTAGGCGGGCGAGATGTATGAGGTGACGAAGCCCGAGTCGTCGAGCGGCTGGCAGACGTTCTTCAGACCTATCTGCCACGCCTTCCAGTACATCTCTATCTCCTTCTGGTGTCCCTCCCAATGGGGCGAGGGCAGCACTTTGCGTGCCTGCTCGAAGGTGCCGGGCTTCGGTTTCTCAACCTTCGCCGTGCGGAACGTGTTCTCCGCCACGAGTGTCTGCATCACATACGTGTTCTTGTAAGGCAGCTTGTAGAGCGGCGAACCAGAAGATATGAGGTTCTGCGCTGGCGCAAGCACCGCAAAGAGCGAGGCTGTAAGGGTTAATATCGTTTTCTTCATCTTATTTGTATATTACTTGATTACTCCGTATGTGAGCAACTGCTTGATACGCTTGAACACGTCGGTATTCTCGTAGATTCCGGTGAAATGTTCTGCGCCCGGACCGAACGCGTAGACCGGAACCATAGCGCCTGAGTGGTCGCGTGTAGAGAAGCAGCACTCTACGCGTCCTTCGTTCTTGTCGCCGTTGACGAGCGTGAGTCCGCCCGTCTCGTGGTCGGCTGTTACCACGACGAGTGTCTCGCCGTCTTCTGCCGCCCACTTCATCACCTTACCAATGGTCTGGTCGAAGTCGAGCGTCTCCTTCATGAGCATATCGAGCTGGTTGAAGTGACCGTAGTCGTCGAGCTGCGAGCCTTCGATCATCATGAAGAAGCCCTTCTTGTTGCGGTTCATCAGGTCGATGCCCTTCATAGAAGCACGCGCAAGCAGGTCGCCGCGCTCATCGGGCAGCGGAGTGTCCTTGTCGTAAGGCACGGCAAAGATGTTGCTGTTGGTGTCGTATGCGAAGAAGTCGTCGAGCGAACGCGAAACGTGATAGCCCTTCACACGCAGTTCGTTGAAGATGTCGCGTCCGTCCTTGCGGTTGGCGAACTTCTCCGCACCACCGCCGAACACGAAGTTGACACCACTTGCAGGATAATCGCCGACGAGTTCTTCTTCCTTGTCGCGGTCGATGTTATGGCAGCAGAAATCGCAGGGCGTAGCGTCCCACAGACGGCATGTGACGGCGATGCCCGCATCCTTGCCAAGCTCCTTCGCCACGTCTACGAGCGACGTCAGCGGCTTGCCTTCGGGGTCGACGCCTACGGCATGGTAGCAGGTCTTTACGCCCGTAGCGAGCGATGTACCGCCCGAACCGGAGTCGGTTACGAGCTTGTTGGTTGCCCAAGTTTTCGACAATCCGGTGGCTGTAGCGTTCTCGAGCCACAGTTTTCCGCGGTTGGCTGTCCACGCCGTGTAGACGTGCATGAGGCTCATGCCATCGCCAATCATCAATATTACGTTCTTCACCTTCTTGCCTTTCGGTGCCTTTATCTTCTCAACGGCGTATGGTTTGTCGTATGTGAAGGTTTGTGTGGGCATGTTGTACTGTGCGCTGGCTGTGGCAGCGCATACGGCAAGAGCCACAATAGCAAATAGTCTGTTTATTTTCATAATGTTCTATAGATTGTTTGTTATTTTGTTGTTTGTCTTTCTTTCATGGTCGGCAACGGCTGAAGAACGACCTGCGGAAGTCGTTTTCAGTCGACTGCTTAGGTGTAGACAAAGGTAAGAATAATTTTTGTGAACCGGAAAGTTTTCTATACATTGAGGTGTATAATTGCGTTTTTTTCTTTACATTTGCATAGAAACCACACCTTAGCGTGCGTTATGAATTAATCGGACAAATCAAAAAAAAGAATAATCATTTATGAGAAAAACATTGCTTCTGATCTTTACGGCTTTGTCATTGTTAACATGCAACGCCCAAGAGCAAGGGTCGGCAGACATCATACCTATGCCTAACAAGCTGGAGGTGACTGCTGGCAGAGTGCTCAGACTCGGCAGCGAAGTGAAGATAAGCATACCGAAAGACCTCAACAAGCGGAAGGCAATAGTTGGCTATATTGAAGGCAGACTGAACGACAACAACATACACACAACGGCGACAACGGCGAAGAAAGCGCAACTGATGCTGGTGGTGGACAACACTCTGCAGGACGAAGCCTACGAACTGACGGTGACGCCGAAGCGTGCCGTGATAAAGTCGAACGGCGAAGGGGCGGGTTTCTTCTACGGCGTGCAGTCGTTCATGCAGCTGGTGCCGGCAGATGCTGACGCAGAGGCTGCGGTTCAGTGCGTAGAGATTAAGGATGCGCCGCGCTTTCAGTATCGCGGTGCGATGATTGACGTGGCTCGCAACTTCCAGTCGAAGCAGACCGTGCTGCGCTTCATCGACCTTATGGCGGCGTTCAAGATGAACCGACTGCACATTCATCTCACCGACGACCAGGGCTGGCGCATCGAGATAAAGCGCTATCCGCGACTTACGGAGGTGGGATCGAAGCGCAGTCAGACTATGATTGGTCACTCCGACTACTACTATCCGCGCCGATTCGACGGAAAACCGCAGGAGGGTTTCTACACGCAGCAGGACATTAAGGAGATGGTGGCGTATGCTGCCGACCGATTCATCACGATTATACCCGAGATTGAAATGCCGGGACATTCGTCGGCGGCGCTGGCTGCTTATCCGCAGTATTCGTGCGGACTGGGCAAGCAGTATGTGGTGCGCGACTATATGGACATCTTCGACGAGGTGTACTGTCCGCAGGAGCAGACGTTCGAGTTCTTGCAGAACGTACTGACAGAGGTGATGGATCTGTTCCCGAGCGAGTATATACACATCGGCGGCGACGAGTGTCCGAAGAAGGCATGGAAGGTTTGTCCGCGCTGCCAGGCGCTGATAAAGAGACTGAATCTGAAGGACGAACACGAGCTGCAGAGCTGGTTCATCCATCGCATTGAGCGGTTCGTGAACAGCAAGGGAAAGAACATCATCGGCTGGGACGAGATTCTGGAGGGCGGACTGGCGCCGAACGCTACCGTGATGTCGTGGAGAGGCGAAGTGGGCGGCATTGAGGCTGCGAAGATGAAGCACAAGGTGATAATGACGCCGGGCGACTACTGCTATATCGACCACTATCAGGAGGACCCTGAGCATGCTCCGCTCGCCATTGGCAGCTATCTGCCTTTGGACAGCGTGTATGCGTACAATCCGTTGCCCGAGAGTCTTACGCGGGAGGAGCAGAAGTACATAATAGGTACGCAGGCAAATCTTTGGGGCGAGTATGTGCAGACGGCTGATTATCTGGAGTATATGGCTTATCCGCGACTGATGGCTATGGCTGAGGTGCAATGGACCGACGCTGAGAAGAAGGACGTCAACAACTTCCACAAGCGTCTTAAGACGCAGTTTGCCTGGCTCGACAAGAAGGGCGTGCATGCCTGCCGCAACTTCTATGAGGCTGAGTTCAGCGGCGCATGGAACAATGCGCAGAACGTATATGAGGTGAAACTCAAGACGCTCTGCCCCGACGCCGAGATACGCTATGCGCCCGACTGCGCCGACGAGAACCGCTTCAAGACCTACTCTGCGCCGATAGCTCTCGACAAGGAGACGGAGCTGTGGGCGGCGGTGTACGTTGACGGCAAGCGGATGGGCGGCATAACGCATAAACGCTTCGCCGTGAATAAGGCTACGGGCTGCGAATATACGTGCTCGCCGAAGGCTGCTTGGGAGAATATGCACGAAGGATATGCGCTCACCGACGGACTGCGCGGATTCTCGAAGGACACGCGCTACTGGACGGGCTTCAACAAAGACACGCTGCGGATAGACATCAGTCTGCACGAGGCGACGACAATCAGCAGAGTGAAGCTCGGTACGCTCTGGCGCACTTGGAACACGATGTGGCCGGCTCGCGAAGTGAGGGTGATGGTTTCGGACGACGGCAACGAATACAGAACGGTTGCCTGTAAGAAACCCGAATACGACTTCTCGCTTACCGAGGCTACACGCTTCCCCGTCGAGGTGAAGTTCGAGGAAAGCGGCGCAAGGTTCGTAAGGCTCGTGGTTCTGGGCGGCGGAAAGTGTCATGAGGGTCATTACAACGCCGGCGAACCGAGCGAACTGGCATTGGACGAGATTGAGATTTACTAAGCACGGCAACCACACGTTTCAAAACGAAATGCAACAAACGTACAAACCAATAAGAACAACTATAAACAACTATAACAAATGAACAAAAACCTATTAGTTACTTTGCTCTTCTTGCTGGCAGCAGGAACCGCATTTGCACAACACAAGTTCCGTTTCAATAACGACGGCAAGTTCAAGATTGTGCAGTTCACCGACATCCATTGGGACCCGACATCTGCCGGATGCGACACCACACGCAACACCATCCTCTCCGTACTGAGTCAGGAGAAGCCCGACATCGCTATTCTCACGGGCGACGTAGTCACTTCGAATCCTGCGAAGAAGGGTTGGGAGGCTATAATAAAGATTTTCGAGGAGGCGAAGATGCCGTTCGCCGTGACGCTGGGCAACCACGACGCCGAGCCGCAATATATGAGCAAGCAGGAGATATTCGACGAGCTGTTGAAGTCGCCTTACTTCGTAGGCTCGCACGGACCGCAGGGCATTCCGGGCCATGGCCAGTATGTCATTCCGGTGTACGGTTCGAAGGAGAAAAACAAGGTGCAGTCGCTGCTCTACTGCATCGACTCTAACGATTATCCCGAAACCGACGAGCTGGGTCACTACGACTGGATTCACTTCGAACAGATTGCGTGGTACCGCGACCAGAGCAAGCACTACACAGAACTGAACGGCGGCACTCCTCTGCCGGCGTTGGCGTTCTTCCACATCGCTCTGCCCGAATATCGCAACCTTATGAACCGCCCTGGCACTTGGGGCAGATGCGACGAGGGCGAGGTATGCGCTGCTGACATCAACAGCGGAATGTTCGCTTCGTTCGCCGAATGTAAGGACGTGATGGGCGTGTTCGTGGGTCACGACCACGACAACGAGTTCATAGGTCAGGAGAAAGGCATCTGTCTTGCATACGGACGTGTGACGGGTACGGACGCTTACGGCGGACTGGTGCGTGGCGGACGCGTTATCGAGATGTATGAGGGCGAAAGACGCTTCGACTCGTGGGTGACTACACCGCAGGGCAGAGACTTCGCTTACTACTACCCGTCGGGCATCACATCGATTGACGAGGAGGGTCCGTACTTGCCGGCCCTGAACGTGAAACCGAAGAAGCACGGCGTGAACTATACTTACTATGAGGGCAAGTTCAAGCAGACTGCCGACATCTTCAACAATGGTAAGAAGGTGAAGGAGGGCGTGCTGAACAACTTCATCATCACCGAGGCTCGAAGCGAGGACCACTTCGGCTACGACTTCCGTTCGTTCATAAAGATACCCAAGAAGGGCGTCTACTACTTCGACATCGCTTCCGACGACGGTTCGCGCCTGTTCATCGACGGCAAGGAGATTATCGACAACGACGGTTCGCACAGTCAGGAGTTCGTAGCTGGTAAGGTGGCGCTGGAAGCCGGCTTCCACGAGATGCGCATCATTTACTTCGAGGACTACATGGGACAGAGCCTTAAGATAAAGATTACGGACAGATACAACAGTAGTCGCATACTTCCAGACGACATGCTTTACACTAAATAAAATTACCACGTAGGTAAAACATCATTCCCGCATATCGGTAACAATGTTACAGATATGCGGGAATATCATTACCACGCCACGAGAATACCCAAAAACTCCGCACAGCGAAACATTCTGCTGTGCGGAGTTTTGTTGTTTAATAAGTATTAGTAACCGACGGTTAACGAGTGTTTGTAACCGTCGGTTAATGAGTTTTTAATAGCCGTCGTTCTGGTGCAGCGCACCACCCGACTTCGTGATTTCTGTTGAAGGATACGGGAACACCATGAGATGGTCGTCGTACTCTACGGGCTTAACCGCAGGGTTAGCCTCGTTGAGATAGTCCTCGTACGGTCCTACTTCGAAGGTGCTGTTCCAGTCGCTGCGGTCGGCATAGTGGCGAGCACGCGGATGAGCGTTCAGCTCCTTCTTAGCAAGCTCCTTAATCTCGGCTGCACCAGAGTGGAACCAGCGCTTCAGGTCGTAGAGATGGTCGCTGTACTCGAAAGCGAGTTCGCAACGACGCTCGTGATAGAGGTCAGCCCATGTAGCGTTGCCCGTCAGCGGAGTGAGGTGAGAGCGGTTGCGCACGCGGTTGATGTCCTTTGCTGCGAGGTCGGCATGACCGAGAACGAGATTAGCCTCGGCACGGAACAGAAGCATCTCGGCAAAGCGTACGAGCGGCATGTGAACGCGCGCTGTAGGCCAGTTGCCGTTAGAGCTTACGTAGCCGTTCTTGTCGGCATTCTCATGCTTGAACGGATCCATGTACTTGTTGATCATGAAGCCCGACTCAACGTCTGATGTAGAGAAGAACTTGCGTGTCTCGCCGAAGAACTGGAACTCCTGACCGTATTCGAGCACAGAGCGTGTGATGCGGGCGTTGCCTGCACCGTCCTTCAGCATCTCCTCGAAGATGTCGTACGACGGCTTGATCTGACCCCAACCGTTGTAGACGCCCCAACCCTTGTTCTCAAGGATTACGCCAGGGAACTCGGAGCCACCAGGAGTGTCGCCACCTGTGCCGGCAATGCCGAAGAGGTATTCCTTTGTCCAGTAGTTAGAGAAGTCGGAAGAGAAGATGTCAGCGAACTCAGGAGCGAGGTCGCGTCCGTACTCATTCTCAAGAGCGTCTACCATCTTTATCACGTTCTCCCACTGCTTGCTGTCGAACGCAGCCCAGTAAGCATAAACCTTAGCCTTGTAAGCAACGGCGGCGGCCTTGTGGGCACGTCCGCGGTTGTCGATGCCGTAGTCCTTGAAGTTCGGCAGATACTTGATGGCGTTGTCGAGGTCTTCGATAATCATCTTGTAGTTGTCCACTACCGATGCCTGCTGCTTAGGGATAGAGTTGTCATAGCCGCCAGGGAAGTCCTCGTAGCGTACGAACGGCACACCCTGCTTGTCGTTACCATAGCGGTAGGCAACATAGAAGTGGCTGAAGGCGCGCATGAAGAACGCCTCGCCGAGCGAGCGTGTCTCTACAGCGGTGAGCGCTGTAGACTGCTGCTTCTTCAGCAACTGCTCCACAACCCAGTTGGCGCGAGAGATGAGGCCGGTAAGGCGGCCGTATATGCCCTTCAACGGGTCTTCATCGCCTGTATACTGGAGGTTGGCGAGAGTAGGATAGCTGCGCGTACGGCCCCAAACGATGTCGCACGCACCGCCCTGCTCCCAGTAAAGTTCGCGACCGAAGAGGCCCTCCTGATGAATCGGCGCATAGAGAGCGTCGATAGCGTCTACAGCCTGGTCGTCATTGGTGAAATATAGCGTCGTAGTAGGCTCGCCCTCCTTCTGTACATCGAGGAAATCGCTACACGAGCTCAACAGTGCCGCAGAGAAAACGGCTGTCAATATATATTTTGCTTTCATAGATATTGCTTTTTAGTTGTTTTAGTAAGTAAGTTTCACACCGAAAGAGAATGTGCGAGCCACCGGATACTTCATAGCGTCCCATCCGCCACACTCGGGGTCGATGCCGGTGTAGTCGGTGATGGTGCAGAGGTTCTCGCCACTTACGTAAACGCTCAAACGACTGTTGCGCGAACCGAAGTGTGAGCACTTGCGGAGAAGGTTGGTGAGGTCGTAGCTTACGGTCACGTTCTTCAGACGCAGGTATGAAGCGTTCTCAAGATACCAGTCGGAAGCTGTAGAGAAGTTGCCGTTCGGGTCGTTCTTAGAGAGGCGCGGAATGTCAGAGTCGCGGTTTGTCTCGCTCCATGCGTCGAGGATGCGCGAGTCGCGGTTGAAGTTGCCCTGAACGTCTGAGAGTGTCATGTACTTGGCTACGTTCATCGCCTTAGCTCCTGCCACGCCCTGAAGCATTGCAGAGAAGGTGAGGTCTTTCCATGTGAAGCCTGCAGAGAACGAGAAGGTGTACTTCGGTGTAGCAGAACCACAGTACTGGCGGTCGGCGTCTGTAATCTTGCCGTCGCCGTTCTTGTCGATGAACTTCAAGTCGCCTGCCTTTGCGTTAGGCTGAATGCGGTTGCCGTTCTTGTCTACGTAAGAAGCTGCTTCGGCGTCGCTCTGGAAGATGCCTGCGCTCTTGATGAGGTAGAACGAACCGAGAGGCTGACCCTCTGCGTCCTGATAGCAGTAAGGCAGGTTGCGGAACGAACCATCGCCGGTCCATACACCTGCGTTGCCGTCTGCGTCCTTCACGCCGATGTCGCTAACCCAGTTCTTGAGCCAAGAGAAGTTGCCGCCAACGTAGTACGCCCAATCCTTATTGATGCGGTCGTTCCAGTTGAGCGAGAGCTCGAGACCACGGTTGCGCACCTCACCCTGATTGATGAGCATCGGGTCGAGACCGATAGAGCCAGGCCAGTTCATCGACTGAGTCTGGATGAGGTCGAACGTGCGCTTCTCGAACCAGTCGAACTGCAAAGCCAAACGGTCGTTGAACATATTGAGGTCGAGACCGAGGTCGAACTGCTCTGAGGTCTCCCAAGTCAGGTTGTTGTTGAGAGCGATAGAGTTGTAGATGAATGTATCCCACAGTGTATTCTTCTCAACGCCATACTGCGCCTGCTCCTGCCATGAGTCCTTAGAGAGCACTGCCGAACGGTAGTTGTAGCCGATAGAACCGAGGTTGCCGACACGACCCCAAGAAGCACGGAGCTTGAGGAGCGACACGAGGTCGGTCTTCGGGAAGAAGGCTTCGTTAGAAATCTTCCAACCGGCTGTCACAGCGGGGAAGTCGCCGTGGTTCTTGCTCTTAGGCAGACGACCTGCATAGTCGCGACGCCAAGAAGCTGTGAGGAAGTAGCGGTCGTCGAACGAGTAAGCCAGACGTCCGATGAGCGACACGTTGGCGTCAGGGCCTGTGAGATAGTCCTTGCCAGACACGGAGCCTGCGTAAGCGATATACTGCAGATAGGGCAACTCGTCGGCGAAGGTCTTGCCGTTAAGCTCGAAACCGCGTATGTTGAAGTGGTCGGCTGTGGTAGAGAAGAGTGCGCCTACGGTGTGCTTACCGAAGGTATTGTCGTATGTAAGGGTGTTCTCTGTCTTCCACTGGTCGGTGCGGTATGTGCTCTCGGTGAGCGAGTTGGCGCCATCGGGCTTACCTACCTCGTCGCGACGCGGCGTGAAGCCTTTGTAGTGGTTCGACTGCAGGTTGTATGTAAAGCGGCTCACGAACTTCAAACCCGGAACTACGTTCGCAATCTCCAACGATGTGGTTGACCATGCGTCGTTGGTGCGGTCGAAGATGTTCTTGGAAGAAAGCGTGCTGATTGGGTTCACAGCGTCGCCATGAGCATCGGCAAAGTTGTTGCCGTACGTAGCGATGTATGCAGGATCTTCGGTTGTTGTTCCGCCGAAGCCGCTCTTTGTAAACGGACTGTAAACGGTGGCACTTGCCGGCATGTAGATAGCCGAGAGGATAGGTCCGGTGTAGCCCTCATTGGTGTCTGTAGTGCGGCTCTCGGTGTTCTTCCATACGAAGTCTTCGCTGATAGATACCCACTTGTTAATCTGATACTTGCCTGTATAGTGCAGGGCAAGGTTCTTGTTGAACGTATAGCGCATTACACCCTCGTCGTTGTCGTAAGCGAACGACAGACGGTTGGTGAATGTGTCTGTACCTGCGTTGATGGCTACGTTATGACGCTGGTAGAACGCTGTACGGAACACCTCGTCCATCCAGTTGGTGCGGGTTGTGGCTATCCACGGGTTCTTCTCTACATCCCAACCGTTAGGCAGAGCCAGACCTGCGTTGGCGTAAGAGCGCTTGCGCATCTCTATCTCCTGCTGTGCGTTGAGCGGCTTGGGCAGGTTTGTAGCATTGCGCACGCCTACCATACCCTCATAAGAGACTGATGTGGCACCCTTCTTTGCCTTCTTTGTTGTAACGAGCACTACGCCGCCGGCTCCAGACTGCGCGCCGTAGATAGCTGCTGAAGCGGCGTCCTTCAATACTACGATCGACTCGATATCGTTGAGCGAAGCGATCGGTGCACCGGGCACTCCGTCGACAACCCAAAGCACGTTGTCGCCGTTCTGCGAACCTTGACCGCGAATCACGATGTTAGGAGCGGCTGTAGGGTCGCCACCATCGGCAGCAACGGTTACGCCTGCCAACTGACCCTGCAACATGCCCTCGGTAGAGGTAACGGGGCGCACAGCCAGTTCGTCGACATTGCTCACAACGCCAACGGCTGCCGAGAGGTCCTTCTTCTTTGTAGCGGTACCGTAACCGATGGCTACAACCTCGTTGAGCATCTTGCTGTCCTCGTCGAGGACAACAACGATGTCGCGGTTGTTAGCGCCAACCTTCACTTTCTTTGTTGTATAGCCTACGTATGAAATCTCGAGTGTGCCTCCAGGCAGCACCTGAAGACCGAAATTACCATCTACATCAGTAACTGTGGCTGCCTTGTATCCCACGAGCTTAACGGAAGCGCCGATGATAGGCTCTCCGTTCTGATCCTTCACAACGCCCTTGACGGAAATGCTACCGCGCAATGGCTGTTGTACTTCAGTCGCATTGGAGAAAGCAGTGCCTGCATAAGCCGAAGAGGAAAACGACAACATAGAACATGCGGCTACTCCGAAGATGCCCCACATCCAATTTTGTTTAGAAATACCTTTTCCCATGTTCAATAAATTTTAATTAATATATGCAATAGATTATTATTCGTTGTAAATGTAATAGTTGATATTCATTGCAAATGTAGGCAAAATATTAAAATCAAGCAAATAAATGTTTCAAAGATTAAAAAATGAAACGTTATTTTAATGATTAGGCACCAAAATAACTTGAAATGCGTGCGAATCCGACTGATTGGCAATCAACTCTTTATTATTTTCACAAACTATTGACAGCAAAAAAAAACACGCATAAAGTTTGCCGTTACATATTAAAATGCTAACTTTGCAAATGGAAAAAGCTATACATTATTATATAATGTGGCAGACCAGCAACGAAACAAACGTTTTTATACATAAAACAATAAACAATTATGGTAAACTACAAAGAATTGGGCTTGGTGAACACACGTGATATGTTCGCAAGAGCCATCAAGGGTGGTTACGCTATCCCTGCATTCAACTTCAACAACCTCGAGCAGCTCCAGGCTATCATCAAGGCTTCTTCAGAGCTGAAGTCACCGGTTATCCTCCAGGTATCTAAGGGCGCACGTGCTTACGCTAACGAGACTCTTCTCCGTTACATGGCAGAGGGCGCTGTAGAGTACGCTAAGGAGCTTGGCTGCAAGCATCCTGAGATCGTTCTCCACCTCGACCACGGTGACAGCTTCGAGCTTTGCAAGAGCTGTGTAGACCTTGGCTTCTCTTCTGTAATGATCGACGGTTCTTCACTTCCTTACGAGGAGAACATCGCTCTTACAAAGAAGGTTGTAGAGTACGCTCATCAGTTCGACGTAACTGTAGAGGGCGAGCTCGGTGTATTGGCAGGTGTAGAGGATGAGGTATCTTCAGACGTATGCCACTATACAAAGCCTGAGGAGGTTATCGACTTCACGACTCGCACAGGTGTTGACTCATTGGCTATCTCTATCGGTACTTCACACGGTGCTTACAAGTTCACACCGGAGCAGTGCACACGCGACCCGAAGACTGGCAAGCTCGTTCCTCCTCCATTGGCATTCGACGTCCTCGACGAGATCATGGAGAAGCTCCCGGGATTCCCAATCGTTCTCCACGGTTCTTCTTCTGTACCACAGGAGTATGTTGACATGATCAACGAGTACGGTGGCAAGTTGCCTGACGCTGTTGGTATTCCTGAGGAGCAGCTCCGCAAGGCTTCTAAGAGCGCTGTTTGCAAGATCAACATCGACTCTGACTCTCGTCTCGCATTCACCGCTGCTGTTCGCAAGGTATTCCACGACAAACCAGGTGAGTTCGACCCGCGTAAGTACTGCGGTCCTGCACGCGACCTCATGGAGCAGATGTACAAGCACAAGATCACAGATGTGCTCGGTTCTGACGGCAAGCTCGCTCAGTGCTAATCAAGCTGCTTAGCATTTAAAGCTAAATAAAATGGAGCGCTCGAAACGTTTATCGTTTCGAGCGCTTTTTTATTAGGATAAAACCGAGTAGGTGAAAAAATCCTCCATATCTTCCAGAAACAGTGTAACCATCACAATATGAGAACAATATAGGCTGGCAGATAATTTGCAAATAGAGTTATCTGCCAGCCTATCTCCCAGGCATGGTATTTAACCCAAATCGGTCATTAGGATTTCTCTGTGTCGTACGGCAAAGAGAAATCCTTTAATTTTTCCCATATAGACAAGAATGATTGTCGTGTTTTTAATGATCTGGCCAAATATAGTATGTGCTTATCTTTTGTTTTCCCCAGATAGGCTGGCGTCGATATCAACTCGTATCGGATAGTCTTCAGAAATTTCTTCTTGTTGGAATTGATCAACGCATGTCTGAACAACGACATGAAGTTATATGCCATGACAATGAAATTCCCACATGCCTCTGTTGCCCAGAAGTTATTTGTGACAAAATCATCGATGGAGAAATCATTCTTCAGTTCCTTGATCCTATTCTCAGAATCCGCCCTTCCGCGATATGAATCATATACGATTTTGGCTGGCAAATCAAGGTCTGTTACAAAGCAGCTGT
>OGPQ01000465.1_pt1 | contig 35021 bp, 36 predicted proteins | sample 1552971 | NCBI WGS metagenome assembly OGPQ01 (sample SAMEA2580232, study PRJEB22360) | human gut metagenome | biome: human gut; feature: human-associated habitat; material: faeces | place: Denmark | collected 2008/2010 | reverse complement strand
ATGCCGAGGGCCTGCGCGGGCACATCCTTGGTGATGGTGCTGCCTGCGGCGGTGTAGGCACCGTCGCCGACCTTGACCGGAGCCACGAGGTTGGTGTTGCAGCCGATGAAGCAGTAGTCACCGATCGTGGTGCGGAACTTGTCCTTGCCGTCGTAGTTGCAGGTGACGGTGCCGCAGCCGAAGTTGCAGTACTTGCCCACATCACTATCGCCGATGTAGGTCAGGTGGCTCACGGTGTTGCCCCGGGCAAAGTTGGAGTTCTTGGTCTCCACATAGGCACCCAGATGCACGCCGTAGTCGGTGACAGTGTTCACCCGCACATGGGTGAAGGGGCCGATGTTGTTGTGGGGGCCCAGATGGCTGCCGTAGACCTGGCTGGCGTTGACGGTGGTGCCCTCGTCCACGATGCTGTCCTCGATCAGGCTGTTGGGGCCGATGACGCATCCTGCGCCGATGACCGTCTTGCCGCGCAGGATGGTGCCCGCCAGAATGGTGGCTCCCGGGGCGATGACAACGCCTTCGTCGATCTGGACGGTACGGTTCTCAATGTTCACGCCGTTGGCGATGTGAAAAAGCAGGATGTTCTCGCGCCGGCTTTCGGCAGCGTCCAGTTTGGCGCGTGCTGCGGCCAGAGCTTCGTTGGAAATGGTTTCCATAAATAGTGTCCCTCCTTGGGAAGGTGTGGTATTTTGTTGTATCCATGAGGGAGAAATTCCGGCCCGTTCCGCAGGTGGAATTCCACCGAAAATTTTAATGGATAACAGCATGTATCCCAGATGCGGAAAAATGGTTCTGTAAAACAAAAAACCTCTCGAACTTTCTCCCATTTTATAATAGCGGAAAACTGGGTAAATTTCAAGGGAATTGCACAAAATTTATCAAACAAATTCGGTGTTTTGCCCGGTGGCAATGTGGGAATTTTCTGGTATAATAGTTTAGCATTCACAAGACAATGTTCATCAGCTTTGAGAAAAAAGTGCGATGAGACCGCCGGGCGTGGCACCGGGGGTCACCAAATGGGAGGTAAACACGCATGAGCAAAAAGTATCTGTACTACTTCAGCGAGGGCAACGATGCCTTCGGCGGCGACAAGGTCACCATGAAGAATACTCTGGGCGGCAAGGGTGCCGGTCTGGCAGAGATGACTGCTGCCGGTATGCCGGTTCCCCAGGGCTTCACCATCACTACGGATGCCTGCACCCAGTACTATGCAGACGGCCGTCAGATCAATGACGAGATCACTGCTGACATCTTTGAGCACCTCAAGGGTCTGGAAGAGATCACCGGCAAGAAGTTCGGTGACAACACCAACCCCCTGCTGGTCTCCGTCCGTTCCGGTGCTCGTCAGTCCATGCCCGGCATGATGGACACCATCCTGAACTTGGGCCTGAACGACGAGGCTGTTGAGGGTCTGGCTAAAAAGACCGGCAACGCTCGCTTTGCTTACGACTGCTACCGCCGCTTCGTCCAGATGTTCGCCGACGTCGTTATGATGGTCCCGAAGAGCCTGTTCGAGGTCGAGATCGACAAGATGAAGGAAGCCAAGGGCGTCAAGAACGACGTGGACCTGACTGCTGACGACCTGAAGGAACTGGTGGGCACCTTCAAGAAGATCTACGAGGAGAACGAAGGCCGTCCCTTCCCCCAGGATCCCCGTGATCAGCTGATCGAGGCTGTCAAGGCCGTGTTCCGCAGCTGGGACAACCCCCGTGCAAACGTCTACCGTAAGATGAACGAGATCCCCTACGAGTGGGGCACCGCTGTCAACGTGCAGCAGATGGCATTCGGCAACTCCGGCGACCGTTCCGGCACCGGCGTTGCATTCACCCGTGACCCCGCCACCGGCGCAAAGAAGCTGATGGGCGAGTACCTGATCAATGCACAGGGCGAGGACGTTGTGGCCGGCGTGCGCACTCCTTCTCCCATCAGCCACCTGAAGGATCAGATGCCTGAGGTGTACGATCAGTTCGTTGAGATCGCAACCCGTCTGGAGAACTACTTCCGCGATATGCAGGATATGGAGTTCACCATTGAGGACGGCCACCTGTACATGCTGCAGACCCGTAACGGCAAGCGTACCGCTCAGGCCGCTCTGCAGATCGCATGCGACCTGGTGGACGAGGGCATGATCACCGAGCAGGAGGCTGTCCTGCGCGTGGAGCCCAAGCAGCTGGATACCCTGCTGCATCCCCAGTTCGATGCCGCTGCCCTGAAGGCTGCTGAAGTCGTCGGCAAGGGCCTGGCAGCTTCTCCCGGTTCCGCCTGCGGCCAGATCGTCTTTACTGCTGAGGAAGCAGAGGAGATGGTCAAGTCCGGCAAGATGAAGAAGGTCGTTCTGGTCCGTCTGGAGACTTCTCCCGAGGACATCGTGGGCATGCAGGTGTCTCAGGGCATCCTGACCGTCCGCGGCGGCATGACCAGCCACGCAGCCGTTGTTGCCCGTGGTATGGGCACCTGCTGTGTCTCCGGCTGCGGCAATGACAACGAGGTCAAGATCGATGAGGAGGCCAAGACCTTCGAGATCAACGGCCACAAGTTCGTTGAGGGCGACTGGATCTCCATCGATGGCTCCACCGGCAACATCTACGGCGAGCAGGTCGCAACCGTGGCCGCTACCGGCAACAAGAACTTCAACCGCTTCATGGGCTGGGCTGACGCCGCTCGTCAGCTGCTGGTCATGACCAACGCCGACAACCCGCGCGACGCACAGCAGGCCGTTGACCTGGGTGCTGAGGGCATCGGCCTGTGCCGTACCGAGCACATGTTCTTCGCTGAGGACCGCATCAAGGCTGTCCGTGAGATGATCTGCGCCCGTACCGTGGAAGAGCGCGAAGCTGCTCTGGCCAAGGTCGAGCCGTTCCAGCAGGGTGACTTCGAGGCCATGTACCGCATCATGGGTGAGCGCCCGATGACCATCCGCTACCTGGATCCCCCTCTGCACGAGTTCCTGCCCACCAAGGACGAGGACATCAAGGAGCTGGCTGCCGATATGGGCATGACCTTCGATGACCTGAAGAACGTGGTTGCTTCTCTGCACGAGTTCAACCCCATGATGGGTCACCGTGGCTGCCGTCTGGCTGTTACCTATCCCGAGATCGCTGCTATGCAGACCCGCGCTGTGATCAAGGCTGCCCTGAACGTCTCCGCTGAGACCGGCTACATGATCACCCCGCACATCATGATCCCGCTGGTCGGCGAGGTCAAGGAGCTGAAGTTCGTCAAGGATGTTGTCGTCAAGGTCGCTGATGAGCTGATCGCTGCTGCTGGCGTTGACATGAAGTATCAGGTCGGTACCATGATCGAGATCCCCCGTGCAGCCCTGACTGCCGGTGAGATCGCCAAGGAGGCTGAGTTCTTCAGCTTCGGCACCAACGACCTGACCCAGATGACCTTCGGCTTCAGCCGTGATGACGCTGCCAAGTTCCTGGGCGCTTACTACGAGAACAAGATCTACGAGAGCGATCCGTTCCAGCACCTGGATCAGATCGGCGTGGGCAAGCTGGTCAAGATGGCCGCACACGATGGCCGTGAGACCCGTCCCGACCTGGGCCTGGGCATCTGCGGTGAGCACGGCGGAGATCCCACGAGCGTGGAGTTCTGCCACAACGTCGGTCTGGACTACGTCAGCTGCTCTCCCTTCCGTGTGCCCATTGCACGTTTGGCTGCTGCTCAGGCTGCGATCAAAAATCCCAGAAAGTGAGATTGTTGCATGAAGATGCACTAATCGCGCAAAACATGGGAAGATAAACGTATGATAAACCCTCCCCGGTGAAACTGAATGGTTTTGCCGGGGAGGGTTTTGGTTTTAGAAACTTAAATAAATTTTAGGAGGACTTAAGTAGGATGAAAGTCGTAGATCATGAAACAAGCAAAGAAGAAAACCAAAAATGGGGCAATATAGCAAGAATAAGGGCTATCGATCCAGATTTTAATGCGGTGATTGAAGCGTTAGAAAAAGAAGCAAACGAAAAAATAGAAGTTAAAAAAGTAGAAGTAGAAGGGTTAATGAGGGATGTTAATAGAGAATATAAAAAAGAAGTGTCTAAAATTGAGTCTCAGTATATGAAAGAAAAGCAAGAAATTGATGAGAAGCACAGGAATAAGGTACTTGAACAGTATGAAGTGTGGATACAGAAAAAACATGGAAATAGCATTTATAAAAAATTGAAGGAGCAAAGGTATTTTATATCGCTTAGACAATATCTGATTTCAAAATGGTTGGAAGAAAAAGGAGTTGACTGGGATCCATTTGAGGAAAAAAAATCAGATGAAAAATTGCGAGAAGATTATAATATAGAAGCAGAAGTTGTTTTGGATGATGCAATAAAACCCCTTAGAGAGAGGTTATACAGAATATTGGATATTTTGCTTGGGAAAGTTATCTCTCTGCAAGAGGGAATTTTAAAAGTTCGAGATATTCTGTCGATTAATAAAGAAATCCAGTTGACAAGAGCAGTTAAAGATTTTTTTGATTTGCTTCTTTTTGAATCAGAGGAAACAACGAGTGAGGAAATCGTGGATGAAGAAATATTGAGTGACTACGATATTATTGGTAATATCAGGTGTGGAAGAACAAATAGATTGGATGAGCGCGTTATTGACCAAGTTAAGACGGGAATGCGGTCATTACTTCAAATTCCTGGAACACAACTTACTGGAGACATCATTGAAGAACGGTTGGGAATTTTGTTTGGAACAAAAAAAGAGGAAGCGATTAGAGTGTATAGTAATATATCTTTCTGCATTACGCAAACGGAAGGTTTTCTAACGGAGCGAGAAAAAGTTGTTTATTTTTCATTGGTGAAAAGGATATTGGATGATGCAGAGAGTGCTATTAGGCAGCTAGATGATGAAATGAAAAAACTTTTGAAGAATGAGGAAAGCAAGCAAATAGACAATGTTGGAAATAAGATAGAAATAGAATACGCACGCATTAAGGCGGAAATGAAAAGCTTCTAAATAACAAAATCCACGGAGAAAGGAAATGATTTTACTTTTCTCCGTGGATTTTTCTGTTTGGAAGAGAATTTTCAACATCAATCAACATCGGTAGTGAGAATGTTAATAAAAATTTAATAATTTTATCCCGAAAATCAAACGAAACTATGATGATTTTCTGAACGCAAATCCTAACGCTGTGAATGCGTGACGTGATATCATACAGCCAGGCCCAAGGGATAAGTCCAAAGGCAATATAAATTATATGGAGGTCATATTATGACACAAATCAAGAACATCAACGCTATGCAGGAATTAACAGAAGTGCAGGAAGACATGGCGGACACCCACGATAAGTTTCACAATAAGAGTCTAAAAGGCAAAAAAGGATACATCACCTTTGCACGAACGAAGGAGGGAATGTTCATCTGCGGTGATGGAGAAAGCAGCGTAATCAAAGGAATCCAAGCCAGAGTTCTAGTTGGCAAAGAAGTCCTTGCAGATTGCTACTGGACTGAAAAAGAGGGGATAAATCTGTGCCCGATTACGTTTAGTACCTACACCGATGATGAAAACGATCAAATCATTGGCAGCGTTTTTATTCAGGGTGGGTCAATGAAATCGCCAGTCATTACAGATTCCTTTAAAGACATCAAACCTGATGCTGAGTACAAAATCATGGTCCATGTCTGGAACAATGATTTTGGCTATCTTTGGACGAATATCAATCGACCCAATGGTTTGACACGGATCGATTACCTAATTATGAGTGGTGGTTGGGGTCAAGAAAACCCCGTCCAAAATCTGGTGGAACAGTGCTACTTCAAGAAAGGCAGCGTGGAGGAAACTAGCCATGAGCAAATCTAAAATCGAGGATAGACTTAACACAATGCGCCATAAACAGGCACAACCGACAGATAGTTTAATCCTTGCAGAATCAGCTGAGGGAAAAGATTTTTCTCAAGAGCTGTCCAAAGCGCAACCTTTTGATGAAATCCCTTCTTTGACTGAGAAGCAGGTAGCGTTTGGAATGTGCAATCCACAAGCACATCTTGATGCAAAACAAGAAAAACTTGAAAGATTTAAGAAAAAACGAGCGGAGAAAAAGTTGGCACTCGCCATCGACAAAAGTTCGTTCCCGAATCCAACGGAAGATTACGATGCACGCTCTGTTGCAGCACCGAACAACCCTAGTTTTGAAGAACTGCTGGAGATCGGGATGAAACTTCAAAATCAGCCTGCTCCGCCCTCTCCTGAAGAACCAATTGTCAAAAAGGGACCCAAAACACAGTCTCTTGTGGGAATGACAAGGGAACTCTAAAAGAAGGTCTCGATCATCTCTTACCATGGCGCACTCTACTTCTTCAATGGGCGTTATTACGAATATCTGGACACAGATCGATTGTTAATGCTGTACCGCGAGTATGTGGACTACGACCTTAACCACGAATCGAGTCTGTATGGGCATAAAGACCTTTATCAGTGCTGTGCTACCGATCCGGAAATCCAGCGCGAGGAGCCGAAAGGTGAGCCGATTTATGCACCACTGAAGAACGGCATTTTCGTCCTTGGAGAGGAAAAACTGTATCCACATAGTCCGGATCAGCTGACATTTACCTGCATCAAGGCCAAATACGATCCACAGGCAAAATGCCCGGTATTTGACCGTTTTCTGTGGCAGATCACACATGGAAACCCGCAGCTTCTGGAACGATTCTGGATGGCAATCGGCTATCTGTTTATCTATCCGGCTCGTGGAAAATTCTTCATCCTCATGGGCTATGCCAGAGATAGCGGCAAGAGTGTTTTGGGAAACTTTATTCAGCGGCTTTATCCTAAGGAGTCAGTCAGTAACCTGCGGCTCAGTGAGATGAAGGGAACGTTTGCGCTGATGCCCTTACTCAGTTCCGTTATCAATTTTGAGCTTGATATGCCAAACACAAAGCTCAATGCGGAGGCCATTTCCCGCCTTAAACAGATCACAGGAGGTGACTCAATCGATGTTCAACGCAAATACCTTAGTTCTGTGGTGCTTACGAGGCGAATCAAGTTCGTCTTTGCCAGCAACCATCCTCCTTGCATCGAAGGCGAGGACGATGCTCTGCTCAAACGTATCGTTTATCTCCCGTTCGACACATCCATTCCAGATGACCAGCAGGACCCGAATCTTGAGGAAAAAATCTGGAAGGAACGAAATGCCATTGTCACAAAGGCACTGCGGTATGCTCAGAAACTGGTGGAGTTAAACTACAGATTTCCTGAAATTCCGCAGGTGGACCGGGCAAAATGTTCGACGAAGGACTCTTACAGCAGGAGCGTGAAGCCATTTGTAGAGGAATGCTGTGAAAGGTGTGATCCGAGTGTATCCACATCACTGGAAGACTTGTACAATGCTTATCTTGGCTACTGCAAGGAGAAGGACGAATGGGCATGCAGCCAATCAGATTTCAGGGAAACCTTGGAAAAGCTTGGTCTGGAGCATCATCGTTCGCGGTGTCCGAACAGCGGTATGACGATATACACGAATCCTGTATCAGCATTCAAGGGCATTCGGCTTCTTCCGTAATGCTGAAATTTTCGATGATATGTTATATCACCGAATCCAAGCATAACAACGAACAGGAGGTGTCACAAATGCTGGAGGTTGACGACAAGGCAATGTCCTACTATCTGATTGAGGCTCTCTTTGCAGGGGGATATATCAACAACCCTACATATCAGAACTTCCTTCAAATGAAGCATGAGCAGGAGGAAGAGGAACCGCCTGCAAAGGCTTCGTAAACCGCAGCGAAAGGCTCTGATGGAGGATTTTCCATCAGAGCCTTTCTTTTTGCCTGAAAAAGCATAAAATCAACGGAGGTATGTATGAGAGCTGTAGTGTATGCGCGTGTTTCAACAGAACACGAGGCACAGATCAATGCACTGGAAAACCAGCTGGAATGGTATAAAATCGAAGCTTCACGCCATTCCGACTGGGAAATTACAGAGGTCTATGTGGATCAGGGCATCACAGGAACGCAGGCGCAGAAAAGGCCGGAGTTCCTACGTATGATGGAGGATGCCAGAAAAGGTAAATTCGACCTGATTATTACAAGAGAAGTAAGCCGTTTTGCACGAAATACGGTGGATGCTCTGTCCTATACCCGTGAACTGAAGGCAATGGGGGTCAATGTGTTTTTCATCAATGACGGCATCAATACGGCAACCAACGATGGAGAACTCCGTCTGACGATCATGTCCTCTATGGCGCAGGATGAAAGCCGGAAGATTTCAGAGCGAGTAAAGGCTGGGCAGAAAATCAGCCGGGAAAAACACGTTTTGTATGGCAGCGGAAACATTTTGGGATACCGCAGGGAGAACGGAACCTACATTCCGGACCCGGATCAGGCCGAAACTGTGAGGCTGATTTTCCAGATGTATTCGGATGGCGAAAAAGGGCTTACTAAAATCGTAAACGAGTTATATCGGTTGGGACGACTGGATGCAGGCGGTCATGTATCATGGGACGCTTCCAAAGTGAGCCGTGTTTTGCACAATGCAACCTACAAAGGCTGCATCTGCTATAACAAATCCCACAGTGACGGCTATCTGACGCAGAAACGTGTGAAAAATCTGGACGAGAGCAGCTACGTCTATGTGAAAGGGGATTTTGAGCCGTTGGTATCAGAAGAGATGTGGGACAGATGCCAACAGATTCTGCTGGCACGGTCTGCACGGGTCATCGATGAGAACGCCAAAAAGCACAAATATATGCGTAATACGCCAAAATCTGTCTGGACAGCAAAGCTGCGGTGTAGCTGTGGAGCGGGCTTTATCCAGTTCAAATGGAGAGTAAACCGTGACGGGGCAGTTGTTCACGGGTTTCAGTGCTACCGCCGTACACGCAGGCCAAGCATCAGCTACTTACAGGAACATGGTCTGGATTTGGGGATCAGCTGCCAAATCAAAGCCATCAGTGAATGGAAGCTGAATCTAATGGCATCTAAGGTATTCCAGAATCTGACGTTTGATAAAGGTAAGACCGTCAAAGAGGTATACCGGATTCTGAACCGCTGCATGGCAGAGGAAAAGACTGTGCGTATTTCCAGAAAGGCAATGCTGGAAAACAGCATCGCCAAACAAAAAGAACGGCTGGACAGGTATATTGACCTGTGTGCTGACGGAGTTATCACGAAGCAGGAGCTGATGGAACGCCGCAAGGGACTGGACGAGCAGATCGCCGAGTTACAATCCCAGTATGAGAGCATCGAACAGGAGGATGAACGCAGTGGGAGTATTGATATGAAGCTGATTTCCCAGAAGCTGGACGAGTGGCAGAAAGCGGCCAAAACGGATGTCAGCAGGGAACTTATTAACAGCTGTGTAGCACAGATCACGCCTGTAAGCAATGAGGAATTTCGGTGGGTACTGGATTTCCAACTGTCCGAGGTAAAAGGCATCAATATGACATCTTGTACGATGGACGGCTTTATGGAGCTGGCTCGCTTCGTGATTCCATTTGAAGATGCCAAAGCGTTCAAGGCTTCGCGGAACCAGAAAATCCATAGAAGGGATTGGACTGATCTCACCGTAGTAGTAGGAATCCGCTCGAAAATTCATCCGTAAGGGAGTGTGCCGGTTGTGTCGAGTGTGTCAGTGTTTTCAAGAAAACTTTATTATACTTTTATCAGACTATCTATCTCTCTTTCTATACAGACTATCGCTTCTGTTAAAAACAAGAGAAAAGTAAAGAAAAAATGGGAAAATATGGATGATGATGATATAAAAAGTTTGTTATGAACTTCTGACACAACTGACACACTCGGCACGAATTAAAGCGTATTTCGTAGGATTTTATTTATATATTATCTTATTGAAAAGACCTGAGGAAAAGTTTCGCACTGTCCTCAGGTCATTTATTTTACTGAAAAATGGGAGGTAATACCAATGGCTGAGATCATCGCAAAAGTATCCTTTGAGGCAGCAAAAGCAATCGGAAAGGCCGCTGCTGCACTCATCATCTGGACCGCACATCAACTCGAAAAGAAATAATTATCCATCAAAAACAGGAGGAACTTATTATGCCTGCAAATGTTGAAATCATGTTTTCTGTCCGTGAGACCCCTTGGCATGGCCTTGGCCGCATCGTTATGGAAGCCCCTGCAAGCCGTGAAGCCTTGGAACTGGCTGGCCTGGATTGGCAGGTCGAGAGTCGTAACATCTACTCTGGCAACGGAGCTGTGATCTCCGGCTATCGTGCCAATGTCCGCAGTACCGATGATGCCGTTCTCGGCGTGGTGTCTGACCGCTATCGCATCGTGCAGAACGAGGAAGCATTCCAGTTCACCGACGATCTGCTGGGCGAGGGTGTTACCTACGAAACCGCAGGCTCCTTGCAGGGTGGCAAGAAGGTTTGGATGCTGGCAAAGCTGCCTGAAAAGTACATCATTGCCGGAGACGAAGTGACCCCATATCTTGTGTTCTTCAACAGCCATGATGGCAGTTCTGGTGTCAAGGTCGCAATGACCCCTGTTCGGGTGGTCTGCCAGAACACCCTGAATTTGGCTCTCGGTTCTGCAAAGCGTATCTGGACGGCAAAGCACACCGAAAACGTCCTGCTCCGGGTGCAGGATGCCCGCGAAACTTTGCAGCTTGCCAACAGCTACATGGCAGAACTTGGAAAGGGAATCTATGACCTGACCAACATCAAACTGTCTGACCGCAAGGTGCAGGAGTTCATCAATGAGTTTTTCCCGATTACAGAGGATTTGTCCGATGGCCAGCGGAAGAATAACCTGCGTTTGCAGGAAGATTTGAAGGCCCGCTATTACAATGCTCCTGACCTGTCCTGGGTCGGCAAGAATGGTTGGCGGTTTGTCAATGCCGTATCGGACTTTGCCACCCATGCAGATCCCATCCGTAAGACCCGGAACTACAACGAGAATCTGTTCCTGCGTACCGCAGAGGGAAATCCCATGATTGACCGCGCCTATAAGATGGTGCTGGCCGCAGCATAAAGGAGGTTTCTATGAACGATGTAAACAACCGCATTTTCTACGAATTTTCTGAGTTCCTGAAAGAAACCGAAAGTGTTCCACCTGAGATGCGGGTTTCTCTGGCTTACGAAATTACAATCAAGAGCACCATTGCAAGTGCGCTGATCGACCTTGCCAGCGAAAACAAGCTGGACGAACGCTATTGGAACCATCTGCGGGTGCAGCGGAATATCTTGGATTTTCTGTATGCTCTGTGGCTGGACGATAATCGCACCTTGGTAGGTGAGTTTTCCACGATTCTGAAAGACTTGGTGGAATACGATTTCTCCATTGCAGACGAACACATGAAAGAGAGGTTGAATATTGCATGAAACGTCTTGTATCTACACTGAATTTGAGCAAAGAAGATTGGCTTCGCTACCGCAAATGCGGCATCACCGGAACGGATGCCGGTGCGATTCTGGGCGTGAATCCCTATCGCTCCGCATTTCAGGTCTACCACGACAAAATCAGCGATACCATTGAGGACATCGACAATGAGGCCATGCGGCAGGGGCGTGACTTGGAGGACTATGTGGCGCAACGATTCTCGGAGGAAACCGGGCTGAAAGCCCGCAGGGCAAATGCCATCTACCAGAGTGAAGAGCATCCGTTGCTTCTCGCTGATTTCGACCGCCTGATCGTCGGGCAGAAGGCTGGCTTGGAGTGTAAAACGGTTTCTCCGTTCTCTGCGGACAAGTGGGCCAACGGCAAGATTCCGGCGCATTATCTGGCACGGGTTGACCATTATCTCGTTGTCAGTGGCTTCGACTGCTGGTATGTGGCAGCTCTGATTCTGGGAAAAGAGCTTATCATCCACAAAATTGTTACTGATAAGCAGGTGCTTGCTGACCTTATCGACAAGGAGGAACTTTTCTGGACACGCTATGTTGTGCCCCAGATTCCGCCTGCACCGAACGGCAGTGAGGGTGACACCCAGCAGATCAACCAACTGTATGAGGTTGACAATCGTGACAAAAATGCAGACCTGACCTCTTTGCGTGGTCTGCTGGACAAGCGGCAGGAGCTTTCCAGTCAGATCGAGCAGTTGGAGCAGGAGAAAACCGCCATTGAGCAGCAGGTCAAGCTGGAAATGCAGGATGCAGCGTATGGAACGGCTCCCGGTTATAAGGTGTCTTGGGTGTCCTCCGAAAGTAAGCGGGTGGATTCCCAGAGGCTTCGGAAAGAACAGCCGGACATCTTCAACCAGTACAGCAAAAATGTGAGCAGCCGCAGGTTCACCATTGTTCATGCGGCATAAATTTGTGGTTTATGGCGGCAGGAAGTGATTTTCCTGCCGTCTTTTTTCATGGAGGTATCTTTATGGTAACCGATAATCCGTTTGTAAAATTATCTGCCGTGGATTTCAAGGATCATCTGGAAGTCAAGAAATCCGGCAACACAGAGTTGAAATATGTGAGCTGGGCCTATGCATGGGCGGAAGTGAAAAAGCTCTATCCTGCGGCAAGTTACGAGGTCAAAAAGTTCAACGGCCTGCCCTATGTCTATGACCCGATCACAGGCTTCATGGTATACACTACCGTTACCATTGAGGGCATTTCGCACGAAATGTGGCTTCCGGTTTTGGACAGTTCCAACAAAGCGATGAAAGCAGTTCCGTATACTTATACTACGCCAAAGTGGGATTACAACCCGCAGACCCGCCGCAGAGAGAAAATCGGCATGGAGGAACGTACAGTAGATGCTGCATCCATGTTTGATGTAAACAAGGCCATTATACGTTGCTTGGTCAAGAATCTTGCTATGTTTGGTCTGGGTTTGTATGTCTATGCCGGAGAGGATTTGCCGGATGATGTTGTGCAGCCTGTGGATGATTCCCAGAAGCCAACCAAACAGAAAGCTGCAACTACTCCCAAACCGGAACAGCCGCCAGTCCCTTGCATCTGCGCCCGCTGCAATCAGCCTATTAAACGGGTCAAGTTGAAAGATGGAACCATCATGCAGGCCGCAGAGTTTGCAGCCACCCATGAGGGAATGTGCGCAGACTGCTATAAGGCCACAAGGTTTAACGTAGCATAAGGAGATTTCAGGATGAAAGAAGCAAAAATCAAAGTCCTTGCGCTCCTGCCAATGGAGCCGCCCAAAGTGGTTGAATTGGATTATACCCTTGAAGCTATGCAGAAATTTGTGGGCGGTAACATCGAATGCCTGCCTCTGTGTGACCTCGGCGCAGAATTCACGTTGGTCTGCAATGATGAAGGCAAACTATTGGAATTGCCGCCGAACCGGATGCTCTGGGGCGGCGCAGATTATCTGGCTGGTTCTGGTTTCATCGCCGGAACAGACAGTGAGGGCAACATGACCTCACTGACAGCAGAAGAGATTGCTTACTATACCGAAAAATACCGGGCATTTTTAATTGCGCTTTAAGGAGGGCGCACACTATGACCCACGATGCTATGACCGAGCACTACGAAGAAATCACTGTCTGCGGCAAGCCCGCACTGTTCACCAGCATCCGCATCAAGAGGGATACCGTACCCGAAGGGCTGTATGCCTATGATGTCCGGCACGATGATGAATGCCGTGGTATCCCCTGCGAAATCGCACCTTTTATCATGGTCAACCAGTGGGGAACCATCATCTTGACTGAACCGCTGGAACTGCCGGACGATGGGCGGCGATATATTGACGAAGAAACTGACTGGAACTATGATCCATTCGGCGGAGCAGAGAAAAAACAGAAGCCCTGCACGACCGTGGCAGAATTTATGAATACATACATGACTCGCAGATAAGAGCAAGCGGTGTCACGACGCAGCACGCTTTTGAATTTGGCTGAAAGGGGGACGGCATATACCGTCCCGCGAAAAGTCAAATTCAAAGGTGGGCGAGGAGCGACACTTAGCTTGCTTGGAGTGTATTAAAAATGCCGTGCGATAATTGCGTATCAATTTTAGGCCAACATGGGCGATTTGCACGGTCAAATCGCCCGATTAAAGATGACGTTCGTCATCTTTGAGACGACGAGGAATTTTATGAGCATTTATGGCTATTGCAGAATTTCGACTGCAAAACAAAGCATCGACCGCCAGATACGAAACATCCAAGCGGAATATCCGACTGCCCATATCGTGCAGGAAGCCTATACCGGGACTTCGATAATGCGCCCGGAGTGGAACAAGCTGTATCGGATTTTGCAGGCGGGGGATATGGTTGTTATTAATCGTTCAAAATAGTTGGTAACCAATATTTAATAAATTTTTTGTTGCGTAGAATGGATATTTTGTTATAATTAAATATAGATAATACTAACAGGTGACGATTTTATGACAAAGAAGTGGAGTATATATGGTTAGTGAACAAAAAGTAAGGATGATGATTCGTCTGGCAGAGTATGAGTCGCATGAGGAAAAACAGGATTTTGCACGAACAAAATATTATAAAATGGATTATATCCGCCTGCAGATTTTGAAAACACTTGTCTGTGTGACGTGTGCTGTTGTGCTGATCGCGGTGATCGCCGGATTATACAATATGGAATATCTGATCACGAATGCATTGGAACTCGATTATATCAGCATTGGACGAACATACCTCGTAATTTATATTCTGCTTTTGGGATTGTTTTCCTTTGTTACCGTGAGCGTTTCTTCACTTCAATACGAAGCGTCAAAGAAACGTGTTAAGGAGTATTATCTTGTATTACAGGAACTTATCCGCTATTATGAGAAGGAAGAAGAGGAAAATGGAAATAAGGAGGAGCGGAATTTATGATAATGGCATTGCTGGTTCTGAAAACCAGATGTAAAGAATTTTATGAAAAGAACTATCGAATCGTCCGTTCTGTTTTGAAGATTGTGATCAGTATGATCCTTTATAGTATCATTTTGTACCAGCTTCCATTTTCAAAAGAACTCCGGGAATATGGTATTCCATTGTCTGTTATTCTGGCATTGGTCAGCGGTTTTGTACCGGATTCGGTCATCATTTTTTTTGCCGCTATGCTTGCAGTGCTTGAAATTTCGTCGGTTTCTTATTTGGTGGCAGCATGTTTTTTATTTGTTCTTTTAATATATTTTCAACTATTTTTCTATTTTTATTCATTGTTTTATACCTTTTTGTAATCTTGTATAATCTCATATTTATTTCTTAGTTGAATTTTGTTTTCTTTTACGGTTTATATTAAAGTCTTTTGCGTATATACATCTATTTACGTATATATTTTATTTTCTTGTTACAATTATGTACTTATTCTATATACGTTATAGATATAAATACTCCACCTAGATAATATCATTATTTTCACACCAGTGCAATAGTTTTTTCTTATTTTTTCAATTTTGCCGTTTTTGTCGAATTGTATTTTTCTGAATACACTATCGGAAAAGAATCAAAAAAAAATTATAGAAAACCTAAATTTTCTATAACCTTTTTATCAACTATTTTGTTTTTTTTGCTATTTCAGCTACTTTTGTGAAAGCTGCTGGATCTGATACTGCCATTTCAGCTAACATTTTTCTGTTGATTACAACATTTGCCTTCTTTAATCCATTGATTAATTGGCTGTATGTTAAACCATTCATTCTTGCAGCTGCATTTATTCTAGCTATCCATAATTTTCTGAAGTTAGATTTTTTATCTTTTCTTCCTACGAAAGCATAGTTTCCAGATTTCATAACTTGTTGTTTAGCCATTCTGAATCTGTAGTGCTTTGCTCCATAATATCCTTTTGCTCTTTTTAATATTTTATTATGTTTTTTACGTGTAATTATTGCTGTTTTTACTCTTGCCATTTTCTATTCACCTTCCTTAATTCTTACTATTTGTTACCATATGGTAATAATCTTTTAATTCCTGCTTCGCATGTCTTGTCTGCATAAGCGTCTTGAACTTTTCCTCTAGCCTTTGCTCTTGGTGTTTTGTTAGCTAGTAAGTGTCTTCTATTTGACTTTGTTCTTTTTACTTTTCCAGTTGCTGTATATGAATATCTTTTTTTAGCAGCTTTATTTGTTTTTAATTTTGGCATAATTTTTTCCTCCTTAATTGTATTGGGATATTCCCATATATATAAATAGTTTTTTAACTATCAATATTCCTATTTTTCTACTTTTTTTGCTAATATTACAAACATGTTCTTTCCTTCTAATAAAGGCTTTTTCTCAACTGTTGCAATATCAGATAAGTTTTCTATAAATTCGTTTAGAGTTTCTTCTCCAGCCTTAACATAATTTAGCTCTCTTCCTCTGAATCTAACAGTTATCTTAACTTTGTTACCGTCTTGTAAGAATTTTCTAGCATTTTTTGCCTTGAATTCAAAATCATGTTGCTCTATGTTTGGAGTAACCCTTAATTCTTTAAGCTCAAATGTCTTTTGATTTTTCTTTGATTCTTTTTCTCTTTTAGCTTGCTCGAACTTATATTTTCCATAGTTCATAAGTTTGCAAACTGGTGGCTGTGCATTTGGTGATACTAAAGCTAAATCTAATTTAGCTTCTGCAGCCATATCTAAAGCTTCTTCAATACCAACTACTCCAAGCTTTTCTCCATTTGCTCCAATTAGTTGAACTTCTTTTGCTCTAATTTTTTCATTAATTAGTAATTCTTGTTTTATAAAAAACACCTCCAAAAAAAATAAGATTGACTTCAATAAAGCCAACCCACACAATAACTCTACAACGAAGTTGTAGATAAATATTATTCGCTACCTTTTGCTACTCGGCTAAGGTGAGAAGTGGATTGCTTCTTCTTGAACATTATTTATTGTACTACATTTTGTATTATTCGTCAAGCACTTTTTTATTATTTTCATGTTTTTTATAGAAAATACACCCTTGCATAATGCAAAGGTGTAATATATTTTGAATAAAATTATCTCTTTGAGAATTGTGGAGCTTTTCTTGCTTTTTTAAGACCATATTTCTTTCTTTCTTTTGCACGTGAATCTCTTGTTAAGAATCCGTTTGATTTTAAAGCTGGTCTATATTCTAAGTTAGCTTCATTTAATGCTCTTGCAATACCATGACGAATTGCTCCTGCTTGACCTGAGAATCCGCCACCTTTTACTGTACAAATAACATCAAATTTATCTAATGTATCTGTAACTGTTAAAGGTTGTCTAACTATAACTTTTAAAGTTTCTTCTCCGAAATATTCGTCTAATGCTTTTCCATTAACTGTGATATTTCCTTTTCCACTCATTATTCTAACTCTAGCAATTGAACTTTTTCTTCTTCCTGTACCATTAAAAACTACTTGTTCTTTTTTTGTTCTAGGCATTTTCTATCTTCCTCCTAATTAAAAATTCCATATTTCTGGTTTTTGAGCCATGTTCTCATGCTCAGCTCCAGCATATACTCTTAACTTTTTAGCCATTTGTCTTCCTAAGCTGTTGTGTGGAAGCATACCTGTTACAGCTAAAGTCATCATTTTTTCTGGGTTGTTAGCTAACATATCTTTAGCTTGGATTTCTTTCATTCCACCAATGTATGAAGAATGGTGTCTGTAAATTTTTTGTGTTAATTTATGTCCTGTTAAAACTACTTCTGAGCAGTTTATGATAATAACGTGATCTCCAGCATCCATGTTAGGTGTATAAGTAGGTTTATGTTTTCCTCTTAGTAATTTTGCAGCTTCTGCAGCAACTCTTCCTAATGGCTTGTTAGCAGCATCAATTATATACCATTTTCTTTCTATTTCATCTTTTTTAATACTATATGTTGTATTATTCATGGTAAAAAATACCCTCCATTTCAAATTTATTTTCTATATATATGAAATCATATTATTAAAACTACCGGGGAGAAGCTTTAACATATGCCATATTCAATTACGCTATAATATTTTATAACAAAATGTAGCAAAAGTCAATACATGGTGCAAATAAAAAACGCACTTTTGCAATAATTTCATAAAACACGATGAAGAGGAGCTGTTACACTCCCCTCCCTCGCATCTGGTTAAGCAAAAAAAGGTCTAGTCAGAAGCCATATTGCTCCAAGAACAACTGCCGACGCAATAGTTGACAGCCGGAGTACCACGAAAAGGTTGTATACCCTTTCGTAGGTTTTCACGTTTTGCTTGATGTGTTCCTGGTATAGAGTCACACACCAAGTTATCAACGTGGCAATGAGTAGCATTACCCAAAGGCCTGTTGCCCATTCATATAGCACCATAAAGAATGCTACAACGAACAAGCAAATAACTACGATTGTTGTAAGCATAGCTTACCTCCTTTTTTCTAAAAGAAAAAATCTTATATGTTTTTATTATACCACTTTTTACCTATTTTTGCAAATTGATGTCGTAATACGCATCTGGCACTGTGCCTACAATTACAGATTCTGCAATTAATACTTGGTTTTCTATCATCTGTTTTATTGTGTTATATGGTGTAAGTATTGTTACTTCACATGATAAATTTAAATATACTCTGTGTAATGTTTGGTTTATTCCTTGTGATGTAAACTCTGAAACAAGCTTTGTGTCTACATTTCCTACATTAGCAATTTTTATATGTATCTTTGGACCTTGTGCCGAAAATAGTTTAAGCCCTAATGCACTTCCTAAATATATGAATATATCTGAAGTGTTTTTCTCTTGAAATTTATTTATTATATTTAAAGGAATATCTGATATTATTTTGTTTACATTTTTCGTGTTTGTTTGCAACATTTTTACATTTCCATTGCTGTCTCTTACTATTGTAATTAAATCATCATAAGAATACTGGTTCATTATTAAGGTTGCCTCATCATTAGATATTTGTGTTGCAATGTTTTTAGCTTTGTCTATACACAAATCATTTATTATTGGATTTACTGCTCTTGTTATAATTACAAATGTAATTACCGCAATTACTATAATTGTAATAATAGAAATTGCGGTATATCTTCTGTTATTTCTTGGCATATTCTTGTAGCCTTTTCCTGTTGTGCAAAATCTTGGTCTTGAATAAATTTTACTTTCCATAGCTTTTCTCTATCTTGGAATAAACAGTTGCTCCCCTGGCATTATAACATCTGGATTTTCTATTCCATTTACCTTTACAATTTCATCAACTGTACTACCAAATTTCTTTGCAATTTTCCACAATGTATCCCCAACTCTTGCATAATAAACTATAATACTAAAGCTTTCTCTATCCTTTTTTTCGCTCTCTGTTACGCTTTCTATTAAATTGATTGAACTCTCTTTTACTATATTTAGTCTAAAATTCAAGTCTACTTTGATGTCAATGGTACTGTCTGCCATAACCACAAAATCTTTTTTGGCAATTTCTATGCTCGTGTCTATTCTCATCTTTTTGGCAATACTATTTGAAGTTACTGTAAATTCAAATGGCTCTACAAGGTTTTTTATATTAATTCTGGTTGTTCCTTCTTGGCCATATATGAATGTTAGGCTTATTTCGCCTTGATATATTATTTTTCCATTTTCCATTTGACTGCTTATTATTCTTGGCTTTACTTCTACATCATAAATTTTATTTTGTCTTACTTCATCTATTCTCTCTTGTTTTCTTAAATTAAATACTTCGCTAATTTCTTCCTTATCTTTTATAACTTTTATGGTTCTTTGTGTGTACTTTACATCCATTGTTCTACTATACATGTCTTGTATAATATTTATTTCCTGTTTCTTATATACTGCACAGAAAATCTCAAATTCTGCTTCCACATACACAGAATGTTCTTCTACGTTATTAGGCTTAATTATAATGTTCTTTAATTCATATGTTACATCACAAATACTATCTTCATTTATATCCTTCATATCTATAAATCCCATTACAGGAATCGTAGCCATAACAGAGTTTATTCTCCCATCATCTGTTAAATACATTATTTTAAATACTGAATCTGCTTTTGTTAAAATCTTGTTATAGCTTACCTTATTTTCTTTGTTTTCAAGCCTAATTTCTACCTTCATTATTTCAGATAAATTATCAACATTATCTATTGAAACCGTATCTTTTGCATATACTTTCGTGCTTCCATTACCAATTAACGAATTTATGTTTATCTTTTCATTTAATAATTGCATATCTTTTTTGTTTTCTATATTATCAACATACTCAACATTTTCATTAGAATATGCGGTTAAATTCATCTGGATATTTGCTTTTAAGCTAATCTTTCTTCCATTTATTATCTTGCATTCTAGCTCTGTTAAATCTGTTGTACATTCTAACTGCATGCTACTCTTCAATTCTTTCATTTCTATATTTTTAGAAAAATCTATGTTTGCATTTATAGCTCTCATGCTGGAATTTTCATCATCTGCAATATACACAACATATGCATTAACTGTTCCCTCGATTCTTACTTTGCCGTCTTGTACCTCTTTTTTATGCAAACAAATATTGCCACTGCTAGAAATAATACTTAAAACGTCTGGCTTAATGTCTGGAACAATCTCATCACTTTCTATTGTAATCTTCTCATTCTTTTGCTCTATTATTTGATTTATACATAAATTATTCTTAGATAAATTTACAGCCATTTTCTCTCAATCCTTTCTGAGGCACAACTAATATTGTACCTGCTATCAATCTTAATTCATGTATATTACAAAGCAAAAAAAAAATTCCTTTTTTTCGGAATTTCTTTTAAAAATAAATTACCCTATATCGTAAGCTTTCCTTTTTTTCTTACATTGGCTTTCTGGTGGTATTATAGGACAGTACTCTTGTCCATCAAAAACTTGAAGCTCCACAGTTCTTGTTAGAATATCTGTGTATTGATAAGTTGCATTTTCTTGAGTTTCATCATATTTTACGATGAACATACAAGGATATGCCTTCTCAATTACGGCTTCTTTTTCAAATGGTTTATTTCTTCCAAGCGAACCTTTAACAATTATCTTTTGTCCAATCTTTTGACTAATATCAGTTTTAAGACTCGTAATGTCATTTGGATAAATCATGCTTATATCACCACTCCTTTAAGATAGCACGATTATACCATTTTTTACATAATTAGTCAAAATATACCAAAGTAGTTATAATTGCTGTAAGTAGCCATTTTAATATGGTTTGCGGAGTTTAATTGATATTATTACATTTGTGTTACATTTGTGTTACTAGTATTTTTATGCTATCTCCTGTGTTGGAAAAGAGTTAAATAGTTCTCTTTTTACCATGAGCACCTATTCCACTTACTCCATTTTCTCCGTCTCTTAAATCATTTTTAATATCATTTATTGTTACATATTTATTAAAATCTGTTGTTGCTATCTTGCCTGCAACAACTAATGGATCTTTAAAGTCTATCAGTATTCTAGCTGGAGATGATGCAAAGTTTGCTCCTGCTTCCATTATAGCTTCATAATAGCTCTGGCAAGCTCCTGCAAAAATAGCAAGTTTATTAGCTCCTTGCTCCCACATTCTGGCTCTTATAACCGTTTCCACAAAATATTTAGAATTTCTATAATTGTAAATATCATTAAAATTATAACCTTTCTTAATCATTCCATCATGTCCTGTCACAACCAAAATATCTGGATTATATTTGCCTAACAATCCCCAAATCATCTGTGGCTGTTTACTTTCTGGAATATTCTTAACAATTACATTTAATCCCATACTTTTATATACTTTTTGTGATTTTTCACTATACTTTCTATCACCATCTAAATGCAGAATTCTTCCATAATGTTGATAATACCTCTTAAACATATTATTCTGAACATTTACAAGATTCTTCTTACTTTTTTCTAACTCCTTTTCAAAGCTATCTAATAAATTTATTACCCTATTATTATCTATTAATTCTAAATCATCTAATGGGCTATCTGCCTCAATTCTTGTAACCAATCCCTTCAAAATTGCTATGTCTTGGTTTCTGCACTTTATTATATTACTTACTGTAAACACAATATCTTTGTTATATGATAATCTGCCTACAATATCACCTTTTCTAAATTTCATATTTTTCACATTCTTTCTACAATGTTACAAATTTGATTGGAAAAGAATTAAATTTTAGCAAGGAAAATGAATTTACAAGGCAAGGGCGCATACTCGCTGTATGTAACCGCGTTGCAAATGAAATTTGACGTAGCTAAAATTGTAATTATTTTTCAATCTTACCTATTTAATTATATGTAGAATAATGTAAAAAGTTGTCTTTCGCCCATTAGTGACGCCCCTTTTGGGGCGAAATTATTGTTCTATTATTTAGACTGCAAGAATAGTATTAAACAAAAAGATTCAATGGGGGTTGTCCTGATGATAGGTTTTTCAATTGAAGAAAGAGCAATTACTTTAGCTCATTATATTATAGATTCAAAAGATACAGTTAGAGGTGCTGCTAAGAAATATGGCATATCTAAGTCTACAGTACACAAAGATGTTAGTGAAAGGTTATTAAAAATAAATCCTGCTTTAGCCTCTGAGGTTCGAGTAATTTTAGATGAAAATAAGGCAGAACGTCACATACGTGGCGGTCAAGCAACAAAATTAAAATATCGTAATGAACACATACGAAAAGAAGCTATTTAAGTATTTTTGTTAATTGCTTATATTAAAACTTTTAAGGAGTATGCTATAATTAATATTGAATTTTCAACAGTTACGGATTATCAGAATGTACTTTTATTTTTTCGTTGACATTTACTACAAATAAAGATATAATAATTATAGGAAATGGAGAAACCACAAACGTGGTTTGCCAGTAATATGTATAAAAAACACACCTAACCAGGCAAGTTACAGATGTGTTTTTTATTTGTCTACTTGCTTAAATATAAAATAGTTATAATTAAGGCAAATACTATAATAGTTTCAACAACTAAAGCGAATAAAAGTAAATATATTATTTCTAATAAAAATGCTTCTATCATAGCACCACCTCCATTTCTAAAGGCTAAGCCTTTGTTATGTATAGGTGGCAAACCACATCTGCTTATTCTCATTTCCTATAGCAAACAGTATAGTATATTTTTACTCATTTGTCTATCAAAAAAGTAAAATTTTATATTTTTTATATATCAAAAAACTTTCAAAATTATTGATTATATTCCAAACATATATTTGAAATAATGACCAATAAATTTTGAAAGTTTATTGCATTATATTAAAATGATTTATCGCTATCTCCTGCTGATTTTTCACAAATTTTAGTGCAATTAATTTTAATTTATTGCTATTGCTTATTTTCTGTAACCCGCCTCTTGCAATGGTTTTGCAAGTTTTATGCAGTCTTTATTTCTAGCCTTAGCTTATCAGCTATCATTGCTATAAATTCCGAATTCGTTGGTTTTCCCTTGCTTGCAGATACTGTATAACCAAATATGTTTTCTACAACTGCTGGTTCTCCTCTGCCCCATGCAACTTCTATAGCATGGCGAATCGCACGCTCTACACGGCTTGGCGTAGTGTGGTATTTCTTGGCTATGTCTGGATACAGTTGTTTTGTTATTTGGTTTATTATATCAATATCATTTACAACCATCATTATGGCTTCTCTTAAATATTGATATCCTTTAATATGTGCTGGTACACCAACTTCATGGATTATATTTGTAACTAAAGCTTCTAATCCATCTTCACTCTTTTTGTCAATTTGTTGTGGTATATCTATGTACTGGGATTTCGTTTCTTTCACAATAAAGCTTCCTCTGTTTGTAGAAGGCTGATAATATCTCAATTCTTTTATTCTTTTTATTAATACCTCTATGTCGAATGGTTTTACAACATAATATTGAGCCCCTAAAGTTATTGCTTTTTGTGTTATTTTGTCTTGACCTACTGCTGAAAGCATTATGCATATTGGCCTTTTTTCTAGTCTCATTGAACTTAATCTTTCTAAGACTCCTAACCCATCTAAATGTGGCATAATAACATCTAATAGTACAACATCTGGTTTTAAAGTAGATATAATACTGAGTGCTTCCTCTCCGTCTTTTGCCATGCCAACAACCTGCATGTCCTCATCCTTTTCTAGATAGTTTGCTAAAGTTGTTGCAAATTCATTATTGTCGTCAGAAATCAAAACTGTTATTTTTTCATTCACTCTTTCGTTCCCCCTATTCTTATTTACATAGTTGTAAATCTTTTACAACGTGTATTATATACGCATATTTTGCTTTTTGCAATAGTTTTTGGGAAACTTTTCCATTTTTCTTCATACATTATTGTACTTTTTCAACGAATTTTCGACATAATATACCGATTTCTTTTATTTTGAATGGTAACTGCCTATTAATTTCCATGTTTTTTGATATCAATTTATTATATTCTTCTTCATTTAATTCTATTTTTTGAATTATATTTTCAGAATATTTTGTTTCTACAATTTTTATATTGTTTCTTTCACAATAATATTTAAATTTTTCATTTTCCGAATATTCTATCTCTAGGCTTGCTTGTAATCCATTTTCAACTTCTATTATTTTTCCATTTTCTATTGATGCCAATGCGGTATTTGAATACGCTCTTGTAAGTCCTCCTGTTCCTAATAATATTCCACCAAAATATCTTGTTACAACAATAAGAACATTATTCAGGTTATTTTTTCTTATAACATTTAAAATTGGAGCACCTGCAGTTCCAGATGGTTCTCCATCGTCACTGCTCTTTTCTAATAAATTTCCATCTTTATCAACGATACTAAACGAAAAACAGTTGTGCTTTGCGTCATAGTATTTCTTTTTTATTAAATTGATTTTTTCTTCCGCTTCTTCTTTACTCTCTATATGGCAGCTATTTGCAATAAATCGAGATTTTTTTTCCACAATCTCTGCAGTAGAAGCCTCCTTTAAAGTACAAAACTTCAATTCATTTTCCTTTCTAGCATTCTGAGCCTGCCGTAAATCCTGTAGAATATGCAATTTGCAAGTTAAATCCACCAGTATATGCGTCTACATCTATTATTTCTCCTGCAAAATACAATCCATTAACTATCTTTGATTCCATTGTTTTTGGATTTATTTCTTTTACATTTATTCCACCAGAAGTTACAATTCCTTCTTCTATTGGTCTAAATCCAGATATTGTAATAGTAAAGTTTTTTAGGAGTTTTACTAGGTTCATTCTTTCTTCTCTTGTAATCTCGTTTACTTTTTTATATGGATTTATTTTTGATAATTCAACTACCGTATCAATCATTTTTTGTGGCAATAAATTGTTTAAACAATTTTTGAATTCTTTGTTCTTTCCTTCTAAAAAGTCTCTTTGTATTCTGTTATCAAGTTTTTCTTGTTGTAATGCTGGTTTTAAATCTATTACAAGCTGTATTTTTCCTTCTTTTAAGAGGTTTTCTACATTTTTATATCTTAGTAAATGTGCTGATGAACTCAATATTGTTGGTCCAGATACTCCAAAATGTGTAAATAGCATTTCTCCAAAATCTTCATATATTGTCTTGTTTTTGTTTGTATCAATCAATTTTATTTGAACATTTCTTAGGCTTAAGCCTTGCATTTGTTTACAAATATTTAAAGATTCGCCTTCTGCTGTTAATGGAACAAGTGATGGTTTTACAGGCACTATTGTATGTCCTAATTTTTGAGCAATTTCATATCCGTCTCCAGTAGAACCTGTTGCAGAATATGTTTTTCCACCAGTTGCAAGAATTATTTTGTCTGCTAAAATTTTCTTTTGTCCACCATTCCCATCTTCGTACATTACACTTACTACTTTATTTTCTTTTGTCTCTATTCCCACAACTCTGGTATTAAATTTTATTTTTACTCTTTTATTTTTTAGCTCAGTTTCAAAAGCCTTTAACACATCGAGTGATTTATCGGAAGTTGGAAATATTCTATTCCCTCTTTCTTCTTTTACACTAACACCGTGCTTTTTTAAAAAATTGATTATATCTAAATTCGTATAATTATCAAAAGAACTATACAAAAATCTGCCATTTCCCGGAACATTCTGTATGAAATCCTTTATATCCAGACTACTTGTAATGTTACATCTGCCTTTACCTGTAATAAGCAACTTCTTACCTAATCTATCATTTTTTTCTAGCAAATAAACTTCATTTCCATTTTTGCTAGCAGTTATCGCAGCCATCATTCCAGCTGGACCACCACCAATTACTACAACCTTCATTAAAAATCCTTTCTTTTCGCCCAAAAAGGGGCGTCCCTATTGGGCGATTGCTTTTATTAATCCTAATTTTCCATATTCGTATGTTAATGCACCTTGTTGGAATCCAACAAATGGAGCTCTTAGCGGTCCATCGCAAGATAGCTCTATTGAAGAACCTTGCGTGAAACTTCCAGATGCCATTATTATTTGGTCTTGGTACCCTGGGGTATCACATGGTTCTGGCAAAGAGTCTGAATCTACTGGCGAACCAGCTTGTATTCCTTGGCAGTATTTTATTAATTTTTCTCTATCTCCAAATTCTATAGTTTGAACTATGTCTACTCTTTCTGCATCAAATCTTGGTTCTACTTTGTAGCCCAACATTTCCATTACTTTGCTGGTTAATATTGCTGTTTTTATGCTTGCTTTTACAACACTTGGTGCTAAAAATAATCCTTGCAAAAGACTTCTGTTTATACCTAAAGTTGGGCCAACTCCTTTTCCTTCTCCTGGAACTGTTAATCTTTCTGCTGCAAGCTCTACTAAGTCTTTTCTACCTGCTATGTATGCACCATTTGGAGCAATTCCTCCACCTAAATTTTTTATAAGTGAACCTACTATTACATCGGCTCCTACTTCTAATGGCTCTCTTTTTGATACAAATTCACAATAGCAGTTATCTATCATTATTATTACATCTTTGTCTACTTCTCTTATTGCTTTAATTACTCTTTCAACCTTATCTAATGAAATACTCTTTCTTAAAGCATAACCTTTTGAGCGTTGAATTTCTATTAATTTTACTTTTGACTGTTTTAATCTTTCTGTTATTTTTTCATAATCAAAGTCGTCATTTATTAAATCGATTTGTTCATACTTTACCCCAAATGATTTTAATGAACTTGGATTTTCTGCAATTCCAATTACTTCATCTAGTGTATCATATGGCTTACCATTTATGCTTAGCATTGTATCTCCAGGTCTTAAAAAAGCAAATAATGCAACTGTTAAAGCATGTGTTCCAGATATAAATTGGCCTCTTACGATACAGTCCTCTGCCCTTAAAACATCAGCGAAAACCTTTTCTATTTTTTCTCTTCCAATATCTCCATAACCATAACCTGTAGTACTTCCAAAATCCGCTTCATTTACTCTATTTTCTTGAAAAGCTTTTAATACTTTTTCACTATTAAATTCACATATTTCTTCAGCCTTTTCAAACTCTTCTGATAACTCTTTTTCAGCTGAATTTATAAGTTCTCTGGCACTTTCTAAATTATAATTTTCCATTTTCATCCTCCATTTATTTTTACTAATCCATAATTATTTATATCTCATTTGTAAAATATGCCACCTCATACAAACTACTTACCTCATAATATTCGCCTATAAAGTTTGGTGCATATTCATTTAATTCATATGTTGGTGCTTTTATTTCGTTTCCTTTAGAATCCACTACGCCCCATCTTCCATTTTGCTTAACAGCTCCAAAGCCATATTCATTAAGGTCTATTGCCATATCATATTTAAAATCTACAACTGTATTTCCATTTTTGTCAACATATCCCCATTTGCCATTTTGTTCTTTTGCAAATATTTCGTTGTTTGTAAATATGTCTTTTGCATCTTTTTTGTTTCCGTCATAGTCTAAATAAGCTATTCCATTTGCTGATGTTACTTTTAAATAATTGTCTTTTATATAAACGCGAATATCTGTTAGTTCTAGCACTTTTTCCATTTTTTTGTTATATATTTCAGAAGTTTTTGTGTTTGAATCTATTATTTGTACTATGTTTGTTCCTTTTATGTTTTGAATTGTATCTTTTTCCAGTGGTATTACTGTATTGCCACTAACATCTAGCACACCAGATTTTCTACCATTTGATACTATAAAGTAATCTCCAAATGCATATGAAATGTTTGAATATTTATTTTCTATTACTGATATTTTGTTTTGATCTATTACCCCATATTGATTGTTTCTATCTATTGTTATACTATATTTTCCATTTGCAACTTTTTCTACACTCTTATAGCTATCATCGCTCTGCAAAGTTCCTGCAACATCAAATACCAATAGTTTCCCGTCTTTTTCTGCGTTTAGATAGCTTCCCGCAAATGTAATATTTTCATATTGAATTGGCAATATCATGCTTCCATCTAAATCATATACTCCCTGTTTTGCATTTTGTTGCAATACAAATATTTTGTTTTCACTATCAAAGTCAATGTCTTCATATTGATTATCTATAAGTGTTTGGCCATTTTTTAATACTCCAGCCATTCCATTTTTATATGTTATTAAATATACTGTCTCATCATCTTTCAAAGAAGTTATTCTTTTTACATTTGTGTAAATTGTATCTAGTGTTTGTCTATTCTTATAATTTATATAACCATATCTATAGCCATTGTCTGTTCTTACATTTACAATATATCCTGCTTTTTCATATTTTGTTTCTTCATTATAGTATCCATCTGTTGTAATCGAATTGTATTCTGGTTTTACAATTTCTTCTCCATTTATGTCTATAAGTCCATATTTGCCATCTTTTTGAACTCTTAATACTCCGTCTTTATATTCTAAGGTTTCTATACTATCATAAATTGCCGATGTTATTTCTTTACCATCAATGCTAACCAATCCATACTTTTCTCCATCTTGATATTTCAAAATTTGAGTTTGATACGTATTAGAAATTGATGTATTATTGTTTGGAATGGCTTGTACATTTTTGTATTTTGTTAAAACTTCTTTGTTATTTGCATTTAATACCTTTGTTGTTCCATCTTTGTTCATACAAATAAATATTGCCTTAGAAGGGTTTGGAATCTGAACAGAATCATATTGTGGCTCTATTACTGTCTTTCCAGTCTTGTCTATTACTCCCGCATTTTCTCCAATAAGTGTAGAAAAATAGTTATATTCTGTTACTTCTTCTAATTTTATCTTTTTGTTTTTACTAATATTCTTAGCAACCATAACAATTACTACTATTACAACTATTAAAAGTAACAGTCTAGTTAAAGCTTTTTTGTTAGCTTTTTTTCTTTTATTTTTTCCATTCTTTACTGTTTTTCTTAAATCATCTGGATTATTAACTTGATTTCTACTCATTACAACTTCTCCCTTTCATTTTTCACATATGTTTAACATTGGTTCTCTTTACTCTCTAGATCGGAAAATTGTAATTATTTTTCAATCCCTGCATCTGTCTGAATATCAAAGTAAAACTCAATGCCATTTTCTCTATTTACTGCACCATATTTAGAATTGTAATTATTCATTATTGCTTTAACAAGTGCAAGCCCTATTCCTGTACCACCATCGGCTCTATTTCTAGATTCATCAACTTTGTAAAATCTTCCCCAAATTCTTTCTAGATTTTCTTCTGACAATGTGTCTCCTGTATTAAATACCGATATTTTTACTTTATGTTTTTCTTTATCTTCTTTTAATTTTATTTCTATATATTTTTCACCATTTACTTCTTTTGTATGCTTAATTGCATTCGTAAAATAATTTGTAAACGCTTGCTCTATGTAGAATTCGTCAGCATACACATTTACCTTTTTGTCTGCTTCAAATCTTACTTCTTTTATACCCTTTTCTTCTAGCATAACATTACATTTTCTTATTACTTCCTGTATTAGCTCGCATATATTAAAAGTGTCGTTGTTAAACTCTCTTTTTCCATATTCTAGCTTCATAAGTTCTAGTAGTTGTCTTACCAATTTATCCATTTTATTAGACTCATCTAAAATAACTTCTGCATAGTATTTTCTAGATACATCATCAGCATTTACATTTTCAACTAATCCCTCTGCATAGCCTTGTATCAATGCAATCGGCGTTTTCAACTCGTGTGATACATCAGAAATAAATTGTTTTCTCATTTCATCTATTTTAGACTTTTCTTCTATGTCTCTTTCTAGTTCTACATTACTACTACGTAGTTGTTTTATTGTTCCTTCCAACTTTTGAGACATCAAATTTATACTTTTTCCAAGTTCATCTATCTCATCATTAGACCCTGTTGGTTCATATTTCTTGCTAAAATCTAATTTAGACATCTTATTTGCAATAACATTCAATTCTAGTATTGGGTTGGTAAACCTTCTAGAAACGTACGAAACTGCAATTCCTGCTATTACAATAGCAATTACTCCAATTATCAACAACAAATTATTAGAAATTCTAACGCTCTCCTCTATTGCAGAAATTGGAATTTGAATATAAATTTTATAGCCATTATCTAGTTCACCAGATAACAATATGCTATTTAGACTAGACGTCGTTACTTTTTTTATCTCCATATTGTTATTCGAATATAAAACTCTTTCTCTTTTTCCAAACAATTTCAGCCTATTATTCTCTAAATTTTGACTAATCATATTGGAAAAATTTTCGTTAGTAGAAAATACTAGCATATAATCTTCATTTTCTACCATTATATCAAAATTATTAGCCAGAGCATCATTTCTTATTTTTAAGAGAATTGAACTTTCATTATTATTATACATATCGTTAATTTTATAGTACTCTTTTTTTACAGAATTTATTTTAGAAACCATGTAAAAAGTTTCTAATACCATGCTGTTCATTATAACCAGCAATGCAACAATAAATATTACTATAACACTGAGTGTAATAAAAAGCTTCACACGAACGGACTTAAATCTTGTTTTTTTCACTCTTAATCATATTCCTCCTTCATCACAAAACTCACTTGGAAAAGAATTAAATTTTGACAGAGATTTACTACTTTTTAACTTCAAACTTATATCCAATTCCTCTTATTGTTTCTATATATTTGCCTTTTTTTCCTAGCTTGTGTCTTATCTTTTTTATATGACTATCTATAGTTCTAGAATCTCCATAATAGTCATAGTTCCATACATTGTTTAATATTTTATCTCTTGACAATGCGATTCCTTGATTTTCTACTAAATATACTAATAACTCATATTCTCTTAGACTAAGTTCAATTTGCTTTCCATCAACCGAAACAGTTCTTCCTTGATTGTCTATTTGAATTCCACCATAGTCTTTTACTTCTTTATTATCTCCTTCTGTTCTTTTTAATATTGCCTCTACTCTTGCGACAAGTATCTTAGGACTGAATGGCTTAGAAATATACTCGTCCACACCTAACTCAAAGCCGAACAATTCATCTTGTTCTTCGCCTCTTGCTGTAAGCATCATAATTGGCACTTTAGAAGTTTGTCTAATCTGTCTTAATACAGACCAGCCATCTAATTTAGGCATCATTACATCCAATAATATTAATCTTATTCTATTTTGATTTTCAGAAAACACTTTTAAAGCTTCTTCACCATCAGCAGCTTCCATTGTATTATAATTTTTTTGTTTTAAGAAATCTTTAATAAGCTTTCTCATTCTCTCCTCATCATCAACTATTAAAATACAATCATTTTCCATTTTTATTTGTTCCTCCTTACAGTTTCGGTTTGAAAAAGAATGAAACTTGACATAGTCAAAATTGTAATACTTTTTCAAACCTATTCCTTACCAAAAATATTTTATCTCTATAATTTTAAAATATCTTTGTGTCTTAAATATGAACATTTAGCAAAAATATGAGCTTGTCCATCATAATATCCAAAATAATTTCATTTTTATAAATTTAAACTGGAAATTCGTCCTTTGAGTTAGTTGAAGAGTTTCAACTAAGAGCAACATTTTTCAATTTTATAAATAAATTATTTCTGGTCTTGAGTATCATTCATTGGTTTTTCTTTAATATAAATATTTTGTCCTGGATATGATAGTTTTACATTTTCTGATTCTAATACTTTTAGTATTTCCAAATTTACACCATCTTTAAATGCCTCGAAATCGTCATACCCTGTCTGAGTTGAATTTAAGTATATAAATATCTGTATTCCTTCAAGTTTAATGTTTTCAAAATGTACTTGTATAGAGTCTGGCACTATCTGTGGATTTGTTTTTAATGCAAATTCTATTTTTTTCAATAATCTTTTTACTGTTGCTTCTGATGTATTTAATGGTAAATTTAATGTTGTTGAGTAACGTCTCTTATCTATGTTTCCCCAATTTTTAACAAAGCTTTCAACCACAGTTGAGTTGTTTATGGTTATTACAGTATTGTCAGTTGCTTTTATTTTTGTACTTCTAAAAGTTATATCTATTACAGTTCCAGAGTAATCTCCAACTTCAATCCAATCTCCAACAGAGAAAGGCTTGTCTGTAATTATTGCAAATCCACCAAATAGATTCTTTGCAATATCTTGCGCAGCAAATGCAATTATAACACTAGATATTCCAAGTCCTGTTACTAGACCTCCTAAATTATATCCTAGTTCTAGTAATACCAAATATATTGCCACAAAATAAATTACTGCTTTAGCAATTTTGCTAACAAAGTTATTTAATTGCTTATCTCCATTATATTTTGTTTTTTCTTCTAACTTTTCAAATATTATAGATTTTGGATTAAATATGTCTGCAAGTCCATTTGAAACGCATATTATCAGTGCTATTTTATATAATTTGACTAGTGTAATATTTGCCTCTGTTGACAAATTTAATAACATAACAGCGATATAAATTCCAGTAACTTTAATTATTCTACTTAAAGGCTTATAAAAAGCATTTTGCTTAATTTTCTTCTTATCTTTTTCTTTTAAAGAAAACAATCTTATTATCACATAGCTTATCAAATTGCTTATCATAAAAAACAATGCTATTACAATTACAGAAATTGCTATGTCTAATAATGTTTCTTTATTTAAATTTTTAACTTTATCAACTAAACTTTCAATTATATTCATTCTTGTTTAATATTCTCCTTTTGTTCACGTTTTTCCATTTTTAAGTGTGACTTTTATTGTGCAAATTTCTTGTTATACTCTCAAAAATATACTTACTTCATCCAGTACATAGTATATTAAGCATATTAGTAATCCTGTCTATCTTGTTTCTTATTCCATTCTATAAAAGGGTATTCACAGCATGGATTTTTAAGCTGTTCTTCATCTATTATGTCGTTTTCACCTTTTATATATTCTTGAATTCCTTCATCTCTAAAACCACTACTAACAGCACTATCGTAGCTTTGTGAATAATATATTGTTTTAATATCTGCCCAGCAAGCAGCCGATAAGCACATAGGGCAACTCTTTGCTGTTGTAACTAAAATGCAGTTTTCTAAAGACCTTGTATTTAAAGCCTTGCAGGCACTTCTAATTGCGTTCACTTCTGCATGTGCAGTCGGATCTTTTGATGCAATTACTGTATTTCTTTCTATTAGCAGGATAATATATTTGCCATTTTCTTTTTCGTAAATTATTCCGGCTCCGAATGGACCTCCAATGTTATTTTTAACCCCATCTATGGCATATTTTGAAGCAAGTTCATACACTTCATTTACACATTCCTCAAGGTTATCATATTCATTATTTTCAATTTCATAATTAAACATATATCCATTCTTCCTTTCACTTTAATTATATTTTTCTTGTTAAATAAAATATTCCATATCTATTATACAATATTTTTCGATTTTTTCCACTTTTTTCTTCGATTTTTTTAATTTTATGGTATAATTACATCATGAATAAAAATTTTAGGAGTGATTTTTTTGAAAACAAATGAAACAATGATGCAATTTTTCGAATGGTACCTTCCTTCTGACGGAAACTTTTGGAAAACTGCTGTAAATGAAGCACCATATCTTGCAAAAACTGGAATAACACAAGTCTGGTTTCCACCAGCATATAAAGGAAATGGCGGTAAAGATGATGTTGGTTATGGTGTTTATGATTTATACGATTTAGGCGAATTCGACCAAAAGGGTTCTATTGCTACAAAGTATGGAACTAAGGTTGAATATCTTGTTGCAATAAATGCTATGCACAATTATGGAATAAAAGTTTTAGCAGATGTAGTATTCAATCAAAAAATGGGTGCAGACGAAACTGAAGATGTAATTGCAATAGAAGATAATCCACAAAATAGATCTGAATCTCTTGGTGAGCCTAAAGAAATTACAGCTTGGACTAAATTCACTTTTCCAGGTCGTAATGATATGTATTCTTCTTTTAAATGGAACTGGACTCATTTTCATGGAACAGATTGGGACGAAAAAACAAAAAAGAACTCTGTTTATAGATTTTATGGCAAACATTGGGATGAATTGGTTGATAAAGAAAATGGAAATTTCGACTATTTAATGGGCTGTGATGTAGACTTAAACAATGTTGATGTTGTCGAAGAGCTTACAAATTGGGGAAAATGGTATTTACAAACAACAAATGTAGATGGTTTCAGAATGGATGCTGTAAAACATATACGTGCATCTTTCTTTGAAGATTGGCTTGAAGAATTGCGTGAGTTTTCTTCAAAACCTCTATTTACTGTTGGAGAATATTGGAGTGGCAATCTTGAGGCTTTACAAAATTACTTAAAAACTACAAATAATGCCCTTTCACTATTTGATGTTCCGCTTCATTACAATTTATTTAATGCCTGTCACAGTAATGGAACTTATGATATGAGAACAATTTTTAACAATACATTAGTTGCAGAAAATCAAAATTCAGCAGTTACATTTGTAGATAACCATGATACAGAACCTGGGCAAGCTTTGCAATCTTGGATTGATGATTGGTTTAAACCTCTTGCCTATTCTCTAATTTTACTTAGAAAAGATGGCTTGCCTTGTGTATTTTATGGAGATTACTATGGAATTCCAGCTAAAAATGTATCAGCTAAAAAAGACTGGTTGGAAAAATTAATATTGGCAAGAAAAAATTTTGCATATGGTTCACAAATAGATTATTTTAACGACCCACACATTATAGGCTGGGTTCGTACTGGAGACCGCGAAAGAGAAAATTCTGGAATGGTTGTAATAATGACAAACTCGGATGGCGGATGTTTACAGATGAATGTCGGAAAAAATCTTGCTAACTCAGTATTCTACGATTATACAGGAAACATGAAAGAGTCTGTTTACGTTGACCAAGAAGGAAATGGAATATTCTATGTAAATGGCGGAAGTGTGTCAGTTTGGGTAAAACAA
>OGPQ01000448.1_pt1 | contig 35895 bp, 31 predicted proteins | sample 1552971 | NCBI WGS metagenome assembly OGPQ01 (sample SAMEA2580232, study PRJEB22360) | human gut metagenome | biome: human gut; feature: human-associated habitat; material: faeces | place: Denmark | collected 2008/2010 | reverse complement strand
GTCCGCCGTCCAATCAGATTCCGTCCGCCGTCCAATCAGATTCCGTCCGCCGTCCAATCAGATTCCGTCCGCCGTCCAATCAGATTCCGTCCGCCGTCCGATCAGATTCCGTACGCCGCCCGCCGCACAACGACGGCTACATATCGCAAAAAGCCTGCCATATAGCCCCGATAAAGCCGCCGCAACTGGATAATTGCCATATTTTATTACGAAAATGTTACATACATTTGGTTGATAGAATTATTCTTCTTAAATTTGTAAATTGTGAAACCAATGCTATGAAATAATAACTTAATCAATAAAAACTCAATTATTTATGTTTGAAAATCAACCAAAAGGTCTGTGGGCATTAGCCTTGGCAAACACTGGTGAGCGCTTCGGCTACTACACCATGCTTGCTGTGTTCTTACTCTATTTGCAGGCTAACTTCGGTTTCCAAACCGGATTGGCAAGTACTATCTATTCAACCTTCCTGATGATGGTTTACTTCCTCCCCATCATCGGCGGTATCGCAGCCGACAAGTTTGGCTTTGGACGTATGGTTACCACCGGTATCTTCATCATGTTCATCGGCTACCTTGTGCTCTCGCTGCCTCTTGGCAAGGACACCGTTGCCATCGCTGCAATGGGCGCTTCGCTCATCCTCATCGCTCTCGGAACCGGTCTGTTCAAGGGCAACCTGCAGGTTATGGTAGGCCGTCTGTACGACGAGCCGAAGTATTCGCAGAACCGCGACTCGGGCTTCTCGCTCTTCTACATGGCTATCAACATCGGCGCCATGTTCGCTCCTACCGCTGCCATCAAGATTATGAAGTGGGCGCAGGATACTATGCACGTATCTGTGGAAGACTCTTACCACTTCGCATTCGCCGTGGCTTGCGTATCACTCATCGTTAGTATCGCCATCTACTATATCTTCAGCTTCACATACAAGCACGTGCTGGCTTCTGAGACAAAGAAGAAGGACGAGAAGACTCCGGCTAAGGAGGTGAACGAGCTTTCGCCGGCTGAGACAAAGGAGCGCATCGTGTGCCTCTGCCTCGTGTTCGCCGTGGTTATCTTCTTCTGGATGGCGTTCCACCAGAACGGCAATACGCTGACACTCTTCGCCCGCGACTTCACGCTGAAGACTTCTGAGGGTCTGCAGTCGATGGCGTTCGACGTTACGAACCTCGTGGCTTGCATATTCGTGGTGTACGGCAGCTTCGGTCTCGCTCAGAGCAAGACCGGCAAGGGCAAGGGCATCTCGTTCGGCGTAATCGTTGCAGCCATCGCATTCCTCTTCTACAAGTACAACAACCTTGAGGGCGCTGTAGCGGTAGAGGCTCCTATCTTCCAGCAGTTCAACCCGTGCTACGTTGTAGCGCTGACACCGGTGAGCGTGGCTCTCTTCTCTTGGCTCAACAAGATTGGCAAGGAGCCGACATCGCCCGAGAAGATCGGTCTGGGTATGCTCGTTGCTGCTCTCGGCTTCGTATGGATGGCTGTAGGCTCTATGGGTCTTGAGTTGCCGCTCACACAGGGCGACCCGGCTACAGAAGGCACACGCGTAAGCGCAAACCTCCTCATCTCTACATACCTCATCCTCACCTTCGCAGAGCTTCTGCTCTCGCCGATCGGCATCTCGTTCGTAACCAAGGTGGCTCCTCCGAAGTATGCCGGTCTTATGATGGGTCTCTGGTTCGGCGCTACAGCTATCGGCAACCAGCTCGTTATGGTGCCGGGCATCATGTGGGGCAAGAACTTCAACCTCGTTACTATCTGGGGGGTTCTCGCTGGCATCTGCCTCGTCTCTGCCCTCTTCATCTTCTCTATCATCAAGAAGCTGAACAAGGTTAGCTAATATCAGGGGGTGCAGTTGTCTCAACTGCACCAACAAAGTAGAATGCACTATTATATTAATTGGTGCAGTTGAGACAACTGCACCCCCTGAAAAAAATCGCCCACAAGCTTGATTGAGCTTGTGGGCGATTTTCTGTATATATTATAAAGCGCTGTGTCTTCCCGGCGTAGCCAGCGTAATCACTTCGCAGTCTTTCATTGTTGCGCCGTCGATGGTGAGTCGGACGAGGGTGCGTTCGGTCTGCCATCCCTGCAGTCCGGCGGCTCCGGGGTTGATATGCAGCAGTCCGAGCAGCGGGTCGTTCTTTATCTTCAGTATGTGCGAGTGTCCGCTGATGAATAGTTTCGGCGGGCGCTCCATAATCTGCCGGCGTATGCTCGGGTCGTACTTGCCCGGATAGCCGCCGATGTGCTTCATCAGCACCTCCACCTCCTCGCACTTGAAGCGCAGCACCTCGGGATACATAAGGCGCAGGTCGCCGCCGTCGCAGTTGCCGCAGACGGCACGCAGCGGACGAAACTCAGCCAGACGCTCTGCAAGCACCGTAGAGCAGATGTCGCCGCAATGCCATATCTCGTCGCACGGCTCGAAATACTTCAGATAGCGGTCGTCCCAGTAAGAGTGGGTGTCGCTGATTATACCTATCTTTTTCATCGTTTCATTCTCCTTCTTATGAAGTCGGCAATGAACTCCTTCGTGCCTTCGGCTCCGAGGCGCGACGCATTGACGCAGAGGTCGTAGCTGGCGCTGGCGCCCCATGTCTTGCCCGAGTAGTAGTTGTAGTAGGACGAGCGCGTGCTCTCCTTGTCCTCTATCAGCTTGCGCGCCTCCTCAGCCGAGCAGTTGCGGCGCTTGCAGACGTTGTTGATGCGGTCGTCGAGGTCGGCGGTGATGAACACCGTCACTATGTTCGGGTTGTCGCGCAGCACATAGTCGGCGCAGCGGCCCACAAACACGCACGACGACTCGTCGGCTGCCTTGCGTATGGCGTCGCTCTGTATGCGGAACAGATTCTCCTGCGAGAGTCCGTTGTCGTAGAACGACGAGTCGGAGATGAACGGCACGTGCATGTGGAATATCTGGTCGAGGAAGCCTTTGCGCTCGTCGTTCTTCTCGAAGAACTCGGGGCTGAAGCCGCTCTCTCTGGCTGCAAGGCTGAGCACCTCGCGGTCGTAGAACTTGCAGCCGAACTCGTCGGCGAGCATCTTCGCTATCGTTCTGCCGCCGCTGCCAAGCTGGCGACCGACGCTGATTATCAGTTTATCGTTGTTCATATCTTTATGTCTTTAGTTGATGAATGTGGCTTTAGGTTAAATGGTACACTCGTCGGGCTGCGCCGCCTTGAACTTCTTTATGTACTTCGTGAGCAGCACTATTGCCACAACGAACGAGATGACGTCGCTGATAGGCTGCGCGAGCCACACGCCGTCGGTCTGGTAGAAGTTGGGCAGAACGAGCAGCGCCGGCAGGAAGAACAGAAGCTGGCGCGAGAGCGAGAGCAGCATGCTTATCTTCGCCTTGCCAATGCTCTGGAAGAAGCCCGTACTCGCCATCTGTGCGCCTACCAATGGGAAGGTGATCATGGTGAGGGTGATGGCGCGCTCGGAGATGCTGATGAGCGTCTGGTCGGAAGTGAACAGACGTGCGCACTCATAGGGCATCGACTGGGCTATTATCCAGCCCACGGTGGTGATGAGCACGGCGCCGGTCATGGTGTACTTCAGCACGCGCAGCAGACGGTCGTAGTTGCGTGCGCCGTAGTTGTAGCCCGCAATAGGGAACATGCCTTGATTCATGCCCATGTTTATCATGATGAAGATGAACGCTATCTTGTTAGTGATGCCGAACGCTCCTACAGCGAGGTCGCCGCCGTGGAAGGTGAGCGCCTTGTTGATGAAGATGATGACAATGCACGAGCAGGCGTTCATGGCGAACGGCGATATGCCTATGGCTATGATGTTCTTGATGATGTGCGACACGGGGCGGTAGATGCCGCGCTTGAAGTGGACGATGCACTGCGGATTGCTGAATATCCTAAGCTGCCAGCAGAGCACCGTGGCTTGCGCAATGATTGTAGCAAGGGCGGCTCCGCCTATACCCATGTGCAACGGCCAGATGAATATCGGCGAGAGGATGGCGTTGAGCACCACCGTCATTATCGACGCCATCATAGCAGAGCGTGGCTTGGACGCCGCACGCAGTATGGCGTTCAGTCCGAAGAACATGTGAGAGATGGCGTTGCCGGCGAGTGTGATAACCATATACTCGCGTGCGTAGGGCAACGTGGCGTCGCTGGCGCCGAAGAAGCGCAATATAGGGTCGAGGAAGAGGAGCGATATGATGCTGAACGCAACGCCGATGATGACGTTAAGCGTGAACGCATTGCCGAACACACGCTCGGCTGTGGTGTAGTCTTTCTGTCCCAGCTTCACCGATATGCACGTAGAGGCACCTACGCCCACACCGGCTCCGAACGCCGCCGCGAGGTTCTGCAGGGGGAATGTAACGGCAAGGCCGCTGATGGCGAGTGCACCGCAGCCTTGTCCGATGAATATACTGTCTGTCATGTTGTAGAGCGACGCTGCCGTCATGGCAGCGATGGCGGGCAGAGCGTACTGCATCAGCAGCTTGCCCACGGGCTTTGTGCCCAGCTCAAGAGTAGCCTGTTTGCTGTTATCCATAAAAACCTATTGTGATGTGAGGGGTGTTTCTGTTTGTTCACTACTCTTTTCTTACTCTCCGTAAATCTCCTTCAGCTTAGCCTCAAGCTGTTCGCCTCTGAGGTCGGCTGCGATGATCTTGCCCGTAGGGTCGACGAGGTAGCTCGCAGGGATGGCGCGTATGCCGTATACCTGACCTGCCTTGCTCTGCCAGCCCTTAAGGTCGGAGAGGTGTACCCAGTCGAGCTGCATGTCGGCGATTGCCTTCTTCCAGTTCTCGAGCTTGTTGTCGAACGAAAGGCCAACGACGTTGAAGCCCTTCGACTTGTAATTCTCGTAGGCTGCCTTCACGTGCGGCATCTCAGCACGGCACGGACCGCACCATGAAGCCCAGAAGTCGATGAGCACGTAGTTGCCCTTGCCGCAATACTCTGAGAGCTTGTGCGGATTGCCGTTCACATCGTTCTCGGTGAGGTCGGTGAAGGGCTTGCCGATGATGGCTGCCTTCTTGGCAAGCATGGCGAGATACTGGCGTGCGGGGGCAAGCGCCGGGTGCTTGGTGTAGGCGTACTTGTCGTTGAGTATCTCCTTCAGTTCGGGATACTCTACGTAGTACATCACGTTGCCGACGAACGCTACGGGGATGAGGTTGTCCTTGTTCTCCTTGATAATCTCGAGGCAACGGAGCGATGCGCGCTCAGAGATGTCGTTAAGCTTCGGACCAAGCTCGTCGGCGAGCTTCTGCAACTCGGCTTCGCTCATGCCGCTCTGCTGTGCCTTCGTGAATTGGGCGTAGAGCGCCTGAGCCTCGTTGCTGATGGCGTCTATCTCGCGGTCGTAGGCGTTGAGCTTCGTGTTCTGCTCAGAACCGGTGAGCAGCTTCTTAGCAAGGTCGGCTACGAGTGGTGTGCCGTCGTTGATGAAGGCGCAGTAGTCTTGCTTGGTGATGGTGAGTCCGAGCAGAGCGTCCTTCTCAGCGTTGCCCTTCAGCGCAAACTTGCCGTCTTTCACGGTGGCGCTGTCTATGGGCGCCGGGCGACTGCCGTTAACGTCCATTACATATACTTTACTGACACCTTCGGGGCATGTGCCCTTGATGCTGTACTCAGTACTGGGGGTTGACTGTGCGCAGGCTGTCAAGGTGATGACAGCGAATGCGAGTGTTGAAAGGATTGATCTCATGTGTGTATTAATTATTATGCGTTTTTATTATTATATAATTGTTGCAAATGTACTTATTTTATGTTGTAACGACAAATATTTTACTCTGCATTTTTTCGTTCTTCGCCGATGTGTTGTCCTACGACAATACCTTTTTACTCTTTTACTTCTTTACTCTTAAAAGCTCCCTGCCACGTGTCGAGTTCTCTCATTCTGTTCACGAGGCGGTTAGTGAACTCGTGGTTCTTTATTCCCCACTTCGGCGCAATGAGCATATCGGCTGGCGACTGGCTCACGAAGCGCTCCACGATGATGTCGCTGCGCAGACGCTCGAGATAGGCTATGCAGGTGTCGATATACTCGTCGGGCGTGAAGAGCTCGAACGGCTGCTGCATGTATTCGTCGGCAAGTTGCGTACCGCGGATAATCTGCAACTGGTGTATCTTCAGTATGTCGAGCTTCAGATCAGACACTATCGAGGCTTGGCGTATGTTCTCCTCACGGTCCTCGCCGGGCAGTCCGAGGATGATATGTCCGCCGGTGAGTATGCCGCGGTCGTGCGTCAGCTCAATGGCTCGTCGGCTGCACTCGAAGTCGTGCCCACGGTTGATGTGGCGCAGCGTGTCGTCGTTCACCGACTCGATGCCGTACTCCACGATGAGGAACGTGCGGCGATTCAGCTCCTCCAGATAGTCGAGCAACTCGGTGCTTATGCAGTCGGGACGTGTGCCAATCACCAGTCCCACGACATCCTCAACAGCCAATGCCTCCTCGTAGCGGCGCTTCAGCACGTCGAGAGGTGCGTAGGTGTTGCTGTACGCCTGAAAATAGGCAAGGTATTTCATGTCGGGATACTTGTGACGGAAGAACGCCTTCCCCTCCTCCATTTGCTGCGCAATCGACTTCGACGGCTGGCAGTACGACGGATTGAACGTGCGGTTGTCGCAGAAGATGCAACCGCCGTGTGATATCGTGCCGTCTCTGTTCGGGCAGGAGAAGCCGGCGTCCACCGAGATCTTCTGCACACGGAACGGAAAACGCTGACGTATCCACTGTCCATAGTCGTTGTATGGTTTGTCTTTATATTGATTTGTCATTGTGGTTTATCGAATTATTGCAAGTTTCTTGTGCTTTTAATTAGCATGATGCAGTTTTACCCCACCAATTCTATGCAAAGTTACTCGAAAATACTTACATCACGATTATTTTTGTGTAATTGTTTTGCATTATTCACACCTTTTTTGTTCTTTTACAATCACTAATTCTTTGTTTGCACCCTGACTGTTTCAGTCAGTCTTTCACATTATTAAATAAAAAACTAAACCTGTCTGAACTTCAAATCTCTGAGTTTTGACATCAAACACTGCTTTTTATGAGAACAAAACACGATGTAAAATGGTTAGCTCATTACAATGAACTCCGTATTTATCTTGAGGAGCACCACCAGCTCCCCGACAAGAAACGTACAGAAAACCGCGCATTGCTCAACTGGTGGAAGTATAACAAAAAGCTGTTCAAGGCAGGACAGCTCACCGAAGAACGCCTAAAACTGCTGCATCAACTGAACGAACTGCGCCACAAGAAGATTCTCGAAATATAATTTTCAAGGCTTTCCAGCATCGCTTTTTAGCTTTTCAGCCATCGCTTAACAGCCTTTCCTGTATCGCTTTTTAGCCTTTCCTGTATCGCTTTTTAGCCTTTCCTGTATTGTTTTTTAGCCTTTTTGCATCATTTTTGAAAAATAATCGCAAAAACATTTGGAGGTTTCAACAAAAAGTCATACCTTTGCACTCGCAATTCAGAAATACTTCTATTGTTAATCTGATTGCGATGGTTAATATCGCGGAGTGGAGCAGTTGGTAGCTCGCCAGGCTCATAACCTGGAGGTCGCATGTTCGAGTCCTGCCTCCGCAACTAATAACGACATAGCAAGTTGTAATACAACTGGTTATGTCGTTTTTTCGTTTTAGACTGCGACAAATCTGCGACAAAGATTTTGTACTTTTGCAAATTGTATTGCAAAAGACTGAAATCATGAATCAAGGAAAGATCGTATTCGCTCAGATTATGTCGCTCATACAAAAAATGAATTCTACAAGTGCGTAAAGATCATAAAAACATAGTGTAACTTTATATTATTTCATTATAAAATGGAGTTGTGCCCACAGTTGGCATAGCTCCATTTTATTTTTGCACTGTATTTTTGATAATAAAGATATAAGCATTAATAAAATGGAAAAAATCGCACTTGAATCTTTGCGACTGATAGCAGCAGATTATGTTAGTCAGCAAGTAATCGATGAGCTTCGCTCTGAAGGAATATATTCAATAAAGAATAGCCCAAATGTACATGTTAATGTCGTGTTGGTGTCTACCGACAAAGGAGCCGATAACATTAATGAAATCTTAGAAACACATACATGTGCAAGGAGGAATGTCGTAATAACAATGAATCCTGAACTCAGTATCAAAGAAGAATCTGACATTTTCTCTATATTGTCTTTTCATGCGGATAGCAATCCATACCTCGAATTGAAAAAGTTTCTGCAACTATATAATATATGTATAGAGAAGCATAGTATGATATGCTTTGATTTGTCTGATTTCTTAATAATTATAAGAGGAAGGAACGTAATATCTATCCACTCGTATGTGTATAAAAAAGACATAACAGATGCTCTTGAACATATAAAGTCAATATATATAAAAGAAAATGGTAGATATCTTTTGGCAATTACCATGGCCGCCTATGACGATAATGAGATGAAGAAGATGATGCCTCCTTTAAGTGACTATATGGAATCATTACCGGTTTATCTTACAATCACGATAGCTACACCGAAAACATTAACTTTATTCACATCAGTACCTTTGTAGAAATGAAAGATAATGTCAAAAATCAACAAGCACGTGCTGTCTTAAAAAGAAGAATTATTTCTTTTCCTAATGACGGTGAGTTGCGAGTGGAAAGTATAATCAGAGAGTTTGAAGATTATGCAATGATTGATTGCGAACAATATGACAAGGTTGTGCTACAGTTTATTACTGCATCAGTATATCCGTTGAAAACGAGTGAGTTATGTCAGTTGGTCTCGTTCTTGCAAATAAGTTTCACAAAGCAGAATATACATGGGAGACTGGAACAGATGAAAAGTTAGGCGAAAAATTATTGGTCCAACTTTTATGCAGCTGCTTCTCTCACCTATAAGGTTGAAAATTGCAACCTTGTAGAGCGAGATTGATTATGATGGTATGAAAAAAAGACACACCATAGCAATATCTTAGCAGCCGAAACGTTATCTATATAAATGACAAATATGGCACTGAATCAAACCAACAAACTCGTGTGGATTGTGGAGACCATCTATCGGGCACATAAGATTTCATTCGAGGAATTGAACCGCCGCTGGATGGATAATGTAGATTTGAGCGGTGGTGAGGAGATGTTGAAGCGCACTTTCCATAAGTGGAAGTGGAATATCTTCGACACCTTCGGATTGTCGATAGACTGCGAAAAGACCGCTCCATATAGGTATTACATCGCCAACGTGGAGGATATGAAGAGTGGAAGTATTGAAAATTGGTTGCTCAGTACGCTATCGGTGAGTAATTTTCTCCTTGAAAGCAAATCTGTCAAGAACAGGATTATCCTTGAAGACGTGCCCAGTGGCAGGGAATATCTGGAGCTAATCATAGATGCGATGAAGAAGAACCGCTTCATTCATATCAACTATTTCAACTACTGGAAAGGTGACACGCGCGACCATTACGTGATGCCATTGTGCGTAAAGCTATTCCGTCAGCGCTGGTATTTGGTGGGGCGTAATTGGCCTGCAGGCTATGACCTCGTCTTTTGTCTCGACCGAATTCAAGACTTCCGTCTTTCTAGCCACACGTTTGAATATCCTGAAGAGTTCAATCCACAGGAATACTTCAATGGTTGTATAGGTGTAATTCCTGGCGATGGCACCGACATTGAGAAGGTAAAAATCAAGGTCAGTACCAGTCAGGCTAACTACCTGCGCGACCTTCCTCTGCATGAGTCGCAACAAGAGACAGAGCAAACAGATGAATACAGCATCTTTGAACTGCATGTCCGCCCGACATTCGACTTCCAACAGGAACTGCTATGGAATGGTGAAGACCTTGAAGTGCTCGAGCCGCTATGGCTACGTAAGGAGATTGCAGGAAAAGTAAATAGGATGTGGAACAAGTATAAGGAATAATGTTAGATATGATATCATTATTGCTAATGGAGATAGACAAGTTATATTAGATACTCTATCTGAATCTCTTTGTTAAGCTGAAGAGGTTGCTTTAATGACAAATAAAGAAAATGAGCTAAAAAAGAAAACTTATGGGAAAGAATATTTCACTTAAATCAATAGTTGATTTTAAAAACGACAATATCCACTTCTTTATTCCCAGCTATCAGCGAGGGTATAGGTGGAAAAGCCGACAAGTCAGTCAGCTGATAGATGATATTGACTCTTTTAGTCCCACCGAATCCACTCCTTTCTATTTTCTCCAGGCATTAGCTGTTGCTAAAGATACAGAGAATAATAGAGTAAATGTAGTGGATGGACAACAGCGACTTACCACGTTAAAGCTGATACTCGGTGAGGAAAGTGGCGAATTACCAATTGACTATGCCCGTGAGGCGAACCAGGCTCTCGATAAGTATTTCATGAATATGGCCAAAGACGTTATTGAGGAAAAATTGGTTAAGATTGGACCCGAAAGAAGAACCGAATTCTGCAAAAAGATTAAAGAGTGTTGCAAATTTCTCTACTATGAAGTTGAAAAGGCTAAAGAATTGTCCACATTCAACGATCTTAATAGCGGTAAAATTCCAGCAAAAGATTCAGAATTGGTAAAATGCGTCATGCTGACTTTAGGAAATGACGAGACATCGAATGTAACGAAAGCGCGTGCTGACGAATGGGACGATATTGAACGCATGCTTAATAACAATAGTTTTTTTTCATTCATAACGCCACGTAATACCTGGAAAGAAGATGATGGAATGACTGTTCTGTTGCGCTATGCAGGATTAATTCCAACGAAGACAGAACAAGAGGAAGAGGTTTTTCCTTTTCTTACAAGAATTCTTGACGAACTGAAGACCAAGTCGCGTGTAACGATATGGAAAATGATATACTCGGCATTCTATCGTTTGTCAGAATGGTATAACGACCCTCTTATGTATCATGCTTTTGGAGCTGTTGTTCACAGAAGAGGAAATAATGAATCTGTTTTTAAAATAAATAATGATAATCATATTTTGGACATCATAGAAGGTATGGCAAGATATCAACCTAAATCGGATAAAGATGACTTTAAGAATTGGGATAGCGGATTGTTCAACTATCTTCTGCTGAGCAATGCGGCTCTCTGTTGGGAGAGATGGCCTTATCGTTATAGCTTTGAGAAACATCGTCAAGTGGATGTCTGGACAATGGAACACATATTTGCAAGAAATCAAAAAGACCTTAACGAAAGCGAGTTTAAAGATTGGTTAGGAGAAAAATATTCGCCTCAAAAGTTTGAGGATTACCAAAAAGAATGCAAGGAAAATAAAGGCGATAAATGGCTGTTTGATGAGCTTGGCAGTAGATATCCGTCAACAGAAGACAATTCTATAAACAACCTTGCATTATTGCCAAGAGACGCAAACTCTTCTTTTAACAACAAGCTGTTTGAAGGCAAACGGGAATTGGTTGTTCAATGGTCAAATGAAAGATGGATTACATATTGGGCTCCACCTGTAACAGAGGCCGTGTTTATGAAATCTCTCACAGGATTGAAAATGACGCTTCCATACTGGTCGGAAGAAGATAAAAAAGCTTATTACAGCTCAATAAAAAAAACAATAAAAAACTTCATTACAGCATTAAAGACTCCATTAACATTATGAGTAATAATATCATACAACAATATATCGAGATACCTGACAATCTGTTTGCCTTGTTGTCAAGGTATCGTGTCGTTATACCCGGCATCCAGCGTCATTATGTTCAGGGAGCCAATAATCCCAAAGCCGAAAGCGTACGTAAACAGTTTATAAAAGAAATCTTCACTGCAATAGAAAAAAAGCAGAGTGATTTTAATCTGCATTTCATCTATGGTCCCATCAAAACAGATGGAGAAGATTCATTTGTACCCGTTGATGGTCAGCAACGCTTGACCACCTTATGGTTGATTGCAAGATACGCAGTGGAAAAGGCAGAACCTTCTGACCGTAAGGACTTACTGCGTTTGCTTTCTCGTTTTACTTATGAAGACAGAATCAATGCCAAACGATTCTGTCAGGCATTGACATGTGAAGACTCAAGATGGGACATTACCCAAGACCCTAATCCTGATATACTTTGTCAAGATTGGTTTTTGGATTATTGGAAAGAAGATGAAACCGTAGCTTCTATGATAAGAATGCTTTCCACCATTCATGAAGAATGGAATAAACACCAAGATATCATTACAGCTAATAATGTCTTGGAGGCCATTGCCTCACAAATCAGATTTGAACTGAAAATAGATTCCTTTGGTGATGATATTTACATGAAGATGAATGCCCGTGGTTTGCAATTGACTCAGTGGGAGAACTTCAAATGTAAATTTCCAGAGTCTTTGCCTAAAGATATTAAAGATACATGGGATGAAAAGATGGAAGAACTATCCAATAATTATTTCACTTGTTCAGGAGAACAACATAAATTGCCGGATAATGCTTTTTTCGCTTTATATGCACGAGTTATGTCTTACGAAGCGAGGAAATCTGCCGTAAAGGATTGCGGTAATGACATCAAGCTGCTTGCTGACTACACCCATGAAACATGGAATCAGATAGAACTACCATTTGTTCCTTATTCTGATTTTGCAGACATTATCCAAAGACACCAAACAAGTTCTGACAGCAAATCTTTTGCTTCGAATATAGCACACACATGCGTAAGGATGCTTGACACCATTCTTGACCACCACCAAAACATAGTGCCCTATTTTGGAAACAGAACTTTATTTGATACATTCTTTCATCCAAAGAACAACAATGACCTTGATTTTACGCTATGTTGTTATGAATACTTTAAGACATTCAATAATGTAGATAGTCATAATTTCTTAAAGGCTTTGCGCTTAATGTGGAACATTCTCGAAAATGTAAGCAGACAATACGAGAATCGCGACAATCGAATAGAACTTGTTAAAGAATTCATAGATTCAGGGGATAATTCGTTGTATTCTCCACAAATTATGGAAAGGATAGACCAAAATGTTCCAGAGCAAGCACAAGAGGAAACAGAAAAGGCAGTTAGAATACATCATATAGATCAGTCAAAACCCAGTGATTGGAACGAGGAAAAACTTGGTCCATGGAGTAATTGGAATGATGCAATAGAGAAAGCTGAAGAATGGGCTTTCTTTCATGGTTCCATCCGGTTCCTCTACAGAAATAGCAACGGAGAAAACACTTGGGAGAAGTTTGCGACCAAACTTTGTAACTGCATGGACCTCTTTACCAAAGATGGACTTACAGAGGAAAAGAAGGTAAAAGCTAACCAAGTGCTTATTTCTCATTGCAAAGAATGGGATGATATCAGGCGGGAACCGGTATTTGATGCTAAAAAAGAGAGTTGGAAGCAAGTTCTAACAGACAAATCGCTTTCAGAATGTGTTAATGGTCTGCTTTTATCACCGAATGAAATTGTAGATAATAATAATGGAATCATACAGATTTTAATCGATGATGCAATATGGAAGAATCTCATAAAGGATACTTCTGGATACGAACTTGAATGGAAGGCAAACTCTCCATCATTATGGTTGAACAGGTATCTATATTTAACGGTGAAATTGATGCGCAATAATCGTGAGGACATCTTAGACTCATTCATTAACAATGTTAACATTATATTTGAAGCAGAAGACGAAAGACGGTACATGGAAATAAAAGGTGTAAACTACTATTTTGCTGTACCTATGTTCTTTGTGTATAAATACAAAGACGAAAATTACCACTTTGCTTGGCAAACATGGGGATACATTGATATGTATGATAATAATTGGAATAAGTTATTCGATCTATACTACAAAAAGTATGGCGAAGGATTTAATATTGCAATTGACAATCAATCAGACCATGACTCTTCATATTATATAAGAATGATTGAAGATTGTATTGAAAGGTATGTGAAATTCAAAGACAATCATAACGAAATAACATCACAATGATGAAGTTTTTTCCAACACCGACCAATACAAAAAAATTCTATGTTGCAGCAGGCAAGGAGAAGAAACCTTTCCTTGCTTTGCTTGCACAATTCATACAAGTTCTTCGCCAGTACCACATAAGTGAAACTCCAGTACCAGTTGGGTGGTACTGAAAACGTTACTGGGAGCGTGCGGCAAGCTTATTGTAATCTTGTCACGTTTGCGCTCATAATGCCTATTGTTTTTTGTCACATATAATTTACTCATTTATGATAGAGAATGTTTGTTGCTTTGTAAATTTCCTTTCGAATTGTTGAGTTGTTGCCATAAAAAATGCTACTTTTGATTTGTAAACCAAAAGTAGCACAAATATAGTGTAGTAAAAAAGACATTCAGGTACCAGTCCCTAATTTGTAAGCATTTGTCAATACTCTTGAAAATTCAAGCATGTATCGCCGCACCTCGCTCAACCATTTGTCTATACGTACAACCTGCTCAGAATCCTCACCAAAGCGTTTTACAGCCTTTTTGCGTAGACGGTACAGATATTCAAGGCGTTTCTCCATGCGTCGCGATTCTCTACTTGCAACACGTGTAAGCCACATTGTACGGCTTGTAAACGCAAGTGATTCCTTGGCGTCTTCGAGTTCTTGTTTAGCTTTTTCTGGATTTAAAGAATGCGAGACACCATTCTTCGCCTCCTTTATTATAAAGCAAAAGATTATTATCACGAATAAAATCCAGAAACTGTCGGGTAGTATTATCATATAGCAGACGATTTAATTGGTTATACCGCAAATATACGCAAAATATTCGAAACCGCAAGTCTGGAGCCAAAACATTTTGGTATATGTGGCGGATCATCATCGGCGATGTTTCAGCGATAACAATAGTGACTGAACTACGCAGGCTAACAAGCCTAACAGCGTACCGCACGAGACACTTAATTTTGAGGGAAATCTATCTTATAACGATAATAACGAATAAGTAGTCGTGCATTGGCAAAACCAATCACAACTATACAAATGGATTATAGCACGAAAATGGTTAAAGAACAATATAAAAGTCAAGTTTATGACGTAAAAAACAAGACTTTTGTTAACTTTGCATTCGTAAAAGGGAGAACACTGGTAATCAGTAACATTACAATTTTACCTCCTTAAAACATATCAGAATAATAGTTATCCATAAAAATTAAACAAATAACAAACAACATGAACAAGAAAGTATATTTTGCAGGTTCAATCCGAGGTGGTCGGGTTGATGCAACTTTGTATCAGAAGATTATCAATTATATAAAGAAGACTGATATAGTGCTCACTGAACACATTGGAAAATCGAATATGAGTTTGAAGGCTCAAACAAAAGAAATTGATGTACATATCTACGAGAGAGATACCGAGTGGTTGAAAAGCTGCGACATCGTAATAGCAGAATGCACCTGCCCATCCCATGGCGTGGGTTACGAGTTGGCCTATGCCGAAGCGCATAACATACCCGTTTACATTTTCTACGATAAAAGAAAATCAAACATATCTGCTATGCTGAATGGTAATGCATATTTTACAATTATTCCTTACGAAACCGAAGAAGAGATTTATCTATCCATAGATAAGATCTTAAATAGAGATAGATAAATATTATTTAGTTTGACAATTAATCGTTTTTATACAATTCGCAAAGATCGTTTATACAACATTTCATGGTCTGCCTTAGCGACTGTGGTTCCATCACTTCTATCATCGTTCCATATCTTTGCAACTCCATTATGAAGTCGTAGGTGGGACGAAGCGTAAGTTCGAAGTCGGCATATTCGTTGCAAGAACAAAGCTCTTTCTGTGAGAGATGCAACGGAAGAGAGCGCATGTAGTGTTGGTGTGCACCAAAGTTACAAAAAATTTTAGTCATTACATCCATGCTAAAAAATCACTCCTTATATGTTGCATAATCGTATTCCACGGAGATTTCCACATTAAAATCGCGCACCCATAAAAGGTCAAAGATTGAGAAGCATGTATGTTCATAGAGGTTGTGGAACGGATATATGAGATGCATGTCGGAAGTCAGCTCTGGGTTTAACCCTTCATTCCAGTTGTCGGTCTTCTCGCTCAAGTAGAGCATATTATAATCTTGATTTAAAATGTCGTTTAACCTTATCCTTAAATTACATACTGTAAAAAGCGAAATCTATCCGCAAGTTCTCCTCAAGAGCATCGTCTGCTTTCAAGCAAAACTGCGGTTCACTAACACTTCTGTACAACAAACGTTGCAAGGTTTCAAATTCTTGTGGCTGGAGAGGATGCTTTGGTGAGGCATTTATGCTTATTATACTATTGTGTTGGTTGAGGCCCTTCGCTAAATCATATTTCTCAATGAGTTCCTTTAAATAATCACATCTTCTGCCTGCGTCATAGCTTTTCGACAAGAATGGCGCAATCTCGTCAAACGATACCTTGTGTAACAATTCGTACAATGTCATATCTCATGTTTTTATCGTTATTTGCCGGCAAAGATATTGACGTGCTGACTCAATTATCAATACAGGTTAATTGTTTCTTATAAAAACTCACAAAAACAGAAGTTTTTTCAACCTGTGCTAATAATTGGAACACCTTCATAATACTTTTGCCGCAGACATTAAAGATACATTTATGAAAAAGTCTACAAAATATGAAAGCGCTGTAAACCTTCCCATCTACATTGCTAAAGTTAATGGAATTGCAAGATATAGTCCATACCAGTGTAAGTTTGTTTCACACATAAGAAGTTTTTCATGTGCCATACGCAAAGATTTATACATGTCGTTAAACACAAGTTAGTGTTAAACCAAAGGAATTTATCTTCTTTCTAATAGTTTTATACTAACTTTGTGCGCAACATCGACAACCTGCTCTACGAAGTCAGTGTGCCGCAGCCGCCCTACACACAGGGCCGACATGAAGAGTCTTATCGGCCCACCTTTAATTCGTTTTTATCACACACTTATGAAAATCAGAAAATTTTTAGCATTGGCATCATTGGCATTGCTGCCCTTGTGCAGCATGCAGGCCAAGACACACGCAGCCGACGAAGGCAAGATGAACCAGTTTATCGATGACCTGATGGCTAAGATGACACTACAGGAGAAAATCGGACAGCTAAACCTCTCCGTCACTGGAACAATCGTTACTGGACAGGCCAAAAGCAGCGACATCGCCGGAAAGATAACGCGCGGCGAAGTGGGCGGACTGTTCAACCTTAAAGGCGTGAAGAACATACGCGACATGCAGAAGATAGCGGTGGAGCAAAGCCGCCTGAAGATTCCGTTGCTGTTCGGCATGGACGTTATCCATGGCTACGAGACGGTGTTCCCCATTCCCTTCTCGCTCTCTTGCTCATGGGACATGCAGGCCATAAAGCGCAGCGCACAGATAGCGGCACAGGAGGCATCGGCCGACGGCTTAAACTGGACCTTCTCGCCCATGCTCGACATCTGTGTAGACCCGCGCTGGGGACGCATGGCAGAGGGCAGTGGTGAGGATCCTTACTTAGGCTCACAGGTTGCCCGCGCCATGGTTGAAGGCTATCAAGGCACCGATCTGTCGGCACCTAACACAGTGATGGCGTGCATCAAACATTTTGCTCTTTACGGTGGCTCTGAGGCGGGGCGCGATTATAACACGGTCGACATGAGCCGCTGGCGCATGTTCAACTATTACATGCCTCCCTACAAGGCCGCCGTCGATGCAGGCGCCATGAGCGTAATGACCTCCTTCAACACCTTCGAGGGCATACCGTCCACCGCCAACCGCTGGCTGCTTACCGATGTGCTGCGTGGCATGTGGGGCTTCAAGGGAATGGTCGTGACCGACTATACTGCCATCGTCGAGATGATGGACCACGGTTTGGGCGATCTCAAGACCGTGTCGGCACTTGCCCTGAACGCCGGTACCGACATGGACATGATGTCTGACGGTTATCGTGGCACGTTGGTTCAGTCGATAGCCGAAGGCAAGGTGTCTGAAGCCGCTGTCAACGCCGCCTGCCGACGCGTCTTGGAGGCCAAGTGGAAGCTCGGACTATTTGCCGACCCTTATCGCTATTGCAACGAGAAGCGTGCCAAGAAAGAGATCTTCACTCCAGCCCACCGCGCGGAGGCCCGCAACATTGCCGCCGAGACATTCGTACTTCTGAAGAACGATGGCAAGATACTGCCCTTGCAGAAAAAGGGACGCATAGCCCTTGTCGGCCCGTTAGGCAACAGCAAGCGCAACATGTCGGGCACATGGAGCCTGGTTGCCCGCTTCGATGAGAACAAAACGCTGCTGCAAGCCATGAAAGAGGCTGTGGGCGACAAGGCAGAGGTGCTGTATGCCAGAGGCTCCAACTTCATGCACGATACCAAGCTTGAGGCTAATGCAGGAATATATGAGCGCGACAAACGTTCCGACAAGGAGATTCTCGATGAGGCCATCGCCGTGTCACGCAATGCTGATGTCATCGTGGCTGCCGTGGGCGAGTCGTCGGAGATGAGCGGCGAGTGTTGCAGCCGCAGCAGCCTTGACATGCCCGATGCTCAGCGCGACATGCTCGCCGCCCTGAAGAAGCTTGGCAAGCCCATCGTGCTACTCAACTTCTCTGGCCGTCCAACGGTGATGACATGGGAGAACGACAACTTTGATGCCATTCTCAATGTGTGGTTTGGAGGATGCGAAACGGCAGATGCCATCTGCGACGTGCTCTTTGGCGACAAATGTCCGAGCGGCAAGCTAACCGCCACCATGCCCAAGAGCGTGGGACAGATTCCGATCTACTATAACCACCTCAACACAGGTCGTCCGCTTGAGGAAGGCAAGTGGTTCTCAAAGTTCCGAAGCAACTACCTCGACATCGACAACGATCCGCTATTCCCCTTCGGCTATGGTCTGTCTTATGTCACGTTTAGCTATGGCAAACCCCGACTCTCATCCGACACCCTCACGATGGGTGGCAGCCTGACCCTCACGGTTGACGTCACCAACACTGGCGATCGCGATGCCGTCGAGGTGGTACAGCTGTATGTTCGCGACCTTGTTGGCAGCTTGTCACGCCCCGTGAAAGAGTTGAAAGGCTTCAAGCGTATAAACTTGAAAAAGGGCGAGACCAAGACAGTGAGCTTTACCGTTACTCCCGATGATCTGATGTTCTACAACCAGCAGCTCGAGTATAAGTGTGAGCCAGGCGACTTCAACATCATGGTCGGCCCCAACAGCCGTGATGTGCAGACGCTTAAGTTTAGCTTAAAATAGGCTGAGGCATTGCAATTCTTCTTAACTGATCTAATAAAAAAAGCGGAAACCAAAAGGTTATAATGCAACCTTAAGGTTTCCGCTTGTCTTTATCAGAATGACTGATACTATCCAGCGGACAGCAATAATTTAGAATGTCAATAAAGTGCCAGAATGGTGACACATGAGCTATTCCTCTCCGCCCTCTATCTGATAGACTACCACAAAGATGCCTTTGCGGTTTATAATGCCCGTGAACTTCATCATCCCGTTGGGACTCATGATTGAGGCTGTAGCATAGCCGTCGGCAGAGAAATCGCCTACTTCCCAGCTCATAGGATACTGTGAACCGATGCCGATTCCGTTGTCCGTCAGTTGTGCCGAATAGTGCATGACGCCACCATCGTCCACCCACGGCGTGCCCCACTGTGCAGTATGGAAGTCGACCTCAGACACCGCTCCGACTTCCACGTCGCCTGCGCCACTGCCCCCCGTCACTATGCAGGTGCGCTCCTCGCCATCGACGAGCTTACGGGCATAAGCGTTTGACTTAAAAAATGGCGTTCCCCAAAGAGCCTTGCCACAAGAATTGCCGCTGGCGTTATAATAGTGGGCGTAGTATCCGTCGTCCTCGTCGTTGTCGTTCTGCATTGGAGCCACGGTACAGATCCCCAGACGCGGCGCATAGTCGCTCACCGCCTGTGGATCGACGAGATTGGGATTCGTCTTCTTCGGCTCAAACCGCTTCGTACCGCCGAGGTCTATGAAAAAGAAGTCGTCGCCAAAGTCGCCCTTCGAAACGAGGGCAAGACCGCTCGAAAAAGAGCGTGCAGAGCTATATTGCGGCTGTATGACCATCCGCCCGTCGGCGCCGAGGTAGCCCCAGGCGCCGCTGAAGGCGTTTTCTGCCACATAGACCGCCCTGCGGTTCTCGCGGAGAGGAGCTATGGTGTAGTTCTTGCCGCCCACCTGCTTCGGATATGTCTTGATAGAAGGATACACTTCACGCAGTCCCGTGTCCATGAAATGCCAGTCTGCGACCATCCCGTCCACCTTCGTCGCAATTGCGCAGAGTCCGTCCACAAAGTTAGTTGCATCGACATACTTCGGCGGCATGGGCTTCGCCAGGCCATGCTGGTCAACAAGATAAAGCTGCGTACCGTCAGGAACGGTTAGCCCCTTGGCAGTCTTGTGGAGCAATACGCCCGGGAACCCCATCTCTGGAATGCGCTCCATCGACGTCACGCACCATTCGCGATCGTCAGAGAGGGCATAGCCGTCGATGTTATAAAGTGTATACGTCACGCCGTCATCGGTCAGACCAAACACGCCGCGACTCACGGGAGTAGCCCTCCATCCCTCCGCACGATGGCAATCCTTGAGGAAATGAGTTGCCCCAGGCATTATTCTGAGCGGCATCATGCGCACTACATCCTTACTGTCGGGCTGCACATCAGCCTTTTCCAGCAACATGGCCACAGTCTCCGCGTCCATTTCATCACGCTTCTCCTGCGCCGTCGCCGTGACTGACAGCGTCATTAACGCCGCCACAATGGCTGTTCTTGCCATTCTCTTTGTTCTCTTCTGTATCATATCCTTCGTTTTTTAGTTAAGCCTCCACCAAAAACTTTGGCGAGTAATGTATACACAAATATCACGATTTGTAAACCAGGCGAAATAAGAAATAAAACCACAACAATCTTGCGTGCCCCATAGTTTTATCCCTATACCTTCTCCTTCAGCATATTCCAAAGGAACAGCGTGTTACCGATGATGTATCGACGCCACATGCGCTTCGGCTCCTTCAGCAGTCGGTAGAGCCACTCCAGTCCGTGACGCTGCCACCATATCGGCGCACGCTCCACGGTGCCAGCGAAGAAGTCGAACACCGCACCGATGGTGCCCACATGGCAGTGAATATTGAGTTCGTTCCAATGCGAGTAGGTCCATTTCTCCTGCTTCGGCGCCGTCATGCCTATCCACAGCAGGTCGGGGTCAGCCGCATTAATAGCCTCAACGATAGCCTTGTTGTCCTCCTCCGAAAAATCCGGTTTGTACGGCGGCGAGTAGGTAACGATCTTCAAGTGCGGATACGCCTCCGCAGCCCGTTTCACAATCAGGTCGAGCACCTTCTGCAAGCTACCCATGAACATTACCGTTCGCTGGGGCGAACGGAGTGTTGAGTGTTGAATGTTGAGTGTTGAGTGGTCGGCTGAAGCCGATTGTGAATTGTCCAATGAAGAATTATTCACTCCACATTCTTCACCACTCACTCCACATTCCACATTCTTCATTCCACATTCTTCGAGTTTGTTCATTTCAAACTCGAAGAGATCCCATCCTGCGATACGTTCCTTGGGTTGGCTCTTCGCCTTTATCCATCTGCACGCCTTCACGATGCTTACCCCATCCGGAATGAGCACATCACCGTTTGTCAGCGCCTCAGCGAACAGTTCATCCTTACGCGCCGTGTTGTACGAATGAGCGTTAATTGTGTTAATGAGCAGTTTGCCCTCTGGCAGCGCAGCAAGCTCCGCCTTGCTACCCAAAATATCTAAATCTTTAAGTCTAAACATGTATGTATATTTTTTAAAGTTGCTTCTTTAGGAGGTGTTATCGGGAGCTAAACCCAAGAAATACAAATCATCTAATATTTCTCGGTAAGAATGCAAAAAATCAGGTCTTTTCTCGTATAGGGGCGAGCTTGTTATTTTACCCGTCTTTTTGCGCGTCACTCAATGCAACAAGAATAACTCTTGATTATCAAGCATTTACAAGCATGCCTTAAAAAGTGACGAAGTCAGGAAAAAGGTTCATTGTTTGAATGAATATATCAATATAGTTTTATTATTCTTTTGCTCCATTTTGTTTTGACAATTCAGCCAATTCTTTTAATCTATCAATGATAGCACTTGAACTTTGTTTGGGCATGGCTAACCATTTTTCAATTGGCATCCCTAAACCATATTCATCTTCACCTTCAGGCTCTTTTTCAGGTTCTTCTCTTGGCTCAAATCTCAATGGCTGTATCATTTCTACAACATCATTTTCTTTATATAAAGCCGCTCCTGTCAAATCATTTCTAAATAGAATTTGATAATGTGGAGCAGAGATAAGATTCTTTTCTCCTAGAAGACAATAGAAAAGACATTTCCTTTGCTTTTTTAAGTATTCATTAAGAAATGTTCTCTTGATGAGTAGTCCATGGAAACTTTCACCTAAAATCAATCTGTTTATAGCCACAATTTCTCCATTATCACTCTTTCTTACGATACCACGCTCTGCCGTGTAAAGTCCAAGAGATTCCATTATATCACGACATGGAGCATAAACTGTCGATGCAATATTTTCTTCACTTTGAATACCTCTAAAATCCTCCTGCAACTCTGCTTCGTATGTCAATTCTACATCACATGGTATCTTCTCGTCAACATACCCATCCTCATATATAGAAGACATGTATGTGTTCGCCCATGGATAATCATTCCATAGAAAATCAATAGACCCAGTTGATTCAGGCATCCATCTTCCATAAAAATTGGCAGTCTTTGCCCATTCAGCAAAAATTGTTTTGTTTTTCAAATCCACAAGACAAGTGTTATAATACAAGAAACGTTCTCGTGTTTGTTCTGTTTCAACATCATCATTTTCTTTTCTTGTATCATATCCTTGAAGTACAACCCACTCACCCCCGTCACGATCAATTTGAATAGGATCAAATGGTGGCATACATTTTTCATCATCAATCCAAGATTTTATGTTCTGCTCTATAGTAGAATCTTTTGGATACTCATCAAAAAGATCTTTGACTACATCGTCCAAGGTATCATTTTCTCTTAAAGAAGGATCCAGATAAATACGATTAGAAACTAACCAAGGATAGTTAACTGCCCTAAAAAATTTTTTTTGCGACCATCGGTCTCTGCAAAGTTTACAGGTATCTAACAGATAGGCATAAACCTCGCTCAAACCAATCCATTGGTATTTCTTTCCTATTCGTTCCGTTCTATGATAATGCCCTGATTCGTATGGCACATTGCTATCATACTCATCCAAAGCCTCATTCCATCCATATTTGTTTTTTATCAGTAACGCAATGGCTTTTGCCGTATCCTTGATGGAAATATGCTTATCATCTTTTCCTATAAACTTGTCCAAGTTGTCAGATGTATTTCCCCCCATAGTGTAACGATAGAAATCCCATACAAACAAGGAACGATGCAAACTATCTGCGCCATGATTTGTCCCGAAGAAATCTTCTGGAATATCTTCGTTTGGAATATTTTCATAAGGATTACTGATAGATGGATCATATGGAGGTTGAGCTGCTTTCCAATATGTATCGTCACAAGAAAGATGCCACTGCCATTCCAATATTTTCAGCGTCCAATGGCGTAAAACGAAATCATGAGGAGCTTGACCGTGTTTCGAATAAAAATATTCGACAATCATACTACTGATGGACAAATTACTGTTTCTTTTTCTTACTATATATCCGTAAATGGCAGCATACAAACCTTGCAAAACATAAGGGTCATTCACATTTTTAAATACACTCATTATGTATAAAACTTCATCTACAGAATCAGTCTTTTCTAACTGATTTACAATATGCCTTAATGCTGGGAAACGCACACTTGGGTATGAAGCACTTAATAGCCAGACTTCAAAAACAAGCAATGACTTCTTGTTGATTCCATTATTGTTCCATAATCGCTTCAACTCATCATCTATATAATAGAAAGAATTTGCAGATGCAGACCATATAGTATCTCTTTCACCCATCCTCATCGAGAGTAATTTACCATGAAACTCGCTTATCACAGATTCATTATGGTTTTCCAACAAATTAATGAATACATCTGGCTGTAGATAATTAGGATTAGCATCCAAAATATCCTCCATTATTGTTCCGTCTGTTTGCATAAGGTCATTTGCAACATTTCTGAGCCCCAAACTTTCGATAAACAAATCCGTCAATTTACCATTAATAATCTCTTTATGATGCCATAATTCCACAGGAGGATTCCAAATAGACAGAAATGCCTTTATGAAGTTGAATATTTTCGTATTATCTGTGCTTGTTTGATATTCTGCAGTAGTAAAATCAACAAGTCGGCATAGAAACTTTAGTTTCGAATAATCGTCAACCTTATGTCTCAGAAGAACATCTGCTTTCAAATAGTCTCCCATACTGTCATATTCAAAAGTTATCCACTCCATTCCATCATACGTTTTGTATTCCATCAGCAAATTTGCCTTGAGAGTATTGTTGAGTAAATCCTTGCTCCACATTCTGTATGGGCACAGACGATACGAGTAAGATTTCGCTTTTTCTCTTGGTATGTCACCACATTGTAGATTCCACAAAGAATAATATGCAATTCTCTCTAAAAGGCATTTTGTGAAATTCATACGAGGGTCTGCATCAGCCCCAATAGAGACAACATGGTTTCGCTTGTATATATAGCTATTGTATATTTCTATGATATTAGGAGATTCAGAATCTCTATAGTACGCTTCACTATAGGCTTCACAAAAAATTTTCAAGAACAAAGGATTGCTGAATGACTGTATCTGATTAAAATCATCAATTTCTTTATCGACATTATAATGTTCGAAAAATTTCTTCACAGCTTCTCTTACATCTCTAAACCCTGGAATCGATAATCTTGTAAAACCTTTTATAGTTTCATTCAGGACATCAGTCTGCACAGCTTGTTTTCTGATGGATACAATGATTTTAATTCGGCTCCATTTTCTAATTTGATTCAACAGAGTTGGAAGTTTCTCTTGCCAAAAATACATTCCTGCGCCCTCGTTGATGGCATCAATAATAAATATAGCGAATTTCCCTTCTTTCTGCATTTTATCATTGAGCAAATCAAAGGAGTTAGGCTGTTTCCATTTTAATTTTCTCAAAATGGTTTCTAAAGGCATTTCACTGCCAGAAAAATCGGTACCAAAAAACAAATAAGCATTTTCCTTTTTACACAACTTTTCGGAAATCTTACACAAAGTGAAAGTCTTGCCACATCCTGCATCACCAACGATAGCCAAACCTTTTTCGCCTAGATACTTTTGCATCCGAAGATATTGCTTAGCCTTGGAAATCATATCAGATATTTGTTCTCTTTCTTTTGCTGTAAACAAATGCACTGAGGAGTCAGGATATGACTTGTCTCTTAAAATCTTCAACTGATATAGTCCTTCAACAAATTTATTCGATATAATATTATTTTCAATATGTTGTTTTTTGAACTTTTCAATTTCAGCCTTTTTCTTTGCCTCCCTTATTGATTCTGAAAATTTCTTATAGTCATTTGCAATTATCTCCAAGTCATCATCAAATCCGATACCAGCAAACCTCGATATTATTCTTTCGGTATCTTTATCATCAACTTGTAAATCACGTGAATATCTACTTCCTGCCTGTTCCTGCGCTTCCAAGATATACTTGAAACATTTTCCAAGTCCGAAATCAGATGTATCCTCCAAGTCTGCGTTATTTTCATACTTGATACCTTTTTCTGCCAGATTTTCCATAACGGAAAGAATGGAGGTGTATCCTAAAGAGTTATAAAGTTCATCTGTTACGACCCCCACAACAGAACCAAAATCATTGATAACAGGAGCCCCCGACATCCCCATATAGGTAGACAATGCAAAAGAATCTATTCTCCTGACAACAATATCAAACTGATTTGGAATGCTTGTTATGATACGGACATTCACCACAGAGAACGAAAAGGCATCTACGCCGTTACCTAATTCCTCAGGATAGCCAACAATGGACAAGACTTGCCCCTTTCTGCAATCAGAAGCCAATAATGAATAAGGAGAGCACTCATTTTTATAGGAAACACATGTCAGTATAGCTATGTCCCTACCTTTTGCCAGTTCCTCACAAGTGCATTCCTCAGTTATGCCATTTACACTTATAAATATATCACTATCGTCAGCAACATGTTCTGCTACAACATGAAATGCTGTCAGCAATTTCGTTGGTGAAATGAAGAAGGCTGTTCCTCTTTCACTTCCGCACCTGACAGGAACCACAATGCTTCCAGCAACATCCTCAATATTCAAATGTGTATTCATTTTCATTGGTTAGTTTTGCCTTACAGCTTTCTAAGAGTTCTTTATATTCATCTTTTATCAAACATTGAAGTTCGGTAAGGTTCAGTATTCTATTATAATGAACCGTGTGAGATTGAATTCCATCCTCAATAGGATGAAGTATGATTTTCGCCAACGTTTCATAGTTGGGGCCTTCATCTTTCTTTCCTCCAGTTAGAAAATAGTGTTCAGAGTCAACTAGTAGGGAAAGTTCATTACTCATATTGTTTTTGCTTCCATGATGCGGTATCTTGATAGCTTCAAACAAAATATGATTACCGTCGTAGTGCTTCTTTATCGCTTCATACAATTGAGAGGCAATAGCATCACCACCCAATAATATTCTCTTTCCATTGAACTCCCATACCAAGGCCAATGACGCTTTGTTGGGTGAGGTAATACCAACCTCATTCGGATTTGCAGCTGCTTTTTTCTGTAAGAACGATTTGGTTATCATTGATGAACTTATTGGTATCATCTTTTTTATTTGTGGCTTCAATGCAGCTATTCTTAAAAGCATCTCCCAATAAGCATATTGATTTTCAAATGCTCCTTGTGGTGGCCTTGAGTGAACGCATTTCACATATTCCCTTACAAAGTAATCTCTCAGATTATCCCATGCTTCACTTGACGGAGATAAAACGAGGAACTGCCCCCATTTTATATCGTTCCCAACATTTATAGTGTCTCCTTCTATAAGTATTTTCCTGTTCCACGCTTTAAACCATTTGTCATTTGATTTCAACAACAGACTGAGAAGCGCAGCCTGAGGAGCACTGATTTTTGTATTGTTTGGATTGGATAACAGATGTATGTTTGTAACATATTTGTCTAACAGATCCTTATCCTCGGATGGAATCTCGACAGTTGCATTTTCTTCATAATCCTGAAAACAGTTGAATAATATCTTCCCTATTTCTAATTTCTCTAACTCAGAAAGCATCTTAATGATGCCAGCTATATGGTCATCATCGTAGTGAGTTACAATAAGCAAATCAAGCCTTAGTTCAAGTTTTTGAACTACAAACGTCTTGATTTCCGTTGTAAATACTCCACAGTCAATCATGATGTGAAAACTTTCACCACTCATTCCATCCTCTAAAATCAGGAAAATACAATCGCCACATCCTGATTGAAATGTTCTGAAAGTTGCTTTCATAGCACAATGCCTTTCATTGTCAATATTGTCAACATTTGCTTTTCTGTCTTAACCTTGCCATTATTTTAAATACATTGCAAATGTAATTATGTACTTTTCGTTGAGTAACCTCTATCAGTTTGTAACACTACAGTTTTCTTCTCCAACTCAGAAAACACATATTTTACATATACACAACTCTGTCTGCGCCAGTTGTAAAAAAAGAGAAGGAAGAGAAGCAACGAGCAGAAAAGACCGATGAATAAAAAGATTCCGCATAAAAACATAGCAACAAGAGCTATCACAGTAAATAGAAATTGAGTACCTGCGATATTTCGCGCAAAAACAGATTGCTCAAAATGTGTATTTATCCTATCAGACTGAGAAATCTCTTCTTTTGCCAAAAGAAATGCCTTATGAGCAGTTTGTTCATTGACTTCATTTATACCATAATGCGCTAAAATTTTAGAAACATCTTTCAGTCTATAGTCTTCATTGAATCTCAATACTATCTGTGAAGGTCTTTTCATTATTTTTCTTCGATAAACGACACGTTCAATATAGCTGGAGCAAATATTGATAATATATCCCACTATATAGCCAAGAAACGGCAATAATATCACTATGACATTTGCAAACGTAGAAGTTAAAAGCTCAAAAAATGGGGTATCCTCATCTATTCTTATGATTTCTAAATCAACACTGATTCCCAGACAGAGAGTGATGAAATATAGTCCTGGAATTATCATTCGTAAAATATCTAAAAATTTATATGTCATAACTATGTTTATTTAAAATCTTTATTATCTATTCTCGTCTTTACATCCTTCTGGTTGAAACGTGGTGGAGTATTCTTAAAAATACCCTTGGCATCTTGACCAGCATAACCAGGCAGTTGGAATTTTCTCAAGGCATCAATATCCAAATCGTCTATCAATATCGTGGAATTCTTGCCTCCTTTTACTACCACCATGTTCTTTTCCACAGACTTGCTTGGCTTCATGATTCGTGAATCACCATATTCAGATGTATTTACTTGAATAAAGAACGAATGGATGTCTCTCACCCAAGAACCAGCTATATCAGAATAATAGTTAGTGTCAGAATTAAGTTCTGTCGCAACTATAAAATCTACTTTAGATTTCATTAAACATCTTTCCTCTATACTTGCCAATTCAAAGCAGTTGTAAATAGAGAAATAGGATTTTTTCCAATGGAACAAATGATAAATGCTTTTTACTTCTTTAGGTACATGATAACCATAAGAACGTAATAGAGTTTTTTCCTTAGGAGCATAATGGTTCTTCACCCTTGGAATAATGACACAAGAATTATAATTGTTTTCAGTAAAAGGCAATATTGTAACTACGATGTTCAAAGCATATTTAGAATTTGTTACAAGATATGTCAAACCAGCAATAATTGCTATCTGATTCTTTTTACACTCAGCAGCCAGCAAATCTATCCATTGATATGGAACAGACAACTCGGGTAAGACAAGCACATCACATTTGTTGGCGATAGCCTCATTAATGATACGAAACAAGTCCTTTCGCCTTTCTGAAGAAAGGTTTACCTGATTCAATACTGTCTTTTCAATAATGTCTTTATCTACGTTCATATTGGCAATTCCGATTCTCTTATTAGACTTGATAGCATTCGGACTTATTTTGTCTGTAGGAATTATGTACTCTAATACCTTTGAATGTTCATATTTCAACGATTCTATTTCTCTACTGGTAATCAAATCCTTTATGAGACCAATTTTTTGTTTATAAAAAAGTCTATTCCAATCCCAATTAATGAAAAGGTATTGCTTAAAGCTCTCTGTTGGTGCATCAGAAAGGAAATCATTAATCGAATTAGTCTTAGAATATCTATACTCGTCCGATTTTATAAAAATATGAATATGGCAGATAACATCAAGATGGACAAATAAAGGTGTAAGATAGATGACACCTGTTTCTTTGAGTAATTCTATTTTATAGTCATAATCCTTACGATAGAGATTGTAGTCTTTATTCAACAAACATTTTGTCAGGTTGAGTCCGCCTATCCCTAAATACTGATGGCGAAACATGCTGGCATATCTCAGTTTTATAGCCGTTTTTATTGTGGCCTCTTCCCATTCATTCTCTGCTTCGATAAAATCCAAATGCATGGACAGAGGTATTGCTTCCGACAATCGTAAAGTTTCATTTAAGCTTTCTCTTATTTCGTCCTGTATCTCCGCATTATCGAAATTACACTGTTCAATTGCGTTAAAGATTTGCTTTTGAAACTTGTTGAGAGAATCGACATCTTCTGTTATTACAAAATATGTAAATACTTTCTCCCAAAGACTATAATACTCCAGAGCAACAGCACCTTTGAAATAGGTAAGAATCTGGTGTACTATGGCTTTTTTGTGTTTCTTGTTTTCCTCCGACTTATAGCAAGCCAAGAATATCATGTGAGCCAAATATGTAGAAGCACCATACTTGTCTTCCGAAAAATCTTTTATATTGCGCAATTTGTTCACCGAACCAGAATATTGCATAGAAAAAGCAGCTTCATCAAAATCTTGCTCTACAGTTTCTTCATCAGGCAAAAATCTAAATTCACTTCGTTGACGCTGTATATTACGCCTAAACTTCATCAATGCAGCCTTGGAACCTGTATGTTCAAAGCTTTCCACGATAATTTTATTAGATTGAATGGAAAGGTTTACATCATTCGCCTGTATTTTAAATGTTTCATTATCATGTTCAAGTATTCGAGGCTCAACAAAATACTTGTTTAGAAATTCTAATGCATTGTCTGCTTTTGATTCACCTATAACAAAAAGCATGTCATCTACATAACGCCCATAAAAATCAGGATGAATTTTCTCTATTACTTTGTTGTCAAAATCAATTAAAAATAAATTACCAATAACACCAGAAGAAACTAACCCAACAGGCAACATAGTTTTACTACCTTCTATCAGTGCGACATCAGAAGGTAAATACTCCTTACACTTTTTTGAGTATGCTTCATGCACTCTCGATAATAGTATTGTAAGCCTCTTCGAAAATGTTCGTTCATCCTCATTTGAAAATACAATGGAATTTTCTTCCAATAGTTTTTCCACAAACTCAGGAAGATTCAATCTAACATGATAAAAATATCTTGTAATATCCAAACTAACAATGGTCACATTCTTATGGCTATCAAGTATCTCGTCTGCTTTTTTCAAAGCATTATCTCGCCAATCTTGGTACCCTTGAAAATAAGGCTTGTAAATATGCAGTCCTGATGAAATTTTTGTTTGTTGGTTTTCCGTTTGTGGTGAAGTCAACGAAAGCTTATAAGCATAATTATGCGAACTTATCAGCTTGGAGAGTCTTACACCTGTAAACATAACCCACAAAGTACTTATCAATTGTATTTCAATTGGAGCATCAATAAATATGTTATATTTGTCAATTTCAAGTTTTTCCTTTTGAATATGATTACTGATTAATTTAATTTCATTATCTTCTTGACCTCCATCATTTTTTTTCATACTTTTTGGTAGTATACAACAATCTATCTCGTCTAGCAAGCGCTGAAAATATTGTTCGTTTGTTCCCAAAAGAACTTCGTACAACCCGTTTAATTTATCAGCAAACCTTTTCTTGAATTGACTTTTTTTCAAGTCATACAAATCCTCCTCGAAATCGGCTACACGCTTTCGAGAATACAAGGAAGCACTATCATAATAGCTGTAATTTTTAAACTTACGATAGGCTTCGTATATTTTCTGTAATAGATATTTTTCATCCATCATAAGTACACAAATCAAAATTATAATTGAACACTTTCTCCTCAGATAATCACAAGGCCTTATACATCACTTATAAACATCTATATGTCTAAATACTCCATATTTCTCAGAAACACCTCCAAAGTAGAAAAATAGTAGATGAAATTGTCCTCACTTGCATTCAGGCTGTCCCAACCCGCACAATATGACGCAGACCTTTGATGGTCCGCCAACCTTAGAGCGTAGCGGTTCTGAGCACCAGAGGGCGGCTACATTCTCTCGTCCCTGAGGGTTTCTGTCCCCTAGAAGGGGAACCGAAGGGGGCGCAAAGACTATTGAAGAGAGGCTTGGTGAGAAAGGTGGAGCCTTCTTTAATGGTAAAGAAGGACGGGATGATTTTAGAACCCTACGCCTCTTTCAACATATTCCAAAGGAACAGCGTGTTGCCGATGATGTATCGGCGCCACATACGCTTCGGCTCCTTCAGCAGTCGGTAGAGCCACTCCAGTCCGTGACGCTGCCACCATATCGGCGCACGCTCCACGGTGCCGGCGAAGAAGTCGAACACCGCACCGATGGTGCCCACATGACAGTGAATATTGAGTTCGTTCCAATGCGAGTAGGTCCACTTCTCCTGCTTCGGCGCGGTCATACCAATCCAGAGCAAGTCTGGATTAACCGCATTGATGGCATCAATGATAGCCTTATTATCCTCATCCGAGAACTCCGGCTTGTACGGCGGCGAGTAGGTCACAATCTTCAAGTGCGGATACGCCTCTGCAGCCCGCTTCACAATAAGGTCGAGCACCTTCTGCAAACTACCCATGAACATTACCGTGAGCGGACGCTCACGGAATTTTGCGCTCGGCTCGTAGAGACGCTTGCCAGAGCAAGAATTTTGAATTTTGAGTTTTGAGTTGTCGGCTGAAGCCGATTGTGAATTGTCCAATGAAGAATTATTAATTCCACATTCTTCACCATTCACTCCACATTCCACATTTTTCATTCCACATTCTTCGAGTTTGTTCATTTCAAACTCGAACAAATCCCATCCTGCTATTCTTTCCTTCGGCAGGCTCTTCGCCTTTATCCATCTGCACGCCTTCACAATGCTCACCCCGTCAGGAATGAGCACATCACCGTTTGTCAGCGCCTCAGCGAACAGTTCATCCTTACGCGCCGTGTTGTACGAATGAGCGTTAATTGTGTTAATGAGCAGTTTGCCCTCCGGCAGCGCGGCAAGCTCCGCCTTGCTGCCAAGTATATTTAAGTTTTTTAATCGAAACATCAATCTTGAATTTATAATCAAATTCTCCCTTTTTCAAAAGCTATCACTTTAGATGCGCATCAAAAAAATCCAATAACGGCTTCAAAGCCTCTCGTGTTAAATCCCAATATTTAGGATCATCAAAAAGCCAGAATCCGGAACCTATCTTGTCGCGCTGCTTTTTATTTAACTGCTGCGAAGTGATATAAGTATGGAGCTTTGCTTTACGATTAGGCAGATTGTATTTTTGATTGTTTTCAGAATCCTTTGCTCCTTGAATACATGTTTCATAGTCCTCAAAGCAATCCCACCAATCTTTATGCAGATCCTTGCGGATAAGACTCTCCATCATAAGATTCATATTATCTGATTTCTATTTCCTGGGTTAAAGAATAATCAACACTGTCAAGAGAATACGTATACGACTTCAATTCGTAATCGGCAGTTCGCTGCAATTTAAAACATACAATAGAGTCATTATACTCCTCGCCAGACATTGCAGCATCACGCAAGCCTTTTATTGAATCCAAATCGTGTGTAGTGGCAAAAATCTGCACATTGTTTTTCTTAGCTACAGAAACAATCGCTCGCCACACCCCTTTCATAACAGAATAGTGGAAGCCATTACTCAATTCGTCTATCAACACTATACCATTTTTACATTCGTATATGGTGGTCAAGATAGATAAGATCTTGCGTGCTCCGTCTCCCATCATATTTATAGGGATACGCTTATCCAGACCAATATCCACCAAAACCTCATTTTGCGAAAGAACAAAATCCTTGATATTTGGTTCTATGAGTTGCAAAGCGTTAACGATGAACGCCTCGTCCTTGTTCTTTATTACGTCTACAAGTCCGTCAATAGAAGTCGTAAAGTCGAACTTCGGATTAAGATATCTACATGTGAGTTTCTCCTTATAATGTGCAGGCATCTTTATTCGTTGCTCCAGAGAGTTGTTAGAAGAATGCGACATTATTATTGAAGACTCGTAAGCATGCTCGTCAACCTTATACTTTAATACCAAACCATACCTATTGTCAGGATCGGTAGAAGCCACATTGTTGTCTTCGCCCAGAAGGTTCACCTTGCTTGAAGACGACTCAACAACAGATATTTGCAACTCTCTTGTTTCGTCATTCTCAGCCTTTATTACGATAGGGCTGCTCATGTCAAGAGAATAGAAGTCCAGCTTCATATCAGAAGGTTCCAATCGACGATAGTTGCGTATGATGTTAACATTAAGAGGCAACTTCGGATTAGATATACCTGATATGAGAAAAATGGCATCCAAAAGTGACGACTTGCCACAGTTATTCTTTCCGAAGAAAAGATTTATCTGTTTCAAGCCTTCTATTTTCGAGTGTTTTATACCACGTAATCTATTTATTTCAATATTATGAAACATTGCTTTAGTAATTTAAAATGACGAAATAATGGCACATCGTGTGCAACGATGTCCGATTGCTCCTTGACCGTTGTTAACGATCGAAACGCATTCAAAAATAATAAAAAAAAGGCAATGTGGTTGTGCAGATAGACTAAACGGCTATATATTTAACGTTTGTTATCACAATTATTAACGCCCCCACACCTACTCATTCTATTATCTAAGATATATCACTTATCTTACTTTCTCATACCACTCCACCATCGTCCTTGCTTTCTCCTCCCACGACAGTTCGGTTTGTCTTTGCTTGCAGTTCTCCGACAGTTGCTTGAGCAGGTTTCTGTCATGCTCCAAATCGTTAAGCAACTTTGCGAAGTCTGCGGCTGATTGCGCAGGATTGGAGAGAGCCACCTTTCTGCCTACCTTGTCGTTCACGGCATCGCCCTGACCGCAAGTATCGAAACATACCACGGGGAGATTGTTACCAATTGCCTCCAACACCACATGCGGCGTGCCTTCTGCCACACTGGTGAAGAAGAACACGTCCGACGCTTGCATTAACTTCTGCACCTCGTCGTGACTGACCGCACCATGCCAAACACATTGGTCGGCAATGCCTAAGCCTTCAGCCTTCTGCTGATAAAAAGCCGAATCACCACCACCTACGATGTGTAGTCTGAACTTGTTGTTGCCGATAGATGCCATGGTCTGTAAAGCCAGAGCCAACTGCTTGCGGAAATCCATCTTGCCAACCCAAAGCACATCGAAAGTTTCCTTTTGCGATTTGTCCGTAATGGGATGCTCTTGAACGTAGCAGCCGGTTTCGTTAAGCAGTGGCGAGTCGATGCGCATGTATTTCTTGAACGAACGCTGCGAGTTGGAAGAAGCGGAGAAAACAACCGATGCTTGACGGGCTGCCTTAAGCACACGTCCCGAATATCTCAACTGAATACCAGTGAGGAAGTTCTTCAGTCGCATGAACAGCTTTGTTTTTATGTTCGCCCCATCCAAGTATGCCACGGGGAATTTGTCCTTAGCATCCACTGGTCCCCAAACAAACGGCACGCCGTTCTCCTTCGACAACTTCCAGAGATAACCCGGCTCACGAAATCCTATCATATTCAGCTGATGCAGCACATCAATATGCTCAGAAGAACAAATCTCCTTCGCCATGAGATACGTCTTCCACTGCCACTCACGATAATACTTGTAGAATCGCCAGTCGCCCTGGTTCCAGCACATCTTGCGTATTTCCTCCGAGACGAGGTTGTAATAGAAGTGCATGTTCTTGCCCTGCTCCAGCGTGGGCACCACCTCCTCTATCTTCTCCCTAAACTCCCCTTCGGTTATGATATACAGTTCGCAGAACTTGGCAAGATTGCTCACCCAGTTCCACGCCATTCCTGGCTCGCTACCCATTCCTGGCGAGCAAGCGTATGCATTAATTAAGATTTTAAGCATAAATTTTTAATGATTATAAGACACCACTTTCTTGCATTTGTATGATAGTGTCTTGTTTTAATTTAGTCAATGGTTCTTTGTGAATATCATTTGGGTCTAATGATACTTCATCAGCCATATATGCCAAGACATCAGCTTTGGTAGGATATTATCACCAAATTCATCTTTCTTTTCTCCAATCTTCAACTTATGGCATTCCTCAAAGAAATAGTCATTAGCATTAAATGCCTGTAGACTATAGTTGATAACTTCTTCTCATATTCTCTATAGCATCATCATAGCGTTTTAGATATTTATCAACGATTTGTGTAGATAAGTCATCAAGATGAGGGCATCTACTATGAATATTATTCAACTGAATGTTCCGTAGCAGCTCTAAATTTTCAATCGCGTCAGCAATTGATACAGACTTGTTCTGACTAGCATTATCATTTATATCAAATGTTTGACAATCTGCCAGTTTCTTAGGCTTTATCTGCTTTAATAATTGTCTGCAAGACATATAAGGCTGCTTTTGAGCCAAGCAATGATAAACTGTAATAAGACACAGCATCTGCTGATTTTCTCTTTCATCAAGTTCATTAGTGTCCCGTTAAAATCGGGACCAGTTAAATATTAATCAAATAACCCCG